>MDSW01045874.1_pt1 | contig 11213 bp, 8 predicted proteins | sample 811171 | NCBI WGS metagenome assembly MDSW01 (sample SAMN05326641, study PRJNA326480) | marine metagenome | isolation source: seawater | place: Atlantic Ocean: North West | collected 2012 | reverse complement strand
AGAAATTGCGGGCAAAATTATAGAAAAAATTGGACCTATTTTAGCCATAAATAAAATTGATTTTTACGACAACCATGTTGTTAAAAAATCTTATTAGCAATCTAAAGTCGGAAGATGCCGCGCTTAAAATTAAAGGTATTTCTTTTGACAGTAGAAGTACAAAAAAAGGAGATTTATTTGTTTCCATTAAAGGGGAAAAATTTGATGGTAATGACTATATCAAGCAAGCTACTTCAAAAGGAGCTAAAGTAATACTTCATTCCAGGTCAATAAAAAAAAATGAAAAAGCAACATTTATAAAATTTAAAGATACAAGAAATATTCTCGCCAAAATAAGCTCCAAGTATTACAAAAATAAACCAAAAAATATAATTGCCGTAACAGGTACGAACGGTAAAACTTCAGTATCAGATTTTTTTTATCAAATTTTTATGTTGCAAAAGCAAAGATCTGGCTTCATAGGAACACTTGGTTTTAGAAAAAATAAATTACTGAAACGGAGAAGCCTAACCACCTTAGATTCATTGACTTTAAACAAGGATTTAGATGAAATAAAGAGAAGCGGTATAAACAATGTTATCATCGAAGCCTCTAGTCACGGACTAAAACAAAAAAGGTTAAATTTTATAAAAGTTAAAGCAGGTATTTTTACAAATTTAAGTCACGATCATCTAGATTATCATAAAGATATGAAAGATTATCTTAGATCAAAGCTTTTGTTGTTCAAAGATGTTTTAGTAAAAAATGGCGCAGTAATTACCGATACCGACATTAAACAATATGGAGCAATTAAAAAAATTCAAAGAAAAAGAAAATTAAGAAGTTTTACAATTGGATCTAAAAGTAATGTATTTGAAGTTTTAAATCATAAAATTTTTAAAAACTTTCAGTTTTTAGAAATCAAATATAATAAAAAAATTTATAAGCTAAGAATCAATCTATATGGATCTATACAAATTAAAAATTTATTAATGGCAGTCTTAGCATCAAAGTTTTGTGGTTTAAAAATTAAAAATATTTTTCATAAAATTGAAAAAATTAAAAGTGTAGAAGGAAGACTGCAACTAATACGAACTTTGCCCAATCAGTCAAAAATATTTTTAGATTATGCTCATACTCCAGATGCATTAAAAAACGCCATACTATCTTTAAGAGAACATTTTCAAAAAAAAATTACAGTTATTTTTGGTTGCGGTGGAGAAAGAGATAAAAGCAAACGAAGACTGATGGGAAAGGTAGCAAAAAAATATTGTGATAAAATTTATGTTACAGATGATAATCCAAGAAGTGAAAATCCAAAGAAAATAAGAAAAGATATTATGAAGGGATTGAAAAATTCAATTGTCAAGGATATTGGCAATAGAAAAAAGGCAATTATTTATGCTTTAAAAAATTCCGATCCACATGAAGTAATTTTAATTGCAGGAAAAGGACATGAAACTTATCAAGATTTTGGTGACAGAAAAATATTTTTAAGTGATAAAAATATTGTAAAAAGTCTTCAGAAAAAAAATATTTCTTCCAACAAAAAAAGCAACGATTCAAAATATAATGGAGAAATTTTAAAAAGAACTCTAAAAACTAAAAAAAATTATTTCTTTAATGGAGTTTCCATTAATTCTAAAACCATAAAAAGAAATAATTTATTTATTGCTATTAAAGGAAAAAGGAACGATGGTCACAAGTTTTTAAACCAAGCAATAAAAAAAGGCGCTAATTATTGTGTAATATCTAAAAAAGTTAAAAGAAAATCAAAATTTATTCATGTTAAAAACACAATGAAATTTTTAAACCAATTAGCAGTAAACAAACGCAATTTATCTTCAGCCAGATTTATAGCCGTTACAGGAAGCTCTGGAAAAACTACCGTTAAAGCTATGCTTGGAAATTTACTAAATAAATACTCAAAAACTTATTTTTCACCTAAATCATACAATAATCAGTATGGGGTACCTTTAAGTATTTCAAATATAAATCCGAATGATAATTATGGAGTTTTTGAGGTTGGTATGAATAAATTTAATGAAATTTATAGGCTTTCGGCATTAGTCAAACCACATATTGGAATAATAACAAATATTTCAGAAGCTCATTTAGAAAATTTTAAGAATATAAAGGATATAGCAAAAGCGAAAAGTGAAATTATTTACAATATACAAAAAGGTGGAACGGTTATTTTAAATAGGGATGATAAATTCTTTCACTATTTTAGAAAAATTGCTGAAAAAAATAAAATAAAAGTTAAATCTTTTGGTTATTCAAAAAAATCTAATATTAAATTTATTAATTTGAAAAAAAGACAAAGTGTTTTCTTTTTAAGATTATTCGTAGATAAACAAATGTTTTCTCTAAAAATAAACAATGGAAACAGGAACTATATAATGAATATTTTGTCCTGTATTGCTGTAATAAATGAACTAAATCTATCTTTATATAAAATAAGAGATTTTTTCAAAAACCAAGACCTCTTACAGGGTAGAGGAAAAATTAATAAAATAAATAGATTTAATAAAAAGTTTTTTTTAGTTGACGAAAGCTATAATGCTAATCCACTGTCTGTAAAATCTGCAATCGAGAACTTTTCTGATATTCGAAAAAATGGCAAAAAAAAATACTTCCTTTTTGGGGATATGTTGGAACTAGGCAAGAAATCACATATTTACCACAAAAAAATCTCTAAACTAATAAATAATAGTGATATTGATAAAACCTTCGTTTATGGAGACAAAGTTTTGGAGACATATAGATTTTTAAAAAAAAATAAAAAAGGAGAAGTGATAAAAAATTTGAAAGTATTTAAAAACCAAATGACTAAAGTTTTAAGAAATGGAGATTTCTTGATGATTAAAGGTTCGAATGCAACAAAATTACATGAAGTATCAAAAGGACTTATGGGGGTAACAAGATAAATGCTCTATAGTTTATTAACTTCATTAGTCGATACTTATACTTTTTTAAACGTATTTAAATATATCACTTTCAGAATAGGACTATCAGTTGTTACGTCTCTTACAATAATTTTTTTAATTGGGAGTCCTTTGATAAGATATTTTTCAAAAAAACAAATTACCGGGCCAATTAGGCAAGATGGGCCGATTGATCACATAATAAAAAAAAGTGGAACACCCACTATGGGTGGATTGATGATTTTAATTGGGATTATCACAAGTACTCTTTTGTGGGCAGACCTAAACAATATTTATATATGGATAGTTCTTTTTGTTTGTACAAGTCTTGGTTTATTAGGTTTTGTGGACGATTATTTAAAGATTAAATTTAAAAATTCTTCAGGAATTAATGCAAAATTGAAATTTTTTGGACAATTCTTAATCTCCTTAATTGCTATTTTAGTCCTTATTTATTTTACTGATCATGAAAGTATATCCAATTTATACTTTCCTTTTTTTAAAAATCTTGTTTTTCACATGGGTTTATTTTTTATTCCTTTTGGTATTTTTGTGATCATTGGTTCTTCTAACGCTGTAAATTTAACAGATGGATTAGATGGTTTAGCCACAGTTCCTGTTATGCTAGTTGCTCTATCTTTTTCTTTAATTTGCTATTTGGTTGGAAATACAATTTTTTCAAATTATCTACAAATTCAATACATACCTAACGTTGGAGAGTTATCAATTTTTTGTGGCTCCATCGTAGGATCGTGTTTAGGTTTTCTTTGGTACAACGCTCCACCAGCTAAAATATTTATGGGCGACACAGGCTCACTATCTTTAGGGGGGTCCATAGCCTCTGTAGCAATAATAGTTAAGCACGAAATTGTTCTTGCAATTGTGGGAGGCTTATTTGTTTTGGAAACAGTTTCAGTAATTATTCAAGTAATTTCATTTAAATTAACTGGCAAAAGAGTATTCATGATGGCACCTATACACCACCATTTTGAAAAAAAGGGCTGGGCAGAGTCAACAGTAGTAATTAGGTTTTGGATAATTGCAATTATTCTGGCTTTAGTAGGATTAGCTACATTAAAATTAAGATAATTCATGAACCCATTAATTTTGAATTCCTCATTAATGAATTTTTGCATTTACGGCCTCGGTTCAACCGGAATGTCAGTAGTTAATTATTTTAAAAGAAAAAAATTTTCAAACTATCAAGTTTGGGACGATAATATTAAAAAAAAAAAAGAAGAAAAAATTTATTCAAACCATTTAGATTCAACTGATTATATTATTCTTAGTCCTGGAATAAGTTTAAAAAAAGCAAAATTAAAAAAAAAACTTATTAAAAACAAACATAAAATTATCACCGATCTTGATCTTTTTTATCTTTTAAACCCAAAAATAAAATCCATTATTGTGACAGGAACCAACGGAAAATCTACAACATGCAAGATTCTTGAACATGTGTTAAAAAAAAACAAAATTAATGCCAGTTTGGGTGGAAATATAGGAAGACCAGTTTTAGATCTAAATTTAAAGAGTCAACCTTTAGTAATAATTGAAGCTTCGTCTTTTCAATTAGCATATTCAAAATTTGTTAGACCTGATTATGCAGCAATATTAAATATAACAAGTGATCATTTAGATTGGCACGGCTCAAAGAAAAAATATATAAATTCAAAATTTAAGATTTTTTCAAATCAAAAAAGTAGTAATTTTGCATTTCTTAACAACAAAACTCTTATTAGAAAGTTCAAAAAAGATAAATATGAAAGCAAGTTAGAATTTGTGAACTCAAAAAAATACATGAGTATAAAAAAAAATGTAAAGAATGATTATTTAAATTCAGAGACAAATCTTGAAAATATGAGCTATGTTTATACTTTCTCTAAAATTTTAAAAATAAAAGAAAAATCTTTTATAAAATCACTAAAATCCTTTAAAGGATTGGCTCATAGACATGAAATTTTTTACAAAAAAAATAATAAAATTTTTATAAACGATTCCAAAGCAACAAGTTTTGAAGCTAGTAGGTTTGCTTTAAAAAGCAACAAGAACATCTTTTGGATTGTTGGAGGTCTTCCAAAATTAGGAGATAAATTTAAATTAGATGAGGTTAAGAAAAATATTGTTAAAGCATATATTATTGGAAAGCATGTAAAACATTTTAAAAAATTTTTAAAAAGTGAAATTAGTTTTGAATTATCTAAGACTTTAAATAATGCGATGATCTCAATATTTGAAGATATTAAAAATATAAAAGGAAAAAAGAGTACTATTTTATTGAGTCCTGCAAGCGCATCCTATGATCAGTTTAAGAATTTTGAGGAGAGAGGTAATAAATTTAAAAAATTAGCTACAAATTATGCAAAAAAATATTTTTAAAACAAAAAACTATTGGAGAAATATTGACAAAAATATATTGGCAAGTTTTATAGCATTATTTATTTTGGGAATATTCTTTTCATTCTCTTCTACATCTTTTTTGGCCGACGAAAGACTAAACAAGGATTACTACTTCTTTTTTCAAAAACATCTCCTATATGCTTTTATTTCTTTTTTTCTGATGATTTTTATATCTTTAGTAAATACGAATTTAATCAACAAAAGTTTATTTCCTGTTTTTTTATTTTTTTTATTTTTACTTATACTTGTGCCGTTTATTGGGATAGAAGTAAAAGGTGCAAAAAGATGGCTAAATTTTTATTTGTTTCGTCTTCAGCCCATCGAATTTATAAAACCTTTTTTTATTCTAGCAATTGCCCAGATCATTACATCTAATTGGATAAAAAATTTAAATTTAGCTTATTTTGTATCATTTATATTATTGTCATCTATTATTTTACTTCTTGTCGTCCAACCTGATCTTGGTCAATCTGTTTTGTTGACCTGTGTTTGGCTCTCATTAATTTTCGTTTCTGGTATTAATATTTTTTATCTGTTTTTTATACTAATTTTTGCCGTACTTATTTTTTTCAGTCTACTCTACACAGCCCCTGAAAAATTTAGTTATATAGTGACTAGACTTACATCTTTTATGGATCCTACTAAACCCGGAAACTTTCAATCTCAAAAAGCTACGGAAGCAATAAAACAGGGTGGTTTAAAAGGACAAGGAATGGGAGAAGGTGTGTTAAAGGAGAGCGTTCCAGAAGCGCACACAGATTATATTATTGCAGTTGTAAGTGAAGAGTTCGGTTCTATAGTTTCAATATTAATTATTGCAATCTTTTTATTTGTTGCCTTTAGAATAATCAAAAAAATTGTAAATTTTTCAAACAACTTTTATAAGCTTTCACTAAGTGGACTAGCTTCTCTTCTTGTTTTTCAAGCTTTTATACACGTTGGTGTTAATGCAAACTTATTACCAACAACTGGAATGACGCTGCCATTTTTGAGTTATGGAGGTTCTTCTTTATTATCAAGCGGAATAATTGCTGGAGTAATTTTAAATTATACATCTTTAAGAGAAAAAATTTAATGAAAAGTAATAGCAAAAAAATTCTTATAGCAACAGGTGGAACGGGAGGTCATATTTTTCCCTCATTAAGCTTGGCGGATTTCTTAAAAAAAAACCACCAAGTGGAAATAGTTACAGATAAAAGGGGCCTTAGATATGTACCGAATGATGAAAAAATTAATATAAGAATAATTAATTCAGATACAGTTTTTGGAAAAAATATTTTTCAAGCATGTTTAGGAATTATAAAAATTATTTTATCTTTCTTTTCTTCAATTTTTTCAATGATAAGTTCAAGACCAAAATTGATAATTGGTATGGGCGGTTATTCTTCTTTTCCTGTTTGTGTCGCGGGTTATTGCCTTAAGATTCCACTGATAGTTTATGAAAATAATTTAGTTATAGGTAGAGCAAATAGATTTCTTTTACCATTGAGCAGGAAGATTTTAGTTTCTTCTCAAAACATTCAAGGGATTAATTCTAAAAACCATAAAAAAGTGTTTTTTTGTGGTTATTTAATTCGAAATCAAATTTTAGAATTAAAAAAAGAAAAGACAGAGAGTTTTGATAAAAAAAACTTATCTATTTTAATAATGGGAGGAAGTCAGTCAGCGAAAATTTTTGGAGAAGTTCTGCCCAGTATAATGGCCAAGTGTTTTGAAAATGGTATTAGACTTAAAATTTATCAACAATGTTTAGATGAGCAGGTAATTCAAATTAAAAAAATATACAAAAAATTTAAATTAGAATTTGAACTATTTTCATTTTCTGGTGATATGTCTAAATATTACAAAGTAACAGATCTGGCAATTACAAGATCGGGTGCGTCATCTCTTGCGGAATTAATAAACTTAAGAATTCCATTTATTACAATACCTTTGCCGTCTTCAGCAGATAATCATCAATTTGAAAACGCAAACTATTTCAAAAATAAAGGATACTGTTTTTTGTTAGAGGAAAGGTTTGTTTCTGATAAATTGTTTGAAATTATTAATGATTTAAATAAGGATGAGACAAAATTTTTGTTGATGAAAAAAAAAATGGCCGAGCATTCGGACAGAGATGTGTTTTTAAAAATCGAAAAATTAATTAAAACAATATTGAATGAGTAAAATTGAAATAGAATTAAAAGAAAAAATCCATTTCGTTGGAATCGGCGGTATAGGTATGAGTGGACTAGCCCAGATCATGAAAACTATGGGATTTAAGGTTCAGGGCAGTGATTTGGTTAATAGTAAAAATGTTGAAAGATGTAAAAAAATTGGAATCAAAGTTTTTAAACAACATAATAAAAAGAATATAAAAGACGCAACGATAGTTGTCAGATCATCTGCGATCAAAAATAATAATCCAGAAATTATAGCGGCAATAGAAAAAAAAATAAATATTCTTAAAAGAGCAGAAATGTTGTCTCATGTAGTTTCTTTAAAAACAAATATAGTGATTACCGGATCTCACGGCAAAACAACCACTACCTCTTTAATATCTAAAATATTGTCCTCTGCTAAATTAGACCCCACCATAATAAATGGTGGAGTAATAAATTCTTTTAATAGCAGTGCCAAGTTGGGAAAAGGAGAGTGGGCCGTTTTAGAAGCCGACGAATCCGACGGTAGTTTTTTAAATTTTCCAGTAAATTATTCTGTGGTTACAAATCTCGATAAGGAACATCTTGATTTTTATAAGAATTTTAAAAATTTAAAAAATTCTTTTCTAAAGTTTCTTAACAAAACCCCGGCAATTGGAAAATCCTTTATTTGTATAGATGACCATGAATTAAAAAAATTAATTCCAAAAATAGAAAAGAAAAATTTCTTAACCTATGGCTTTTCTAAAGGAGCAAATTTTCAAATTTTAAATCCAGTATATAAAAAAAATTATTCATTATTTGATCTAAAAATTTCTGTACCTGGCTCAAAAAAAGATACTATTAAAAAAATTAAATTGAACCTTATCGGGCAGTACAATATTTTAAACTCAGTTGCCGCTATTGCTCTATCTATTCATATTGGAATTAAAATTAATGTTATAAAAAATTCTCTAAAAAAATTTACTGGAATTCAAAGAAGATTGACCAAAATTTTTTCAATTGGTGAGAGAGAATTTTTTGATGACTATGCCCATCACCCCACTGAAATTAAATCAGTTTTAAAAAGTTTGAAAACAACTTCTAATAACAGAAGAATAGTTTCTGTTTTTCAGCCCCATAGATATTCAAGATTAAGATTATTAAAAAAAGATTTTTCATATGCTTTTAAGGACTCAGATTTAGTTCTTCTATGCCCGGTATATCCCGCAGGAGAAAAGATTGATAAAAAATATAAAGAAGTTGATTTTGCAAGATTAATTTTCAGAAATTCTAAAGCCCAGGTAGTTATAGTTAGAAATCAACATGATCTAAAAAAATTTTTTATTAAAAATTTATTAGAAAATGAAATAATAGTATGTATGGGAGCTGGATCTATCTCAAAATGGATAAGGGAAATGGATTTATAGATTAAAATATGATTTACAGAAACGAAAAGCTTTCAAAATATAGTTGGTTTAATTTAGGTGGACCAACCAGAATATTTTTCAAACCAAAATCTCAATATGATCTTGAAAATTTTATAAAAAAATATGCTCAAAAAGAAAAAAACATATATACCTTAGGAGCTGGATCAAATACCCTTTTCAGAGATTCTGGTTTTGATGGAGTCATAATTAAACTTGGAAAAGACTTTGCTTATACAAATTTGCTAGAAGATGGCAAAATAGAAGTCGGTGCCGCAACTTTAGATAAAAAAGTTGCAGACTTTGCTTTAGAAAATTCAATATCAGGATTTGAATTTTTATCTTGCATACCAGGCAGTATGGGTGGGGCTATTATAATGAACAGCGGTTGTTATGGTTATGATGTATCAAAGATTTTTTTCTCCCTTAAAGCCATGAATTTACGTGGAGAATTAAAAAACTTTAACAGGGACCAGATAAAGTTTTCCTATAGACAAAGCAATTTTGGAAAAGATCTGATAATTTTAAGCGTGATTCTTCAAGGTCAATCTGGAAACAAACACGATATTAAAAACAAACAAATAAAATTAATGCAACAAAAGAAAGAAAGTCAACCTAACAAAATAAGAACTTGTGGGAGTACATTTAAAAATCCAGATAACAAAAAGGCATGGGAACTAATTAAATCGTCCAAATGCTCTGGTTTAACGGTAGGTGGAGCAAGCATCTCACCAAAACATAGCAACTTTTTTTTAAACAATGGGCAGGCGACTGCTTCAGATATTGAGAATTTAATAGAAAAAGTTAAGAAAGAAGTTTTTTTAAAAACAGGCACAAATATGGAATTAGAAATAAAAATTATTGGAGATAAATAAAGTTGAAAAAAAAAAAAATTCTTGTTGTATTAGGGGGTATTTCTAGAGAAAGAGAAGTAAGTTTGGATTCCGGCAAATCATGTATATCTGCTTTGAAAAAGGCAGGTTATCTTGTGTCAAAATTTGATCCAAAATTTTCATCTTTACTTGATATAAAGAAAAGTAATGCAGACGTTATATTCAATGCTCTTCATGGCAAATACGGGGAAGATGGTACTATCCAGAGTTTTTTTGAATACAGCGGCATACCTTATACTCATTCAGGTGTTTTATCATCGACTATTGCAATGAATAAGTATTTTTCTAAACAATTTTTTATTAGGCATAAAATTAAAACACCAAATTACTTTTTTTTGAACAAAGAAGACTATGAAGATGCTGATTTAAAAAATATTATTAAAAAAGGCAAACTTAAATTTCCAATAGTCATCAAACCAAATAATGAAGGATCAAGCATAGGTGTTAAGATATGTAGAACTTTTGCTTTACTAAAGAAACAGTTTAATAAACTAAGAAAAGAATATGAAAACTTGATTTTTGAAACCTTTATACCAGGGAAAGAAATCCAAGTTGCTGTTATGGGAGGCTGTCCTATAGGAGCAATAGAATTGAGACCGAAAAGAGAATTCTACGATTATGATGCAAAGTATAAGAAATCGTCTGGAACCTTACATATAATGCCAGCTGAAATTTCGCAGAAAAAATATAATCATGTATTAAAAATTTCAGAAAAGGCAAGCAAAATTTTAAAGTGCAAAGGTATTATAAGATGTGATTTTAGATTTCATAAAAATCAATTCTTTCTTCTCGAAGTAAATACACAGCCAGGTATGACAGACTTATCACTCGTGCCCGAAATAGCTAAACATTCTGGAATTTCTTTTGAAAAATTAGTTAAATGGATGGTGGATGACTCCAGCTTGAAAAGATGAAAAAGAAAAAAAGCTTTTTTTTATGGTTAGTTATACTTGTCTTTCTCACCACGTACAATCTTGATCTCAGCGAAACTAAAATTGGCTCTTTATTTAATATTAAAAAGATAGAAATTTATGGGATAGAAAATTCAAACAAAGAAGAAATACAAAAAAAAATAAATGAATTTAATGGAAAAAATATAATATTAACTAGTGATGAGCAATTTAAGTCGATAATTGATGCATCAAACTTTATTAAAGCAATAGAAATAAAAAAAGTATATCCAGACGAGATAAAAATAATAATAAAAGAATTTAGTCCAATTGGCATTTTTATCGATGAAGAATCGGTGGAATACATCTTATTGGAAGAAGGAAAAATTATTGATAAATCCGAAAATAAACAAATCCGTGGGTTGCCATTAGTTTATGGTAAAAACGCATCTAAGAATTTTTTTACTTTTTATAAGTCATTGGAAGCTAGCAGTTTTGAAACAAAACTTATTAAACAGTTTAATTATTTTGACAGTAATAGATGGGATATGATCTTAAAGGATGATAGACTGGTAAAGTT
>MDSW01129683.1_pt1 | contig 11215 bp, 9 predicted proteins | sample 811171 | NCBI WGS metagenome assembly MDSW01 (sample SAMN05326641, study PRJNA326480) | marine metagenome | isolation source: seawater | place: Atlantic Ocean: North West | collected 2012 | reverse complement strand
GTATGGAAAATTATTGCTACACACCACGATATCGATGCTTATTGTTTGGGTTCAGCAACCATGAATTTGTGGGTTGAAGAAGGGAATCCTTGGGCTGCTAAACAAACGGTTGACGTTTTAATTTCGGAAGATCAAGCAAGCCAATCCGGTTGCTCTCCGACCTCACAATTACTCAATGATTATGTCTTACCTGAAGGGGAATTGGAATTGCATCACACTTTTTCAAAGACGTTGTTAAGTCGCGGCCAAAAACAACTCGACCTCGGACTTTCCTATTCCTCAAAACCGCAAGTGAATTTATTGGGCCCATCTGCCAGCGAATTGGAGTCATGGGGCGAATATGACCTTCATATGCCAGACGATTCTTCATTACGCGAACATACTTTTGAAGATGCCATTACCTGTTTTGACCATTGGCCAAATGCCATAGCGCCAGCAGCAATACAAGCACTTAGTGAAAACGGCTATATTTGGCGCGGAACAACGCAGTCAATCTCCTCCTCGACTTCTCAATGGAACCTTTCTTGGGTGGCAGCAGACAAAGAAGCCGGCTGGGTGAAATTCGACCTCAATGGAACGCCAAGTGAAGAGAACTGTCAGTTCGACAGCCGAGGAAGTGATGGTTCGAGGTCGTACAATCGAGAATCGATTCCAAGCACCCTCAACATCACGAAATTAGAATCTCGGTTTACAGATTCATCGCGTTACAGCGTTTTGGTTGGCTCTGAACGATTTTTCACTTCTTCGGGAGATTATCAAGACGACGTAAAAGTGGGTTATTTAATCGCTGTTCCTGGAGATGATATCGGCTCTCTTCTTTCGCAAATTGGAGACGGAGGAGACGGCGCAGTGACCTTTGACGTGTCCCGTTCATGGGACGAGGACATCTTGGATGTTGATGACCAAGATAAGGATGGAGATACAGATGAAGTCTTGTACACAGAGCATCACCAATTGAATCTACTCGCCGATGCTTCCGAAGGGCGCCTCATCGGTTGGAGCCATATCACAAACCGTACGTGATTACTTCCATCGATTGGTCGAATCCCACTCGTTCTTAGAGGGGGGCACATATTCACCCATTTGAGAAAAGTCAGGTGCAGCAGGAACATCAGAATACATCGGAGGTGGAACAAACATCTGCGGTGCTTGCTTAGGACGAGCTTGTGGCTGTGGAGCAGAACTTTGACGCCGAGAAAGTACGAGAACAACACTCAGTATGGCTACTATTCCACTGAGTATGACGATGATGAGGTTGGAATCAACCACCATGCCTTTTTCGTTTTCATTTGTTTGAATGGTGCTATTTTCTTCTTCTTCAACAACAGGTGGGTGCCAAACAGTATAGGTGATTTGCCATTTTATCTCGACGAATCCAACATCATCAAAGATGACTACTTTTGTTTCATAAGGTCCAACAGTTCCATTTAGAGCACACAGTTCATCCGAAAAAGTACTGTTCGGTTGTTGACAATTGTGCACAGGTTCAACAAATGTGAGACCTTGGCCGATAATCGATTGATTTCGATACCATTGTACGGATAGATTCAATCGATCTATTGATGCTTGGTCAAGGTCGAGAATCACTCCCAATTCGAGCGTTTCATTCGTGGCATTCAGGGTTACATCAGCCATCAATGGTGCCGGAATGGCCCAAATTGCTCGCTCGATGTCTTCATCGATGAATTCATCACAATTGTCATCGAGTCCATTCCAAATTTCAACGGCATTTGGTGAACGCTGTGAATCATTATCATCGCAATCAAGGAACCATCGGTAACCATCTTGGTCCTCATCAAGGTCAGGTACAAACGGATTGGTGAGTGTCGAAACCACCTCGACACCATCGGTTAATCCATCATCATCAGTATCCTCGTCAAAGGGGTCAGTACCTATTTCGAGGAATTCGACCAAATCAAGTAAACCATCTGCATCAGCATCGGTACCGTTGAATGTTTCATCGATATTATCATCGCAGTTGTTGTCGATGCCATCCAACAGTTCTTGAGCGCCCGGCCAAATACTGGCATTGGTGTCGTTACAATCTTCAAACCAATAGTAACCATCCATATCTGAATCATTATCTTTGACTAAAGGGTCAGTGAGATGAACCAAGATTTCATCACCATCGCTCAAGAAATCTCCATCCGTATCTGCCAAAGACAGATTGGTGCCGAAGACATGGTATTCACCATAATCGGAGAGCCCATCGTTATCGGAATCTGTCGCATTGAATCCTTCGTCCCATTGCCCATCGCAGTTATCATCAATCCCATTGAGTAATTCCAATGCCCCAGGGTAAACCAATGCATTTGTATCATTACAATCTTCAAACCAATAATAATCATCTACATCTGTGTCAGGGTCTGGAATCAATGGATTTGTTCCATAGAGTAAGACTTCTTCACCATCAAGCAATAAATCATCATCGGTATCATTGTCCAACGGGTCTGTGCCGTTGACATTTATTTCCACTCCATCCGACAACCCATCGCCATCGGTATCGCTGACCAGAGGGTCAGTGCCATGAATGAGAACTTCATCGCCATCACTGATAGCGTCATCATCAGTATCATAATCTTCAGGGTCAGTACCATAAACATCGGTTTCATTTGAATTCGTTAGGTTATCGCCATCTGTATCAACGTCCAGTTCAGTTCCATAGACGATTAATTCCCAAGAATCAAGAGACCCTGTATCGCCGTTACCTTGGTCCTCGACCGTAAGTGTCCATTCACCTCGGCTGTCTTCATCCCAATGGTGGACTGTTGAGAATCGCCAATCGTTGAAGTTATTTCCACCATCACCGTGTTTTTCAGAAAGAATACTTTGAGTCCCGGCCGGACTTGTCAAGATTATTTCGAGGTCGCCACGAAAGGCATGAGGAATATCGACAACAACATCTACATTTTCAACCAATACAGGTTCTGAAACGGTCGTATTAACTGAAACATAATTTGCACTGTTATCGGGGATGTCGCATTGTATGCAATTCAACGTTCCTGTTGTCACTGAGGTTTCATCAGCAACAGGGGTCCAAGATTCTGCCATAAAGACGGCAGCACCAGCATCGATAACGCCGTAACCATACTTGTGGCTAACATCGTGATTTGCCCCGTTCACATTCCAAGAAGAATCAGATGCATCATTTTGTCGAGAGGTCAAGACCAAGATGTGCTGAACATCTCGCCATGTCAAGTTTGAGTTTGCCTCTAACATCAGCGCAATGACTCCAGAGACGAGGGGAGTTGCTGAAGAAGTACCACCGAAGTTATCGGTATAATCGCTGTTTGTATAGCCAGCCGACCCCTCAATATCCGTAGTTGTAATGCCTTCATTATCGCCGTTGGAAGGGGAGGCAACCAAGATATTCGCGCCAGGTTCTGCGTAGTACGATTGGTCGCCGTTGTGAGACACAGCAGTCACTGCAATGGTGTATCGAAGGTTCGCATATCCATCATAATTAGAATTATCATCATCGGTCAACCCATTACCAGCTGCCCAAGTGATGATGTTTCCTAAGCCATTACGGCCGATTAGAGCATCGTTTTCCATGGCAGCAAGCATCAATGGGCCTGGGGCTTCAAGCGTTTCTCCATTATCGCTTGGCCCCCAAGAATTAGAGTAGATATCGATGTTTTGGCGCTCGTGACTTAGTGCAGAAGATTCTCGTGTATCGGTAGTACTGCACGAAATTAATTGCAACCCTGCAAGCCCAGCCCGAGGTGCTGAACCACTGACGCCGATATTGTTGTCCCCTACACCTGCCGCAACGCCGGCAGATGCCGTTCCGTGCGGGTCATTTGATGCAGGCGTAGGGTCTCCATCATTTCCACAGAAATCGTAATCCAATGTCGATTCGTAATAATTGTCCAAATCTGGATGGTTCCAATCAAGCCCATCATCGACAATTCCAATCACTATACCTGCTCCACGATACGTGTTCCAGGCGCCGGTGATGTTGACATCTTCACCACTTGTTCCACTTGATTGTCCAGTATTTTGCAAGTGCCACTGGTCTGAAAACTTTGGATCGTTTGGCACCCAGCGAGGAAGCATATCGTTTTCTACCAATGGATAAAATGCTTCGATTTGACCGCTTTCTTGTAATTGTGAAAACAGTTCAGCCCCAGTCGATTGCTCCACATCGACAATCCATGCCCCTGGCAATTCTTCAGCAGGTTGGCCATCAAAGTGGGAAGCAATGACGACCCATTGTTGCACCGAATTTAATTGAGAAGTTGAGTACATTGAAAGGTCGCTTTTGTGTGCAAGAGCAGCCTGAATAATTGGGGAAAAGGTAGCAATAACGTTCCCTTCATCAGTCGGATTGATTTCATTTTCTGAAGAAGGTTCAACCGTTGCGCTTACCATCGGTGATAACAGCGAACATACCAGTACAAACAGTATGGCAGTAGTGCGCATATTTCTGGGTCGTTCATGGTCCATATTAGCACTACCTCCTTTCTGAGGACAATTGACCCGACAATCGGGCAGCAAGCGTTTGCAGCGCTTCACCTTCTTTTCTGAGCGAACGAATATAACGGGGAATTGTATGATTTGATTGAGCGAGGTCATCGACTGAACCGACCCATTCAAGCGCTTGTGTTGGCCGCAATAACGGTGGTGAATCAGATGTATGGACGCTCCATATCGAACACCCATCACCGTTTTCAGATGCGGTTTGTAAACACCATTGTTGAGGTAGAGGGGATGATTCACATGTCAATGAATGCCGTTCTGCGAATCGTACGAGACAATCATGTTCGATAAAGGGGACTCGCATTTCATTCAAGGCTTGCCGAGATTGTTCATCTTCAGCACCTAATTGAAACCAAATCAATGGAAAATGTTTACGTTCGTAACGTATGATAAGATTTCGAACAACGGCCCGTGAACGTTCAGGTGCAAGAAATAATACCACCACTTTCGGTACTACTCCATCATCGAGCCTAGGCCGAATTGGAAAGCCTTCAATTGTCGCCCCCCCATCATGCGGATGAAGAGGTGCAACCGCCCATCCGCGTTGCTTTAATTCGGCTACAGCAGAGTGTGCCGGACGTTGAGTATTGAGTCCAGCCCCATAGATATGAATCACATCCGAGGACGATAAAATAGATTTCAACCGAAAGATATCGCCTTCATCTCTGGAATCCATGTTTCAAAAAATAATCTTTTTCTTTATCAAAACTTGTACAGGCGTTCATATCAGTTGTTCAATCATCTGCATGTTTCAAGACATCAAACCCCTAGCCCGGACCATGGCAGACTCAAAGCGCCCTCCTCATGACCGAGGCCATGAGTTATGGACTGCAGAAGAAGGGCCTTCTCGCATGCTTTTGGCAAGTATTGACCGATGGGTTAGTGCGATACTTGCAGATGATGGAATAAGTATGCCTTTTATGGGCGGTTCACAGAATATTGATGCGACGATTTGTGCGCGCGCAGATGGAATTATTGTGGGGACTGCTGCAATAGACCACATGGTACAAATTTGGGCACCTTCTTTGAAAATCTCATGGATGGCTGGCGACGGGAAGAAGGTCTCAAAGGGTGATGAAATCGCTTACCTTTCTGGAGACCGTGAAACACTTCTTGCCATGGAGCGAAGTATTCTCAACCTTCTTGGACAACTCTCAGGTATTGCAACTGAAGCAAAGCGCTGGTCAGCCCGTGCCCCCGGCCAAATTGCTTGCACTCGAAAAACAGTATGGGGGCTGTTAGACAAATGGGCAGTCCATCTCGGCGGAGGTCTCACGCATCGCCTCCATCGTGAAGATGCAAAGATGTTGAAAGAAAACGACCTTGCTTCGATGCATCAGGAACTCGATACACATGCAAGCCGAATTGTTGCATATCTGCAAGACGTTTCTGCAGAGGATTGTGGCGCCTTCCTTGAAATCGAGGTTCGAGAAGACAAAGAAGCCATCATAGCCGCCGCCACATGGGCTCAACGCGAAGATGAAACACTTCCTAAACTGGTGATTATGTTGGATAATTTTGGCCCAGAACGCAGTCGCAGTATTGTCAGTCAACTTGCTGATATGAATTTAAGAGGGCAGATATGGCTTGAAGCAAGTGGCGGTATTGTTTTTGACCAACTCGATGAGTGGCATGAAAGTGGAATCGATGTTCTTTCAACAAGTGCTGTTAACCGAGGCGTTCCACCGCTTGATATTTCGATGATTGTCGATGGTGCTTGAGGCGGTACTATGGATAAAATCGCTGCTGATCCGAGTCATCCGAGGTATCAATCCCTCTTGATGCGTCATCGCCTCGAAGAAGCCGAAAAGAAAGGAATGCTCGCTGGTAGTGCATTGATTGCTCACGGAAGGGGCGAGGCTTTCGATTATTTACTTGGGGAGCAAACAATTCCAAGTGCCTTAGTAGCAACGCGTCAGGCATTAGCCCTGTTAACATCTGCCAAACATCCTGTACTCAGTTTGAACGGCAACGTCGTCGCTCTCGCAGGTAAAGAAGTCCTTCAACTCGCACACCACCTCAATTGCCCAGTAGAAATCAATATTTTTTACCGCACTCCAGAGCGAATGGAGGCATTGCTCAATCATTTGAATGGCATAAAGCAGCAAGAAGGATTCGATGTTGAAATATTTGGAGCAGAACCAGATACTCGTATTCCAGGTCTTGAAGGACCACGGGCGAAATGTTGTACACGCGGTATTTTTGAATCCGATGTGATTCTTGTACCACTGGAAGATGGAGACCGCTGTGAGGCTTTAGTGGCGATGGGAAAAACAGTACTTGTCATCGACTTGAACCCTCTTTCAAGAACTGCACGAATGGCTTCAATCACCATTGTCGATGAATTAACAAGAGTCCTCACCAATATGAACGAGTTCCTCGTTTCGGAAGAACCGCTTCAAACAACTATGAATTATTCTAACGAACAAACCCTTCAAGCTGCGTTCGACCATATCGGGGCTTTTCTTGCATCGTGAAGTACAAATTGACCTAAATTTCGGCTTTTTTCGCGTTTTTCCGGCAAACTCTTTTTATTCAAGCGAGTTGATTTTCCACCGAAATGAGCGAAAACCCTACCCCCGCCCCTAAAAAAAACACATTTGGGGCATCCATTTCGTTTGATTTAGAAAAGCCCCCTGAGCCAAAGCGGCGTGAGAAGAAAACAGAAGGGGAAGAAGGCCCCGAAACTCATATTGCGCCCCCCTCCCATTCTAAAGAGGTTGATTGCCCCGGTTGCGGGCAAGGATTATCTGAAGATGAGTGGCTTGATGCTTTGGTTGGGTTTGTTTCAGGTGTTCGAGATTTTGAAGTAGGTAATCCAGTACGTTCTAGAATCGTTCAAACATTGAGAAATACCGTGACAAATATGGATACTCCACATCCAAGAGATGTATGGGAATTAAGCGTAGTTGCTCGTCTTATGAAAGAAATAGAACGAATAGTTCAAGCAGAAATTTTGCGGGTTTCAAACGATGAAACGGAACAAAACTTTTCGGTTACGGAAGTTCAAGAAATGCTTCAAGCCACAGAAATTGAAACTCGGAATGCAATGGCGACAGAAATTTGGGAGGACGTCGTTCTCCAAGTACAAACTGCTTTGGAGCCGAAACTTCGTAAGCAAATTGAACAAGAACTGTGGAGTGAATTCGAAGCGGAATTACGCCGGCGGCAAGATGCTTAGAATGTATCTTGTAATTTAGTTGCAAGTCGAGCAGCAATGCTTTCGCCGACATTTGAGCATGAAGCATTCCCGCCAAGGTCGTAGGTTAGTCCCTTTCCATCCCGTAGATGGTCAGCAACGCTGTTATCGATAAGTTTGCCAATTTGAGTTAATTCATCATCATTATTTTTTCGACCGAGCCAATTCATCATCAACTGAATGGAATTGATGCTGGCAATTGGATTCACTTTGTTCATACCTGCATACTTTGGGGCCGAACCATGGACCGGTTCAAAGAATGCACTCTCATCACCAATGTTTCCAGATGCAGCCATACCCATTCCACCTTGAAGTACAGCACCCAAATCTGTGGCGATATCTCCAAACATGTTTGAGGTTACCACAACATCATAACTTTCAGGACTTCGAGTGAGCCATTGGGTGAATGCGTCAATGAATCCATAATCAAGTTCAGTACCTGGGTAATCAAGAGCAACCTTACCGAAAGTTCGCCTGAACAATTGACATCCACGAGTTACATTTGATTTATCGATACACGAGACACGCTTCACCCCATCCAATGGAGCGCCATTACGGGTTTCTGCAATTTCAAAACCCATTCGAATAAGACGTTCACTTCCGTGTTCTGAGATTGGACGTGGGTCGTAAGCAACTTCTCCTTTTAGTCCAGGGAATGTCATTTCTGGAGGTTCGTAAGGGGGTCGCCCCAATGCACGGTCTGCACTACGTCGGAGCAGTGAATGGTACAAACCTTCCGTGTTTTCACGCAGGATGGTCATATCGACCATGCCTGGTTGCCAAATTTGGGTAAATTTTCCATGGACTTTGTGTGGCACGCCTTCATAGAGCTTAATCGGGCGGAGATTTGCATACAAATCGAGCCCACTTCGGAGTCCAAGAATCACAGAACCTCCTGCGAGGTCTCCGTTTGGTAGAAAGGCACCTGGGTGGCCAATCGCTCCAAGATACAGTGCATCTGCTTCGTCCCGGCAGAACTCAAACGAACCTTCAGCCCATTCTTCTCCAGTTTCTACATAATGTTGGCCGCCACACTGGATGACGGTTTGTTCAAACCCTTGGTTTGTGTGTTGCTCAATGGTATCGAGTATCCGTTGAGCCTCAAGCGCAACCTCTCGACCAGTCCCATCGCCCGGTAAGATGCCAATTCGATAGTCTGCCATGTTTTTTCGCAAGAGCAACCCCTACATGAACGCGCCCCCTTTCAGAGAAGGAGACTTGGTTTCACCACCTTGACGAATACAGCGGTTGGCGGCACCATGACGCTTATGACCAGTGGAGCGGTATGTTGAACAAAGTATGAGGGGCGTATTTCGTTTCTGCAATGGAACTCAAGGTCCCTTTCAGACGAGAGGTTTCATAGGCCGTCATTGAGGAGAGTAGTTAACATGAGCGACAAACAACACAAGGTTCCCGGAGAACAAATTGCAGTCGAACAAATGCCAGAGGAGGTCCAACGTCTCGTCGAAGTCATGAACGGCATCAATCCTGAATGGCGCCTTGAAAAATGGCTGTCAGAACAAGCAAACATGACTCTTGAACTCATCACTGCCGACCTAGGCAGAGAAAAATTAGCCATCGAACAACGATTGCATCGACTTGAAGCGATAGGCCGCCGCCTTGATTCACTTGATGACCATGACAGCGATCCGTTTCAGCGAAACATATTCGATTGTTTTGACCTTAATGTTGACCCGAGCTTGAATGGCCTGGGTAAACGCACTGCAAACAGTGAAGACCGCATCGACCTTGAGAAAAATATGGATGAAACCTTGCATCCAGCACATAATTTCATTGAATTGTTACCTGATGAAGAAAGTGATGACCCCCTTCTCGCTGTTGTCTGCCAAATGTTGCTCATTCATGTTGAGGCCGAGATGGCTCAAGGGCAACCTTGTGCTACCCTAGAAACAATCTTCAAACATTTGACTTCGAGTGGAATCAGCCCGGAAGAAATCGATGAGGCTTTAGACCATTTACTCATGAATGGAACCTTGGTTGAAATCGATGACGACTGTTTCGTCTCGACGAACTGATTCCGACATATTGACACGAAAGCACTTCTTGGCACATCCATGGCCACCAAAAAAGAAGGCGCAAAGCGGCTTCTCGATACTTTCGATTCCAAACGTAAGTTGCAAAACCGACTTGGATTAGCAATTGGCCAAGGCCTTGTTCTGAGCCTCATTATCGGATATCTTACTGAACAATGGCGATTTGGACTAGGCGCTCTTCTCGTGTTTGGCCTCTTGATTCAATATTCATTTGAACGAATGAAAAACAGTATCGAAGCAAGTCGCCTTCAAGCAATTAGCGACCTGGGTTGGAAAGAAACATCTCTTTCAGAAGAGGAATGCAGGACTCGAATCGAGAAGATTCTCAACGGATGAGGAGATACAATGGAAGATCCCGGCGCTTATTTCTTGCAACAATTTCAATTTGAAAGAGTGAGAAAACAACGCCACCGTCTCTCTCTTCAATTTCTTTTGCTCATCACCCTCATCATGAGCATACTTGGCTGGTATTCTTTCACATTACCACTTTCCACGATACTTCTGTTTGAAGGTGCGGTGTGTCTAAGTGTAATCCTCTTATTAATTTCATTAAAACGAAAGGCACTTGAACGACAGGATGCGCTGTTCATGTTGCTGGAAGTAGACCCTGAAATACTCGAACGTTCAAATCGAATGGACATCGCTTATCAAGCGGCACAATCTGGAAATTTACAATCGATTCAAGTCTCCAAAACACAACGCCGGAACCGTGGTTCTGATGAAAAGGGTTTCACTTCAGGCAGGATTGAATCACAACTGGACAAGTCGCAAACCCGAAGGGATTCCGCTCTATCAGAATCGACCTATCAAGGATTAGAAGATGATTTACGTCCATCCGAACTGTTGGTGAATGAAGCGAATGTCCAATATCAAAAAAGAGCACAACAGCAATGGGATGAAGCAGAATCCAAAGACACAGACCTTATTGAAGCCGGCGTGAAAAGGTTGGGGGATTTAGTCAAAACAGATTGGTTCGAAAAGAATGCGAAACAAGGGGCTGTTCAAGAATTAATGGATTCTGAAAAGGCCGACGATACATATTGAGGCAAGCCCAATAACTACGACTTCCTCGGATGGGGCATGAGAACGAATGCAATTTTGGTTGCCGGCGGGCACGGGAGCCGATTGTATCCTTTTACCAAATACACTCAGAAAACCCTTCTTCCGTTGTACAACCGTCCTGTGATTGATTTCGCTCTAGCAACAATTCGGCGTGCAGGAATCAAAAACATCACCATTATTTCAAATGAATTTATTGGCCAAATCGCCCGACATGTCGGAGGAGGATTTGAAGATGAAAAAATTCATTATGTGGTTGAAGAAAAACCTCTCGGCGTTGGTCATGCCCTTAACCTCGCTCGCCCCTACAATCAAGATTGCCGTCTGTTGGTCTATTTTTCTGATAACATCACAACGCTCGAATTGACCGATGAAGTAAATCGGTTTAACACAACTGAAACAAACCCTGGATGTGTTTTAC
>MDSW01014558.1_pt1 | contig 11215 bp, 11 predicted proteins | sample 811171 | NCBI WGS metagenome assembly MDSW01 (sample SAMN05326641, study PRJNA326480) | marine metagenome | isolation source: seawater | place: Atlantic Ocean: North West | collected 2012 | reverse complement strand
TAAAAAAAGGATATAGCTAGAAAACAAATAGAGAAAGAGTATATAGGCTGGTCTAGGTAAAATCTTAAAAACACCATGAATGATACCTAAAAAATCTGCAGGATATTTAGCACCTAACTGATAAGTAGGCATTCCTCCAAATGCATTGTCAATCCAATATGCTTCTTTACCATCATTTTGAGATCTATATTCTTTTATCTGACGTGACATACCTGAATACTGAACAATATCAGATTGAAGTAATTTTTTCCCACTTATTGATGGATAATAGAATAATTGAGCAAAAAATGCAAAAAATGCAACTACAAGCCCATGTTTATATAGGTTATTATTCAATATCCTCATAATCTATATATTCTCCAAGGTTGTCAGAATTATGTTTTTGATTTTGATTTTGCTTTTTATTACGATTATTATTGTTTGAAGCTTTTTTTGAAATGTCTCTAATTAACCAACCTAAGAGCAATGGACTTAGCCGCCTAATAACATATGAGATTATAAATATAAAAAGTAGAATTTTTAATAATGAACTCAATTTAAGTTTGATTAATTAATTATCAAATTTAAAAAAATAAAAATATACGATTGTTAATTAAGCTGATACATAAATTAAGATTTTATTAAAAAATCGAATTATATTGCATATTATGACTCGAATTGGTAACCTTTTAATTATAATATTATCTTTTTTTATTTCGAGCAAATTAACCTCCCAATATACAGAACAAATCAACTCAAATCGGCCAGGATATTCGATAGGGGCATTTTCAGTTGGTAAAGGAGTGATTCAAGTTGAAACTGGTTTTGAATTTAGAAATTATAAGCATAATAGCTTTAATCAAAGCACTATAAAAGGTACGGTTGGTTTTTTATCACTTCGATGGGGGTTTTTGTTTGAACAATTAGAATTAACATATGATGGATCATACATGTTTGATAAGTTCACCAATAAATTATCAAATACTCCCTCTGAAACTAAACGAAGTGGTTTTCTTCAAAATTTTTTAGGAATTAAATATCTAGTTTATGACCCATTCAAAAAAGAAGAAGAAGTTAATGTATATAGCTGGAAAGCGAATAACGGTTTTAAACTTAAAGATTTAATTCCTGCTGTTTCTTTAACAGTAGGAGCAAATTTTGATCCATTCAGTGCAGAGACACCTTATCCATACGGAGATCTATTTGGCACTTTTTATAACCCTGTTTTTTTTCAAAACCTATATTACATAGCCCCTAGCCCTACGCCTTTAACATTGATGGGAACAATAGCAACTCAATCTCATTTTTTAGGAACATGGGTTTTTGTTTCCAACTTATCTATAAGAAGATACCTCTCTGAATTTATTGAGAAATCCTATATAATCACATTAACCCATACTTTTAATCCCGTATGGTCAGCTTATATAGAAAATCAAGGTGTTTTTTCAGATAGATATTCCGATAATATCTTTAGAGCGGGTGCTGCATACCTTGTAGGAGACAACCTTCAAGTAGAAGGAACAATTGGAGCTAACACCAAAACAACTCCCAATTTCATTTCAATTAATGCCGGCGCTTCCTACAGACTTGATTTTCATAAAGACTTTAAGGATCCAAGAAAAATAGAAAAGAAAAAATTAAAAAAAGAAGAAAAAGCATTGAAAAAAAGTACACGTAAGCTAGATAAAGAACAAAAAAAACGAGATAAAAACGCTAGAAAAAAACCTAAACAATAAATTTGTGTTTATGGATTCAAAAGTTTCAATAAAGGAAGTGATTTCAGATAAAGATCTTAATGATTTTGTTTGTTTTCCTTTTCATTTATATAAAAATCATCCATATTGGGTTGGACCAATTATTAATGAAGAGCTTGAAACCTTAAATAAAAACAAAAATCCAGTTTTTAAAAATGCTGATGCAAATTATTATCTCGCTTATCAAAATAAAAAAATTGTAGGACGGATTGCTGTAATTATTAATTGGATTGAGGTAAATGAGGTTAATAAATCTAAAGTTCGATTTGGATGGTTTGATTTTATTGACAACATAGAGGTTTCAAAAAAACTTCTTGAACAGGTTGTAATTATTGGAAAAAAAAATAATTTAAAACAAATTGAAGGACCAGTTGGCTTTTCTAATATGGATAAGGCAGGAATCCTCACAAAAGGATTTAATGAGCTAAACACAATGATAACATTGTATAATTTTCCATATTATAGTGAGCATCTCAAAAAACTTGGATATAAAAAATTAGCTCAATGGGTTGAATATGAAATAAAAATCTCATCTTTTGAAGATTCTCCTGAAAAAATTAGAAGATTCTCTAAATTAATCCTAGACAGATACTCATTAAGACTTCTAAACTTTAAATCTAACAAAGAGATCATTCCATATGTTGATCAAATGTTTGATCTACTCAGTAAAACTTACGATAAGCTTCAAACTTTTGTTCCTATTCAGCCTTATCAAATTGACTACTATAAAGAAAAATATTTTAAATATATACATCCAGATTTTATTAAATGTGTAACTGACAAAGATGATAATCTTGTAGCATTTTTAATTACTATGCCATCGTTTTCAAAAGCTCTAAAAAAAATTAATGGAAAACTTTTTCCTTTTGGTTTTCTTAGAATTTTATGGGCACGCAGGTTTGTAAAAAAAGTTTCACTTTACCTGATAGGAGTTAGACCTGATTATCAGAACAAAGGAGTTACTGCTATTATTATGAATGAACTTCAAAAAACATTTAACAATTATGGCGTAAAAGTAGTTGAGACTAACCCTGAATTAGAAGAAAACACTCCAATTCAAACTTTATGGAAAAACTACGACCATCATCTTCATAAAAAAAGAGCAACTTTTACAAAATCCGTCAAATAATTTAATTTCTTATAAAGTTTAACAAATATTCTACTTTTACACAATGTTATTAGACAATACAATTGTAGCATTGGCTACTCCATCAGGAACAGGCGCAATCGGAATTATAAGAGTTTCAGGAATTAATGCTATTCAAATTAGTTCAAAATGTTTTGAGTCTCATAGAGGAATTGATATAATTAATCAATCGTCCCATAAAACCTTTCTAGGCTGGATAAAAGATGGTGACAGACTAATCGATAAGGTTTTGTTAACGCTATTTAAAGGACCAAATTCATATACCGGTGAGGACATAGTTGAGATTTCATGCCATGGCTCAAGTTATATACTTCAAGAAATTCTTCATTTAATTGTTAAAAAAGGAGCGATTCCAGCAAAGGCCGGAGAATTCACTTTAAGGGCTTTTCTTAATAATAAAATGGATTTAAGTCAAGCAGAGGCTGTTTCTGATCTTATCACATCAGAATCAAAGGCAGCTCATGAATTAGCAATTAATCAAATTAGAGGTGGATATTCTAAAAATATAAAAGACTTGAGAAATCAGTTGATTCATTTTGCATCAATGATAGCTCTTGAATTAGATTTTTCTGAGGAAGATGTTGAATTTGCAAATAGAACTGATTTTTTAAAATTATTAGAAACAATAGAAACACAATTAAAACAACTATCTGAATCATTTGCTTATGGAAGTGTAATTAAAAATGGAGTGCCTGTTGCAATTATAGGAAAACCAAATTCAGGTAAATCTTCATTATTAAATGCTCTTGTTAATGAGGAAAAAGCCATTGTCTCTGAAATTGAAGGAACAACACGTGATAGCATAGAGGATACACTCATAATTGATGGCATTCAATTTAGATTTATAGATACAGCAGGTTTAAGAGAAACTTCTGATAAAATTGAATCAATTGGGGTTAAGCGTGCAATAGAAAATGCTAAAAAAGCTAAGATTTTAATATTTATGTATGATGTTACTGATATAGATTATAAAGGCATTATCCATCAATTAAAATCAATATTGTCATTAAAGAAACCTATTATTCTACTTCAAAATAAAATGGATATTTTCTCTGGGAATGATAAGACAAAATCTTTAATAAATCAGACCTTTTCAAGCATCTCCTCTCCTATTTCAATGATAACCCATAAAAAAGAATCAATTGAACTTCTTAAAAATAAATTGATCAGTATTGTCTCCGAAATAGGTAATGATAGTCAAACAATTGTAACTAATGTTCGTCATCATAATTCACTTCAAAAGGCTCTTAAAGAGATTATTCTAGTTAAAAAAGGAATGAAAAATAAAGTTTCTGGTGACTTGTTATCAGTTGATATAAATTTAGCAATTGAATCTTTAGGAGAAATTACAGGGGAAATCAATTCAGACGATATCCTTGGAAACATCTTTAAAAACTTTTGTATCGGGAAATAATTACGTTTTAGTTTGTTCCACTTATGTTCCCAACGTATCCACTTATTGGAGTTTTGTGTCTTATTCCTAATATATACTCTGCTAAAACAAGAGGTCTTTCACCAATTTTAACACGCGATTTAGAGTTGTTTTTAAAATTCAATATTTCTTCCTCAACATTTTTACCTTGAGCAATAGCTTTTAAAAAATCTATAACGATTTTATCATCCTTATCAAAACCTTCTGCATTTGTATCAATTTTTATAATTTCAGTAAGTTTAAAAACACCATTTAATCTAACGTTTCTCAGAAAATCTCCCTTTGAATCTCCTTTCATAAGAAATCCATCTTCAGTTTTTTCAAATTGGAAAGAGGCATCACCAAAATTACGTCCCATAAGTCTGAATAAAGAATAATAACTAAGATTGTCTATTGAATCTTTATTTCGGGCTTGAAGACTTATTTCAGGATAGTCATCTACTGTAGAAAAAAGGGTAGCATTGAATTCACCAAGTAAACTGGAAGGTTCTCTCCAATCAGATATAGCAATAATTCCATCCATCCGCTCATCACAAGTGCTTGGATCCATTGATTCACAATAAGATGCCATATATACTCCTTTTACAGGATTACTTTCAGAGCCACATCCGTAAGCAAAAATCAACAATATTAAATAATAAAGTTTTTTCATGGTGTTTGGTTTTTGCTTTAATATACTCATTTTGGCTAAAACCATCAATTCTTGTGGATTATATATAGATTAAAACCCAAGGGATCTATATAAGTATATGATATACTTACTTTAGCTATTTTTTGTTATTTTCCACCCCAGTAAGTAAATAACAATTTATTTTACTTTTAAGTTATGAAAATATATTAGTAAATTAAATTCCATAATGTCTGATTCATTTAACTACTGTGGTTTAAATAATTTTGAATATTGGATTGTTCTACGCCTATATGTTGCTGCCACAATACCATTAATTTTAGCAATTTATTACATAGTAAATAACAAGGTTTCATCTGCAACCTCTAGGGTTTTGATGTGGTGTTTTTTTATTGTTGCAATTGGATGGGAAATATGGCTGACGTATGGTTTAGCAGGCGGGTTGCCTGTTGACGAACGAAGAAGTGTTGCGTTATCCTGTGCAATACCTCAAAATTTTAATTGGTTATTAAATTCATTAGCTGATATTCTCATTATTTGGATTGGGTTATTTTTAGTAAAAAGTTTTTACAGGAATAAGCAAAGCCCATTTATTAGCTGGAAATGGGGTGCGTTTTTTATTTTATTTACATGGTTTATGGCTCAAAACATATACGTAGAGGCTTTCTTTTATCATCTACAGTTAGGGTCAAATGGAGATTTGTCATGGGCTCCATTACAGCCTTTTGGGTCTTGGTTTAACCCAGTTCTTTTTAAAATTTCAGGGAATCCTATAACTTTTCAATCACAATCAAGTTGGATGTTTATGACACCTATAGTTTACTACATGTCAATTCATTTACAAAAACTAGCTTAGTAAAAGAAAATAAAAGATTTTTCTTTTTTATTAACTGAAGAAAATGGAATTAATTATTTATGGCTGAAAAGAGATTATTAGTAAAATGGTTAAAATTACATGAATTAAGCTATAGATACTTAGCTTTATTTTTTTTGTGAATAAATTAACTACGATAACTAAAGCCAAAAAAAATTGTAAAAAAAGTATGGGAAGAATTAGAAGTTCTCTAAAAACACCAATTATGGTTGGCTCCCAATTAAAAAAATAAAAACTATAAAAAAATATGATGATTCCATTAGAAAGAAATATTAATTTTTTTAAATCATCGGATCTAATTTTCATTTTTGATTGATTTCTATCCAATTACCCTCAGGGTCTTCAAGATATATTTGAAGAACACCATCAAATCTTTCTTGAACCTGATTAAGATTTCAATAGCTTTTAATTTATTTAACTCTTAAAAAATCACCATATCTAATTTTAAAAACATCACCAGACGGATACCCCTTATTATTTTTAGACTTCCTTCTAAGTAACCTATAAAATTCATTCGGACTTATGTGATCACTAATTTTTCTTCCAAAAATATACTCAACATCAATCAAATCATCTTTATCAACATAAGATTCGGTTTTAATACCAGATCTTTTTTGTTTAAGAAGAGGAACTTGAGAAATTAAACTATTTTTAATTTTAGGCAAGGAACTAGATGAGATTTTATCGAGTTTAAATTGCAATCCTGCAGCTTGACGCCAACCCAAACCTCCATAAAGTTTATTGTCAAATCCCATCAAAACTAATCTAGATGTTCCAAAGGCTCCCTTAAACCACTTGGCGTTTTTAAATTCAATAGATGAAAGATTTAGCAAATACAATAGAATAAACACATTAGCATCATTTCCATAATTATCAAATCCTTCTGCTTTATAAATATCATTATATACCTTTTTTAATATTTTATAATTAGGATAAATTTTTTCTAAAACATCTTCTGATATGTCGTTCTCATCCATTTTTTTAACAAACGCACGTGCAGATTCAAAATCATTCTTTTTTATAAATGAATCAATTTTATCTTTTTGAATTTCGATATTTAGACCTCTCAACTCTTGGCTTAAATCGGGATAATTCCCCCTTAGAGAAGAGATAAGCTTTTTTAATTCCTCAGACTTTTCAAGATTGGATAGATTAAGTGAAAGTTTTCTATAACTTTCAATTTTATCATTTTCAATTTCATTTAAAAGTTGTTTCTTTTCTTGATTTAATTTTGGATTATTATTGTTTAGAGAATAGATAAGTTTATCTATTTCAATCAATTTTTCACTTGTAGTTAGGTTAATCGACAATTTTCTGTAATTATCTATTTTAATTTTATCACCTGCCATTTCTTTAACCTTCCTTTCATTTCTTAAAAAATCACTATCTATAATAAATCTTCCCTCTGGTGAATCCCAAGAAGCTTCTGCAGTCATTTTTGATTTATCTATAATTATTTTAAAAATAGTAGGCCCCAGCTGTAGATCTTTATTTTCATCAGCAGTCAATGAACATTCTATGATTATAGAATCGCCATCATCATTAACTTTATATGTTCCATCGTAATAGTAAATCCCTGAGTCATCAAGCGCAGTTTGTTTAAGACTTGCAATATTATTTTTTTCTAACAAAAATTTATGATTAACATTTGGAATTATAATTTTTTGACCCATTACTACCATGTCATCTCCAAATTTATCTTTCATGGTATATCCTTTTTGTTCCCCAGTGTAGACTCCGAAAAATTTAGAATCAAGCTCAACTTCTTGACTAAATAAGATAACTGGCATTAAAAGCAAAATGATAATTAGATTTCTCATAGTATTTGGTTTTACATAAATATAATCATTTTGGCTAAATCCATTAATCTCCTCCCCACGAATCTTGAAAGAAGATTCCTACACCTAATTCAGCCCATAAATACAATAGAAATAAAATAGTTATAGTTATCAGTAGCTTCCTTTTCATTTTATTTGTTGATTTAGATAGTAAAAGTATGTAATATATAAACTTGAAAAAATTGTACTTTTAAAAAAATTGAAAATAATGTTTTACCTACTATATCTTTCAGGTTTACTTTTATTCCAAAATATTGATCCATACGAATTTTTAAATGGGAAATGGTGTGAATCTGACGAGTCCGAATGTTTTTATATAATTTATCAAGATGGAATTTTAATATACGACATACCTGAAGGAGGCTTCCGATCTGGAATTGAGCTAATTAAATATGATAAAAAAGAAAAAAAAATATACTGGAGAATTGTAGGAACTACTAAAAAAACTCAATATTTTAAGATTCAAAAGAATGGAAATGTTGAATACTTTGATGGAAATGTTACAAAGAATATTAAAAAATATAAATAAACATCAGAGATAATTAACCTTATTATTAAAGTTAAAAAAGTGACATAAAACTTTAATACAAAACAAGATGTTCGTTAGTAATTTTAAGTCACAAAAAAACCCTCCGCTTAAGAGGGTTAATTAAATTTAAAATTTATTATATATAAATTTAGTTTTGGGCTTCTGCATAAGCTGCAGCCTCTTTTTTCTCAATAGATTCACTGTAATAGGCTTGTAACTCAACGATTTTTCCGTCTTCCCATTTATAATCAAAGTGTCCTCTATTTGAGTACTCTTCCCCAGTTGTTTTTCCAGTTCCAGTCCATGTAAACCATGCGTTAGACCATACTTCACCATTTAAAAAATAATTAGTGTGTACATAAAGGTCTTTAATCTTTATATTATCATATAAGATTTCATGATGAGCTTTAAAACCTACAACTAAATTATCGTAACCATTAATATCTAAATTATTGATTCTAGAAAGCAAATCAGCAGAATATAATTCAGAGACATCAAATTCATTTTTTTCATATTTTTCCAAAAGAAACTTAATATTTGAGGTAAGTTCATCATCAGTCTTTATAATTGATTGGTTTGTTTCAGAGCAGCCTAATAAGACCAAACATAATATAATTGAATATAAATATTTCATTTTAATAGATTTATAATTAATCAAATAAATGTAAAGCATTTACTTGTAATTAACAATTAAAAAAAATATTTGTAATGTTTACTTTTAAATTAAAGTTGCTTTTACAGTAATCTCACATTTTAATACACCTGAGATTGGACAATTTTTTTTAGCATCCTCTGCTAAATCAATAAACTTTTCTTCAGAAATATTAGGAACTTTACCTTTTAAATTTAACTCTATGGATATTACTTTTCCATCCTCAAAAGTTAATATTGCATCTGTATTAAGCTCTTCAGGACTGAAATTAGCTTCATTCAAAACAAAACTCAACTTCATATTAAAACAACCAGACAGTGCAGCAGCTATCAATTCTTCTGGATTAGTTCCAAGATCACCTTTGTCATTTTTAAATCTAGTCTTAAAACTATAAGGCATATTATTAAAAGCGTTACTTTGAGCAGTTAAAACCCCTTCTCCATCAGAACCATCACCTTTCCATATTGCATTTACTTTTCTTTTCATATCCATTGATTTTTATTGGTTTAAATATCATAAGCAAAACTTATTTTAATATAAGTTAATAATATTAAATAAACTAAATTTTAATTTAAATCTAAATTAAATTTGAGCATGTAAAATGATTTGTCCAAATCAAGTGATAGTCCCTAGGAAAAGATAATTATTTAAGTATAATTTTATGTTTTTCAGTTTGGTTAAATCGTAAATTATTTTTCTTTTCCTAAGGACTTCATATATCATTTTTTACAAATTCACTAATTCATGTGAACTTCCAGTTCAATTTCAATAATAAATTCCGGTAAAGCTAGCTCTTTAACGCCTAACCATGATCCCGTTGGAAATTGATTTGTATAAATAGTATTTCTATATGATGCAACCTCTAGAAATTTAGACATATCTGTTGTAAATATATTTTCAACAACAACATCATCAAATGTAGCATTGTAATGATCTAAAATAATTTTTAAATCTGCATAACAATTTTTCATTTGTTGTTCCATGTCTCCTGCTGCAGTGGGATTACCTTCATTATCCATACTTACTGCACCAGAAATTTTAATTTGATTACATATTTTAACAGCGTGAGAATACCCATAAGCCTTTTCAACCTCTGGTCTTAAAAGAAAATACTCCGGATCATCATTACATTGACTAGCTGAGTTTTTTGACTTCTGCTCTTGATCACAGCCCAGATTAAAAATAGCTATTAGAGCTAAAAGTATAATGTTATTTATTTTTTTCATCTTATTTAATTTATAATTAATTTCTTCAAACAGTCCCTTTTTGAGAACCATAGTAAAACAATCCCATACTTATTAATCCTAAAATTATTACAGGAATAGGTGCAGTTGGTTGTCCTGTAAAAACATTAATTAGATCAGGTAAAGCAAAAAAACCAGCTAAAGCAAAAAACAATAATGATAACCTTTTAAGAGTATCAAGATCGTTAAAGGATAGTGTTCCGTATATAACGGTTATTATTCCTATTACAGTTAGCCCTAAAACTAATGCGAATTGTTCAAACATTACAATGGTATCCTCAGAAACATTTTCATCAAATGCATCAGATATAAGCATCATCTTAAATTCTGGAGAAAATAATGAGATAATTAATGGCAAAACCTGAAAAGATATAACCACCATATTGATTTTAAAGATTGTTTTAATATTCATTTGAATTGAATTTATGATTTAAGATTTACAATATACAAATATGTAAATAATAGATTATTTTATTTGATCAACATCAAGATTTAACTCTTTATTTAATAAATCAATTCCATATTTATAAGCGGGTAAAATACTTTCACACCTTTGCAACATTTTTCTCATCCTTTCCCCTTTAAAATTAACAATATTCCAAAATTCCAGATTATCAAATAATTTTCTGTAATTAGTTGGTGCACCCCCTTTAAAATAACCATCTTCCTCCAAAACAATTTCACTATAATTAAGATTTTTAACCATAAATGGCTTGTAAATATTTTCGTATTCTACTTTATAAAATTCAAACCACCTTTCAAAATCTTTACTAGCCTCATTCCCTTGTTTTAAATAAAATTTTAAGTCTTCATTTCTAATTTTATATAATAAATTTTGATCCATAAACTCCTCGTACATGGGACCTGTTGGAAGATATACAAAAAAATGAGTCATGGTGTAGAGTAAATCTTGAAGAACATCTGTAGAATCAACTTGCTTATTTTGAATTATAGACAACGCTCTTTTATTTAATTCAATTCGTTTTTTTTGTGCTGGTATGAATTGTTCTAATAAATATTTTTGTTCCTGTTCAAATTCTTTTTTTATTTCAATTAAATATGTATGAATTTTTTTTTGATCTGACCTATCAGTATTCCAATTATCAATTGCTAAAGCTATAAGTATACCTGCAGTTAT
>MDSW01205689.1_pt1 | contig 11216 bp, 8 predicted proteins | sample 811171 | NCBI WGS metagenome assembly MDSW01 (sample SAMN05326641, study PRJNA326480) | marine metagenome | isolation source: seawater | place: Atlantic Ocean: North West | collected 2012 | reverse complement strand
TTGTCATCATTAGTATAATACTTTTTTTCTTTTTTATTTTGAAGTATAGCGATTGGTTGCCTCTCATAAATTTTAATCTTTATATTATTTGGGTAGATTTTTTTAAATTCAAAACTTTCAATAAAATCTATTTCTCCGATCTTTGAATTTATATCCTGTGAGTTAATCGAAAATATATTTGCTTCATACAAAAACGATAGTTTTTTTTTTAAAATTTTTTCATCAATTATTGAGTTATTTTCAACTAAAATCTTTTTAATTGTAAATTTTGAATTTAGATTAAGTTTATCTTGAAAACTATAAGTGCTTAGTAACAAAAATAATACTAAAGCGATAAATAAACGTTTATTCATCGATTTATGCTAGCATCTAACAAAATATTCTCAATCAAATCTGGGAAAGTAATTCCACAATAATTTGCTATTTCAGGTACTAAAGATAAATTTGTCATCCCAGGTTGTGTATTTATTTCTAATAAATAAAACTTATTATTAAAAAATTTAAAATCTGCTCGTGAAACCCCCTTGCAACTTAAAACCTTATGAGCTTTTTTTGCTAATTTTAAAACTTTGTTATAATCCTTTTTGTTTAATCTAGCTGGCATAATGTGTTTTGTTTTAGCAGCTTTCGTATATTTTGCTTTGTAATCATAAAATAATCTTTTTGGAATTAATTCTATAGCCCCAATAGCATTTTTATTAATTACTGCTGCTTGAATCTCTTGGCCTCCAATGTATTGCTCCACTATAATTTCTCCGTAATAACCTAACAAATTATCAATTGATTTTTTCAAGTGATTTAAATTTTTAACTATTTTAACCCCAATACTTGATCCTTCATCAGTAGGTTTTACCACTAAAGGGAGTTTCATTTTTTTTTTTTTTATAATTTTTTTTAAATATTTTACGTTTTCTCTCTTTTTGAGTGAAAAATATTTTGGAGTTAAAATTTTATTTTTAATAAATATTTCTTTAGAAATAATTTTATTCATAGCGTTATAAGAACTTATAACCCCAGAGTGCGTATAAGGAATTCTTAAATATTCAAAATAACTTTGGGCTACTCCATCTTCGCCGTCTTTACCATGTAAAGCATTAAAAATTACATCAATTTTTTTCTTATCAATTAAATTAAAGTTTTTAAACTTAGGATCAAATTTAGATATAACATATTTTTTCTTTTTTAATGCCTTTATACATGCTTTACCGCTATCTAAACTAATCGCTCGTTCTCCAGAATTTCCGCCAAGCACTACAAGCACTCTTTTGAAAGGTAAATGTTTATTCACCAATAATTTTAATCTCTAATTCGAGATCAACTCCCATTTTTTTACTTACAGTATCCTTGACTCTTTTTATGAGTCTTTCAATATCAGCCGACTTTGCTTTACCGTTGTTAACAAAAAAGTTACAATGTTTTTCAGAAATTGAAGCATCACCTTCTGAAAATTTATCACAACCTGCATTTTTTATTATTTGCCAAACTTGTTTTTCTTCACCTATATTTTTGAATGTACTTCCACATGTTTTTATTTTACTTGGTTGAGCTAATTTTTTTTTTTCAATCAATTTTTTTTGTGTTTTTTCTATTACTTGCGGATTTTCTTTTTTTCCTCTCAATTTTACTGAAGTAATAATTGATCCTTCTGGTAGATTTGAACCTCTGTAAAAAAATTCTATTTCTTCAGACTTGATCTCTTTTTCTGTACAATTCTTAGTGTTGATTACTCTAATTGAGACTAAAATTTTTGAAATATCGTTACCATAACATCCGCTATTCATTATAACTGCTCCGCCTATAGAGCCAGGAATGCAAGACAAGAATTCCAAATTACCTATTCCCTTGTCTTTTGCAAAGTCTGAGATTTTTCTATCCAGTGCTGCAGCTCCAACTTCTAAAATATCATTATCTAGTAATCTAATATCTGTAAAACCTGATCCAAGCTTTATAACAACTCCTTTAATTCCTTTATCTCTGATAAGTGTGTTAGATCCTGCTCCAAGAATAGTTATATCTAGTTTATTTTTTTTATTATGAGTCAGAAATTCAATTAATTGTTTTTTATCTTTAGGTTTAAATAAATATTCAGCAGGTCCACCGAGATTAAACCAACTATAATTTGAAAGTTTCACATCTTTTGAAATACTTGAATTGAGCTTATTTATTAATTCATCGTTGATTTTCATAGTTCAGCTTTAAGTCCCCTCATATATTTTGATATTAAACCAGCGCCCATACCAATTATAATTTCATCACTAGTTAGGTTCTTTTTAAAATATTTTTTTATTTCTTCAAAGTTTTTTATAATAATAACTTGGGTTTTTGAAAATTTAGAAATTAATTTTGCAAATTTAATTGAACTAAATTTTAGATTTTTTTTTTCACCAGCGGCATATAATGGACAAAGTAAAACTAAATTTGATTTTGTAAATGAATTAGCAAATTCATTTTTTAAAGAAAACACTCTAGAATAACGATGTGGTTCAAAAACTGATATTATTTTTCTAGTTCTGTAAACATTTTTTACACCATCTAGGATGGATTTAATCTCAGTCGGGTGGTGTGCATAATCATCATAAAAATCATTCTTACCTTTTTTAAATATTTTCGTCATTCTTCTTTGAACACCAGAAAAATTTTTTAATGATTTTTTTATTATATTTTGACTTACACCAATATTTAAACAAACAGTTATAGCTGCCGCTGCATTTAAAACATTGTGTCTTCCAAGTAATTTGAGCTTTATATTTTTAATATTTTTATTTTTTTTATTAATATTTTTATAACTTAAATCAAAAATAGAATAATCAACATTATATCTAATATTAGAGATTTGATAGTCTGCATTCGAGCTTAGACCATAAGTCAAAATATTTTTATTTTTTATTTTACCTAATACCCTTTTTAAATTTTGACTATCTATACAAATTATTGATTTACCTGTTGGAGGAGTTTTTTCAATAAATTTAATAAATGAGTTTTCTAAGTTTTTAAAATTTTTATAATAATCAACATGCTCGTGATCTATGTTAGTTACAATTGAATAGTTTATTGGAAATTTAAGAAAACTACCATCGGACTCATCTGCCTCTAATATTGCCCATTCCCCTCTACCTAATTTAGCATTGCTATTTAATGAATTAATTACACCGCCATTAACAATAGTTGGATCAAGTTTCTGATCAGATAGGATTTTTGAAACCAAAGAGGTTGTAGTCGTTTTTCCGTGTGAGCCTGTGATTATTATATTTTTTTTAAGTGAAACTACATCCGCTAATACTTCTGCTCTTGAATAAATGGGAATTTTTTTTGATTTCGCAAATTTTAATTCAACATTATTTTTTTTAATAGCAGAAGATTTTACAAGAATTGTTGAATTTTTTATATTTTTTTTTGAATGGCCAAAAAAAACTTTAATGCCTCTTTTAACACAACTTAAGGTATTTTTATTTTTATTTTGATCACTTCCTTGTATCTTGAATCCCATATTGTTCATTATCTGGGCTAAACCACTCATCCCTATTCCACCAATTCCAACAAAGTGTATAACTTCTTTCTGGCCTAAATTAATTTTTCTCATTTATTATTTCTTTTAATATTTTGCTTATATTGTTGTAGACATTTTTGTCAGAATATTGACTTTGGCTAAGTAAAATTTTATTTATTTTTGTCTTTTCTCTATAGATTTCTAAAATAAGTTCAAACAACTTATTATTTAAATCTTTTTCCTCTACTAAAAATCCATAATTTTTGTTTTTGTAATAAATGGCGTTTTTTAATTGATGGTTATCTGCAGAAGATGGTAAAGGAATTGATATAAAAGGAACGTTTACATTTGTAAGTTCAGCTAAAACAGACGATCCAGATCTAGTAATCGCTAAATTAACTTTTGAAAAAAAATTGAGAAGATTGTTTTTAAAATTGAATATTTCAAAATCAATTTTATTTTTTTTATAAAAAGATGATAATTGATCGTTTTGACTGGGTAAGCAATGTTGGTAAACTGTAATCGGAATACCTTGGTTAGAACATTTAAGAAAAATTTCTGGAAGTGTCTCAGCAAAAATTCTTGCTGCTTGGCTGCCGCCAAGAACAAGCAAGTTGATTTTATAAGAAATTGAGACATTGGAATTCTTATTTTTAAAATTAATTATCTCTTTGTTTATGATATTTCCTAAAACATAAATTTTATCTAAATATTTTTGGGGAACTCCTTCTAACTCTTTATGAGATACTAATATTTTTTTAGAAAATGGAAGTAAATATTTGTTGGCCTTTCCAATTACTAAATTATTCTCGTAAATAATGTATTTTATTTTTAGAATACTTGCAGCAATACAAACTGGAAAAGATGCATATCCACCCATACCGAAAATAATCGAGGGTCTATTGAATATTAAAAATATAAACGCAAATGTGATTGCATAGAAAATAAGAAAAAAAGAGATAAATAATTTTAAAATATTTTTTTTTACAAAAGGGAATGAGGGTAATATTGCAACATTTAAATAATCATTTTTTTTGATAAATTTATAACCTCTTTTGTCTGTTACAATATTTACATGATAGTTTTTTTCTAAAAGGTGTTTTGCCAAGTTTAAACCCGGAAATACATGACCGCCTGTTCCTCCTATAGCAATTAATACTTTTATTTTTTTACTCATAAAGATAAGTATTATTTTTAGTATAATTTAAAATTACCCCTGCAAGTATAGCGCTACCAATTAAGGATGAACCTCCATAACTTAGGAATGGCAAGGTCATACCTGTTGTTGGTATAAGACTAGTATTAACGCCAACGTGAATAAATGTTTGAAATATCAATAATGTAGCTAAAGAACATAAAGAGATTTTAATGAGTTCATCTTCTTCATTAATGCAGTTTTTTATAATTCTGAAAGAAATATATAAAAATATTAATATAATAATGATTGAAATTATTGATCCATATTCCTCAGAAATAATTGCTATTATATAATCGGTGTGGGCTTCAGGAACACTATCTTTTAAAATTCCCTCTCCCATGCCTTGTCCCCTAAGTCCACCAAGCTTTATGGCATCTAGAGCAGACGATGATTGAAATTTGTCACCCTTACTTGGGTCAATAAAAGAAACTAATCGATCAATTATATATCCAAATTTCTCAGGCATTGAAAATAGTAACAAACTTATAGAAAGAAGAAAAATTGAGATAAAAACTAATATATAAATTAAACTTACGCCTGATATAAAAACTGTAGTTATCCATGTTCCGATAAGCAAAATAGTTTGCCCAAGATCAGGCTGATCAATTAAAAAAATGATTACTGAAGATAATAATAAAAAACTAAAAATATATTTTATTTGAGATTTTTTTAGGCTTTTTAAAGTCAAAATTTGAACTGTAATTAAGATAAAAAAAGGTTTTAAAATTTCTATCGGTTGTAATCTAAAAAAATAAAAGTCAAGCCATCTTTTTGCTCCTTTAACTTCAACTCCCGCAATTGGAACTAAAGCAAGAGATATAAAAGACAAAATAAAGAGAGGAGTTACAAATTTTTTCAAAAGAGAAGTATCAATAATTGAAATCAAAATCATAATATTTAGAGCAAGGAAAGTGAATATTAGATGTTTTGAAAAGAAAAAATAATAATCTTTATTAAGTCTTTCACCAGCTAAAGAAGAAGTAGAGGAAAAAGAAAAAAATAAACCAAGAAAAAACAAAACTATAAAACAAAAAAAAATTTTTTTATCAATATTACGCCAATAATTTTTAAATTTAAGTTTAGATATATTTTCTTGCATAATATTTACTTAGTTTTTTAAATTTTTCTCCCCTTTTTTCGAAATTTAAAAATTGGTCAAAAGATGCTGCGGCTGGGCTTAAAAGAATAAAGTTTTCTTTATGGCTAAATGATTTGATGTCTCTTAATATTTGAATTATGGAATTTTTTAAACTTTTAGTAATCATTAATTTAATCTTGTTTTTCAATTGATTTTTAAAAAAATTAATGTTTTCGCCAATAATATAGGATTTTATAATATTTTTTTTTAAACTTTTTACACGAAACTTGTCGTTTTTTTTTGGTAACCCTCCAACTATCCAATAAATATTTTTTGTATTTTTTAAAGCAAATTTTGCAGCCTCAAAAGTAGTTGCTTTTGAGTCATTAATAAAGGTACAATTATTTTGTTTTAAAAAGATTTCATATCTATGTGGTAAACCTTTAAAAGAGTTAAGTGATTTACAAAATGATTTAAAACTAATTTTGAGAAGTTTTGTAAAAGAGTAAACAAAAGACATGTTCTCGTCATTTATATCAAGCTTTAAATAAGAATTTTTTATGTAAGGTTTTATTTTTTTATATTTATCTATGTTAGGAATATTTAACTTTCCTAAAAATCTTCTTTTTTTAAATTCGTATTTAAAGTTTTTATTTACAAAAGAGTATTGACTCTTTTTTTGTCTTTCAAAAATTTTGAATTTCGAATTTATGTAATTTCTAATGCTACCATGCCAGTCAATATGATCATTTGTTATATTTAATAATATAGCATAATCAGGGGAGATAAATTTTGAGTAAGCAAGTTGAAATGATGAAGCTTCAATTATAAGAAAATTATTTTTATTAACATTTAAATTTAATATAGGTGTGCCTATATTGCCGCCTAATAATGTTTTATAACCATTTTTTTTTAATACGTGATCCATAATTTTACAAGTCGTGGATTTGCCATTGGTTCCTGTAACAACGACACTTTTTGAAAAATTTTTTAATAAAAAAATTAAATCTAAGTCTGTAATAATCTTATTTTTATATTTTTTTAATTTATTTCTATTTTTAGACCCTTTTAAACTTATACCAGGGCTCAAAATAATATGATTAATTTCTTTAAGCGTTTTGTCCAAGTTTACTGGTCTTTTACTTTTGTACAGACGAAAATTTTTATCATCCCAGACTTTGTAATTTTTTATATTGTTTCTTTTAAAAAAATTTATTACTGACTTTCCTGTTAAGCCTAATCCATAAACTAAGAAAGAGTGGTTTTTAAAATTTTTTTTAGAGATCATGTTTACCTAAGTTTTAATGTCGCTAATCCCACTAAAGCTAAAATTATGGCTATGATCCAAAATCGAATAACAATTGTAGACTCCGCCCAACCTTTTTTTTCAAAATGATGGTGAATAGGAGCCATTTTGAAAATTCTTTTACCTGTCAACTTAAAAGAAAGAACCTGAATAATTACAGATACTGTTTCAAGCACAAATAAACCTCCGACGATTGCTAAAACGATCTCATGTTTAACTATTATAGCTATTGCGGCAAGGGATCCCCCTAAGGAAAGCGACCCTGTATCACCCATAAAAATTTTTGCTGGAGGGGCGTTGTACCATAAAAATCCTAAACAAGCTCCTACAATTGAACCACAAAAAATGGAGAGCTCTCCAACATCAGGAATATATTGTATTTGAAGATATTCAGAAAAAATTGTGTTTCCAACGACATAAGAAATTAGCGTAAAGGATAAAGCTACTAGCATTACTGGTACAGTTGCGAGACCATCAAGGCCATCTGTTAAATTTACAGCATTAGATGCCCCAATAATTACAAAAAGACCAAATGGAATAAAAAATAAGCCCATGTGCAAAATTAAATTTTTAAAAAAAGGGAAATATAAATCATATAGATATTCGTGATTAGAATATTTGATCAAAATAAATAAAGCTAAAGACCCAATAATTAGTTGTCCTGTAAATTTGTATTTCGACTTTAGACCGCTAGAGTTTTTAAGTTTAATTTTAAGGATATCATCGATCAAACCTAGACAACCAAGACTTAGTGAAACAAATACAAGCGTCCAAACATATATATTTGCTAAGTCTGCCCAGAGCAAAGTACTAGTGATAATTCCTATAATTATTATTACTCCCCCCATTGTTGGTGTACCAGACTTTTTGATTATATGATCTATAGGCCCATCTTGTCTTATAGGTCCAGTTATCATTTTTTCAGAAAAAATTTTTATTAAGGGTGCTCCAATTATAAATACTACTATCAACGAAGTTATTACAGATAATCCTGTCCTAAAAGTTAGATATCTAAATACATTGAAAAAAGAATATTGGTCAATTAGAGATGTAAAAAAATGAAATAGCATTTAATAACCTTTTATCATTTTTTTGCAAAAATTATTTAAGCCAGTTGCGTTAGATCCTTTAATCATTAAATAATCATTATTAGATATAATATTACTTAAAGTAAAATCTATATCTTCATCCTGTTGAAAAATATTGCCACGTTTATGTTTGTGTATTTTTTTAAAGGTATCTAACGTTTTGTCGCCTTTAACAAATACTTTATCTATATCTGAATTGTTAATAACTCTTGATAGTCCTTCATGTAAAATTTTAGATTTTTTTCCTAACTCGAGCATATCTCCAAGTATTAGATATTTTTTAAATTTTTCTTTTTTAATAGATTTGAAATTTTTAATTGCAGTTTTTACTGAAAGAGGATTAGCATTATAACTCTCATCGACTAATTTAAATTTTTTACTATACCTAGAAATAATATGAATTTTCCCTCTCCCTTCAATTGGGTCAACTTTTTTAAAACAATTAGATAATTTCTTTAAATCTAGATTTAATTCTTGAATTAGAGTTAACGATGCAAGAATATTGTAAATATTAATATTTTTGGTTTTTAGTCTCACATTACTATTTTTTACTTTAATATTTAAGAAATTATGACCTTTTCTTTTTAAAACTGAGGTAAGATAAACATCTGATTTTTTATTCAAACCAAAAGAAAGAATTTTTAAATTTTTAAATTTTGCTTTTTTTTCTAGAAATCTAAAATATTTATCATCCCGATTTAAAATTATTGTTCCATTTTTTTCAATATTTTCAATTATTTCTCCTTTTGCTTTAGCAATACCTCTCAAATTTTTAAAGTTTTCAATATGTGCCTCACCTATATTAGTAATAATAGCTATATGAGGCCTGATAAGTTTTGATAATTTATTTATCTCTCCACTTTTACTCATGCCTACTTCAAAAATACCATATTTATGATCAACTCTTAACTGTGATAAACTTAATGGAACTCCTAAATAATTATTGTAAGATTTAGGGGAACTTAATGTATCTCCAAAATTTTGTAATAATACTCTTAATAAACTTTTTAAAGAAGTTTTTCCTGCGCTACCTGTAATTGCTATTATTTTAGAATTAGTTCTACTCCTTTTCTTATAAGCAAACTTCTGTAAAAAATTTATTTCATTATCAACTTTAATAATCTTTTTGTTGTACTTTTTGTTTTTTCTGGAAGAAATTATAAATTTCGCGCCTTTTTTTAATGCATGAGCCACATATTTATTACCATCATTTTTTTTACCTTTAATTGTGATAAATAAATCATTTTTTTTTACTAATCGGGAGTCTATAGAAAATCCATTAAATTTTTTAATATCTATATCTTTTTTAATTTCCGCAAGAATTTTTTTATTTTGAACTAAATTTGGATCCTTATAAAAAAATTTTTTTAATTTTATATTTTTGATTATTTTTTTATCTGAAATAAAAATTGTTTTATTTTTATAAATTTGCTCCTCTTCATGACCTTTTCCAGCTACTAAAATTATATCATTAGGGTCTGACTTAAGTATTGCTTCTTTTATCGCTTTTGCTCTATTACCTACGTTGAAGCAATTATTGCTTTTAATTTTGCCAATTATCTCTTTTCTAATCTTATTTGGATTTTCACTTCTTGGATTATCATCAGTAACAAAAAAATTTTTACAATACTTTTGTGCTATTTGCCCCATTAAAGGCCTTTTTTCATAATCTCGATCACCTCCACACCCAAATACCAGCGAAATATTTTTACTATTATCTTTTAATAAAGCTTTTAATGATTTTTCTAAAGCATCAGGTGTGTGTGCAAAATCAACGTAAACTTTTCTTTTGCCTGGTAAAATTTTTACTAACTCTAATCTACCATTTACATTTTTAATCTTATTTAAGGTTCTAAAAATTTTTCGCTCTGTCAGTTTACATAATTTTGCAGCTAAAATTGCCATAGATAAATTTTTAATTTGAAATTCATTTAACTTAAGATTTCTTTTTTTTTTAATTTTTTCTTGGGTTGAGCTTATGTCAATTAAACGTAGCTTCTTTTTTTTACAAATATTTTTTAACAAGGAATATTCTTTGAGTGATTTATCTGTTATAACTGTTTTGTTTTTAGTCAATAAGCTATTGAAGAGAAAAAGCTTTGCTTTTAAATATGAAAACATTGATTTATGATAATCTAAATGATCTTGACTAAAATTTGTAAAAATACCGGCTTTTATATTTAAATTATTTATTCTTTTTTGATGAAGTCCATGACTAGACGCCTCAATGATTACGTTGTTAATTTTTTTTTTTTTTATTTTCTCTAGATTTTTATGCAACGAAATAATATCTGGTGAAGTCAGATCAGATTTAATAATTTTTCCTTTTAATTTTATGCCTAATGTTCCAATAGACGCTACAGGAATATTATTCAAATTAAGAATTTGGTAAAATAGATCAGCAACAGAGGTTTTTCCATTCGTGCCGGTCACTGCAATTATATTATTTGGCTTTAATTTATAAAAAGATGATGTTATTTCACTTAATAAGCGCTTTATATTAGAAGTTTTAATTACTAAAATTTTATTATTTATATATTTACATTTTTTTGAGCAAATAACAACTTCGGCACCTTTTGTAACAGCTTCTTTTATAAACTTTTCACCATTGGATTTATAACCTCTAATGGCAAAAAAAATAAATCCTTTTGAGATATTTTTGCTATTTATTGATAGGCCTTTAATCCTCAATTTTTTTTTTTTCTCAGGTAGATTTTTAATTAGTTTTTTCAGTAACATATTGTTGATTAAAATCCTCGCTATTTATGGCTAAAATTGGTCCAATTTTTTTTATCATTTTGCCCGCGACGTATACTGAATTCCATCCAGCTTCATTTCTAGTGCCTTTAATTTTCATACCTCTATAATTGTAAACAAGGTCTTTCGCCACTTGTGGATTCTCTAACATAACTAATAAAACGTATTTAGGTTTATGTGATGGAAAAATAGAGATAAATGTGTTGAGATTATTTTTTTTATCATAATAATTTTGTGATGTTCCGGTCTTACCTCCTACCTGGTACCCATCTATATCAGCTAAACTTGCGGTACCCTCCTTT
>MDSW01202357.1_pt1 | contig 11217 bp, 10 predicted proteins | sample 811171 | NCBI WGS metagenome assembly MDSW01 (sample SAMN05326641, study PRJNA326480) | marine metagenome | isolation source: seawater | place: Atlantic Ocean: North West | collected 2012 | reverse complement strand
TTATTAGATCTTCTAGGTGATTTACGATTTAATGATCTATTAATCCTTCTATTATTAGACCTTCTAGGTGTTTTACGATTTGTCCTTCTATTATTTCGTTTCATATATATATTTATTATAAAAATTTGAATAATTAATAGATTTTTTTAATATAAATAATAAATGAGTCAAATATTACGAGATATTATTTTTGAACAAAATTTAGATCTTTTAACAAAAATAGCAAATGATAAATATAATCATCCTGAAGATATCCAAAAATTCATTCAAAAATATCATAAAACAAATTTCACATATATGAAAGTTGATAAAAAAGAAAAAGATACAATCATAAAATATACAAAGTTAATCCAAAGACGTGCGGTTAATAAAGAAAAAAAATAAATATTTACTTATTGGTGGCTACAACCATAATCGTAGCATTTATTTTTTTGGAAACTTACAAGATATTTTATAGTTAATAATATCTTATATATAACCATACGATGATAAATACATACCCTTTTGTAATAAGATACCCCGATTCATTTTATGGATTTGTGTGAGTTTTCCTTTCAAAATGTATTTATTGAACTATGGTTCATAATTCTTTAAAAATTTTAAAGTATTTTTTATTCTAATATATTTTTATAATAATATATATATATATATATATAGTATGGATTCAGTTTCTCTAGCACAAACATATGATGAATTAACAAAATATTATGATGAATCCAGGAATCGTTCTGATTCAAAAATTCAAACAAAAGATATGACAGGAGAATTATATGATGATGAACAAAAAAAAACATATGATTTGTATAAAGAAACACGAGGATTAGATGCAACCGCACAGTGTTGGCATGTCTATCAGATTCAGGAAGAAAAATCTTTTAAAAAACTACATAAAAGTTCAATCAAAGAAATATTAAAATACCAGAATAAAGGTGGTAAAGTAAATAAAAAATTAGTAAATAATGAATTAGATAGTTTATGGGCAAGTGTATCTGGAAAAATTAATTCACCACCTGTTAAAGAACAACGTAATCAAGAAACATGGGGTGTTTCTGGTATAAGACATTTACCAGCTCAAGAAGGAGATAAATGTAAATGTTATATTTGTGGATTACCCATTATAAAAAACAGTGGGACATCAGCAGAGAAGGCACCAGATGGTGGACAATGTGAACATATTATCCCAGTTGCAACTTTATCAACAATTGTGCCTATACCTAAGAATGAATATATTAAATTAGTTGCAGGAATGGTATTGAATGATCCACATATAAAAGATGAAGAAAAATTAACACATTTTAAACAAATCATAATTACCAGAACTCTATTACTTGTTTTATTATTTGATTGGGCCCATCCCTTTTGTAATATTTTTAAAAGTGATTATCCATTTTTTAACATAAATTATAATCCTTCGGGTGGATATAAAATAAGTGTAAATGAAAAAACATTATATTACATCTTATGTGGTATATTTAAAGTTGAATCAGACGCAAAAACTTTAAGATGGAAATTTCAGGAAAAAACCGGTATTGAAAAATATACGGAAATAAAAAGAGTGGAAGAAGTAAATAAAAGGTTTGATGCTGTAAAAACCCATTTAACTGGTATTCTAAATATAATTAATGATGATATTAAACCCGAAGAACTCAATGGATGTCAATATTATTCCCTTCAGTTATTACAAAATATAGTTTATAAAAAATGTCAAATTTTTTCATGGAAAAAAAATCAAAAAGATAATCGTAAATTTTTAAGATATATTTTCGGAAAAGGTTTGTATAAACGTAAATTAGTATTATCTGTTAAAAAAATAATAGGCACATTACCAAAAGGTGGATCTTCTAAAGTTAGATTATCAGAAGAAGTAGAGGTAATTTCAATTGATGATATTATTTCATTTAAAGGATTATTTGATAGAGAATTACCAAATCTTTTTGAAAGTGATAAAAGTGATGAAAGTGATGAAATTAATAAACATATAAATAGAATCATGGGAAAAATGATTGATGAACATGAATTTTATGATCTATTAGAATTTTATTTAGATTATTTATATGATGAAGATACAGTTAATATTTTATTGGAAGATAATAAAATATTAAAAGATGGTAACTCTAAAAAAATGGGAGATTTTCTTGAGAAGGAAGAAGGGAGATATTTAAGATCAAGTAATAATAATTTTATATACGATAGAACAATTATTGATGGTATTGTTAATGGAGATATTAACGTTAAAGATATAGAAAATGAAATTCATAAATTAACAAATATTAAAGAATTAAAGGAAGGTATTCCAAAAATAAAAGATAAAAAAGTCTCTACACTTTTTCAGAAACAAATTGAGAAAATATCAAATGTGGGAGTTCCCATAATTGATTCTGAAACAAAAAGATTATTAGATAAAAAGGATATAAATGGAGCAATTCAAAGTCATTTAACATCTAGGAATATTTATAAAGTGGATAATTTAAAAAGTTTAAATAAAAAAGCTGATAAACAATTAACTAGGGAACAACGGTCTAGTATACCTGAACATTCTAATCGGAAATCTGGGTTATTAGAGAAATTAAATGTTAAATTACAAACTATAAAGGAAGTAAATGGAGGTGATATGGATATTATAAAATTATTAGATACTATGATAGATACCCCATTAACAGGTGGAGCAGCAGCACCGGATTCTTCTCAGTATATGGAAGGTATCGATTCTTCAAAATTAAATAGTGTAACGTTATTATATGAAATACAAAATTATAATAAAACATATATTAAGGAAGATCTTGATGAAAAAAATAAAAATACATATATTAATTGGGCTTCAATAAATGATCCATTAATGAAAAATTATATAAATGCTTTTGGAATCATTGAACAAACAGAACTTCCAGATGTTTCAGAATCATTAAAAAGTTCAATTAACAGAATAATACCTCAAGGACATATTGAGGAGGTCACATCTAAAGCATTAGAAACATTCACATCAGAAGGAATAAAAATTAGTTCAGAAAAAGCTGTTTCAGGAACAACATTACCAAAATCAATAATGCTTGCGACTGCTACTGTAATGGGGTTGGTATTGACAGCCACATCTTTATATATGTCACAATATGCCGGAAAAAATATTAAAATGAAAGGGAAAAATAAATAAATAATATATATATATTATGGTAATTAAAACATATAAACAAAAAAAAAGGAAATATAAAACAAGGAAACGTAAAACAAAGAAAGGGGGGTCCTTCTCTTTACCTGTATTAACACCTTTAAATATATCTTTATTATTTTTATTCCCTATATCAATAATATCATTATTTCTATTATATAATAAGTTTAAACCTGGAAAACCAGATGGATTAAAAGATGATTTATTTAGAGATATAAAATATACTTATGAAAGAGAAAAACATTTGAGAGAACGTCTAAAAGGAAAAACACCAAAACCAAAACCAAAACCAGAACCAAGAACACAGACGAGGCCAGCACAGAGGCCAGCACAGAGGCCAGCACAGAGGCCAGCACAGAGGCAAGTACAGAGGCCCGCACCTGAAATACCTTACATGGGAGCACCCACCTATAAAATATTAGAATATATTAAAGGAAAAGTTAAAATAAATTCAGAAGATATGAAAAATGTATTCATATTTGTTGATGATGTTAAATATGATTTAGAAGATTTTAAAATTTCATTTTTAGGGAGAAATATATATTATCCCATAGATGATGTTTATAAAACATTAGATGAATATTATAATCCTAAAAAATGTAATGATGAAGGTTGGTGTTCATTCTGTGATTTCCCAATGAATAAACAATGTTTTAATAAGGTGAAACATTGTTTTCGTGAGGAATTGAAATCAACCTATCATATTTTAAAAATTCTAGTTAATTCTATTATAAATGACGATAAAGAAATATATATTCATATAAAAAAAACAGGTGATTTAAATAATGATTGGGAAAATGATAAAAATTATTTAGAATTATTAGGTATAACTGATTCTACTGATGGAATACAACCAAATAAAGATAATCAGGGAAAACTATTATATGGTTTAGGACCACCAGCTTCTGGTAAAACATTTTGGGCAAAGCAAATATGTGATATATTTGAAAATGAAGTATTTTTAACGATTGATGGTGGGGTGATAAGGGAACAAAGTGAAGCCTATCAAACAATTATTGTATTTTTTGAAATTAAAACAAAAAATAAAGGATTATCAAATATTGTCAAAAATTCTAAAAATCTTAAACATTTTTTTGATAATACAAATAATAAAAAAAGTGAATTAATAAAATTTTTAATTCCAGGCGATGATATATTTCATAATTTTAATTTATATATTCCTGAAGCAAATCCTTATGGAACCCCTAAAATGATCATTGATTATGGAAAAAATGAAGATCATAAAAAATATTGTTCTCATGGTGGAGGAAAAACAGATAAATATTATCATGTAAATAATAGTAAAGGTTTTGTATTGCCCTTATTTATTTATCAACATTTAAATCATGAAGGAGATACTTGTCCATTTATTGAAGGAGCTAAATGTATGGGGACAGAACCATCTGGTAGAGGGCGTGAATTAAAAGATGGTAGACCTTATCAACCAGGACAATATAAGCCATCTTATTATGCTGGGATTGATGAATGTCTAAAATTTAAAGATAATTGGGATGACGATACATTGAGTATTTTTATTCATAACTCTGGTCAAAAAGATCAGATATCAACAATATTCATTGTTGGTGATTTAGATTTTAAAATATTAAATTCAATAATAAAAATAAATGCAATTGTATTTAAATATGAAAATGATGAAATAGATAATGAAATAATTAAAAAAACAATTACATGTGGTGAAATTGATGATGATTATTGGAAACAACTAACAAAAATAGAAGATATTCCATTACTTTATAAAATAGAAAGTTTTAATGAATGGCCAATAAATAAACCTTCATCAATTGAATCATCGATTGGAAATGATTTTAGACAGGTTGTTGGAAATAGGACAATTTTTTTAGTCCGACATGGTTTTTCATGTGCGAATTTATATGAGGAATTAGGAGCATTCAGTCATTTAAAAAAGTTTAAATTCGCAAGGGACCCCCATTTAACAAAATTTGGAATTAAAGTAGGTGAAGGATTATCTATACAAGTTCACAAATTATTTAATGAAGAACCTATAATATGTTCATCAATTTTATTAAGGTCACAGGAAACTGCTTTATCTATGTTTTATGAATATATTAATAAAAATAATCCTTTAACAATAATACCACACTGTAATGAAACTATAAAACATAAAGCGGATTTAGATAATATGTCACGAAAAAGTATATGGAAAAAATTTAAACCCGGGAAGGCAAATATTAGATTAAAGGAAATGATATTAAATATTAATACTAGACAATTATCTGATAAAATATCGGAAAAAATTAAAGATACATCCGTTATTAATCTTGATTTATTAAAACATAAAGATGTTTATAAAGAAAAACCAGATTGGGAAAAATTTATAAAAGTATTGAAGAAATTACCAAATGATAAAGATATTGTTATTGTAACTCATTCTGATTTTTTAAATAAATATTTTTTTAAACATGTTATGGGTAAACCTGACAAAGGTAAACCTCTTAATAATTCTATATGGATGGTTAATAATACAAAAAATGGATTACAAGTTACTTGTAGATATCAAGGACATGAGAAACCTGAAAAAGATGATTTAATCGATGATAAAGATACTTGTGAAGAAATACGTATCATAGATAAAGAAAAAAGAAAAGAATTTTTAAAAAATTTTGAAGATGAGGATGAAGATGAGGATGAATTATAAATGAATCAATAAAAATTTATTTATGAAAAAACATGTTGTTATCCTAATCCAAATAAATTTTACCAGGTAATTGGTTTAGACCATTTTCCAATATTAGCTACCTTAATCTCATTATAAACATTGTTTAAGAACTTGTTTCGCTAATAATTTATAAGCTTTTCCATCTGATTCTTGTTCACCAATTGTGGGACATATTTCTATTTCATTAATAAAAAATTCACGACAATGATTATTATTATTAACACAACACGCAAAATCAATACGACATTGAACTAATGTTTCATGATCTTTACATAAATCTTGTAATACTTTTTTTCCAGTTTGTAAGCAATCATTTAATAATTGTTTATCTATTTTATCTTGGTTTTGAAAAACACCTTCTCCATCTTCCCATTGTTGACGATAAGAATAAATATTTTTTCCACCCACCCAGTAAGTTTTTATTTCACCAAATTTATTAAATTCATCTAAAAAGGGTTGTAATAAAATATGTTGATATCCTTGTTTTTTAAGTCTTTGAAGATTATCTGAAATTTTTTTTTGAGTTGGATTATGGATTTTTTTGAATCCGGATTTAAACGCCCCCAGTTCAGGTTTTACAATAACTGTATTATATTCATTGGTATCTATAAATTTCATTACTTTTTTAAGATTGATATGTTTAAGATTTATGAATGATGTTGGTGCTATTTTATAACCTTTTTTATGTAAGTAATTCATGTATTGATGTTTATTAATAATAAATTGTTGCATTTTTTGAGATGGATAAACATTGGCTTTTGTTTTTTTAAGAATATTCATGTATTGTTTATAACCATCTTGTTTTCCATTCATAAAAGCATAAACACCTTCAAATATACAAAAAATACTTGAACATTCATTACAATCTTCAAGTGTTAAATCTGTTCCAAATAAGGGAATAACTTCTATATCTTTTTTTAAACCTTGGGAATGTATTTCAGCAAAAATCGCTGCATCATATGGAATATAATCTAATAAATAATCATATTCTTGAAGAATTTTTAAAGATGATTTATTTTTTTGATAATATTTTTTTGATATTGGTTCATCTTCTGTACCAATTAGAATACCTAATTTTTTCATAATTAATTATATTATTATAATATATAATATAAAAAAATGAATCATTCAAATCCATTTTTTAAAACACCAGAAAGAAAAGTAACAAATGTTCCAAATATTAAGAGAGTATTGTTCACAAGTGATGTAAAAAAAGAGAACTGTAATTCATCAACCGATTTTTTTCCTAATTCAAATAAAATGAATGTTGAATCTGGTTATCATAAACCAATTAATGAAAAATGCCCTGTTATAACGGGGACACCAAATGGGACAAATGCCTTATGGAATAATATGACACGAAGAAAATCAATAGTTAAAGATTATTAACTATTAATATAAATATAAATAATGAGCCAACAATTTCTAAAGAATATCCATCATAATTTATATGAAAATAAACCTATTACATTTACAGTAAGTGTTTGTAAAGATCCATCCCAAAAAAAGAAAGAATATTGTAAGGATTATACCGGGGAAATACCTAAGCTTTTAAAAAATTTAGGTTATATTGATATTTTTGTTGGTAAATATCCAATATATATAACAACACCTGAAATGGTATGTCCTTTTGGGTTTAATAAAGATACATTACAAATGCCTTTACAATTTACAAATGTAAATACAAATTCGGAAATGAAAAGTTTTTTTGAATTTATTCAAAATCTAGAATTACAACAAATGAAATTTTTAGGATTAACAGAAGAAGATAGTGATTTATATATTTCACAAATAAGATATGATAAAGAAAACCAATATGATCCAACATTATCTACTAAAGTTCCATTTAAATATAATCGTTATGAAGTAGATATTTATAATAAAGATTATAGTGGTTGTTCAATGTATAATATTTATAATTTTTGTAAAGTTAAATGTGATATCTATATCGATAAGATATGGAAATTTAATGATAAATTTATTTGTAAATGGAAAATAAGGAAAATAGAAATTATTCCTTAAAGTATATTTTGCGTTATTTAATTTTAGATTCTTTCTAATTACTCATATAAAATGGGTTCAGTTAGAAAATATAATGATATTAAATTAAATGATATTAATTATTCAAAACCAGAAAAATTAGGGAATTCTTATTTTGGTTCTATGTGTTATGGAGATGGATTAAGTCCATTATATATTCAAACTCCAATTATGAAAGCCTTTAATAATATATCTGATATTAAAGATAAAAAAAATCCATATTTAGATGTTGAAGTTTGTAATAAGAATTTTGATTTATACGATTTTTTTTTAAACCTTGATGATAAGAATATAAAAACAACATTTCAAAAAAGTCATGAATGGTTTGGTAAAGAAATACCTTTAGAAGGTATAGATGATATGTATAAAAGATTAACAAAACCATGTAAAAAAGATCAAAACCCGATAATAAGATTTAGATTACCAGTTGTAAAAAATAAAATTCAATGTGGTGTTTATAATCAGCAAAAAGTATTTATTGATATAAATGAAATTAAAAAGGATACAGAATTAATATTAATTTTACATATTCGGGGATTAAAGATTTTAAAACAATATTATTATTGTGATTGCTATATTTCTCAAATAAAAGTATTTCAGGATAAAGAAAATAAATATAATATTATCCCCGAATATTCAGTAATTGATGATGATGAAGAGGATGATGAATATAAACATATTTTTGATGAAGAAATATTAATTGCATTTAATGAAGAAAAAGAATTAGAAGAACAGAAACTTCGTGAAGAAAAAGAATTAAAAGAATTAAAAGAAAAAGAATTAAAAGAAAAAGAATTAGAAGAACAGAAACTTCGTGAAGAAAAAGAATTAAAAAAAAAAGAATTAGAAGAAAAAATTAAACAAAAAAAAATAGAAATGGAAGAATTAATGAAACAATTAAATTAAAAAATTAAAATTTTTTTTATGTTTAATATATATAAAAATGGATTGTCAACAATTAATTGTATATGGACTGCTTTTATTAGTTGGATTAATGGTTTTAAAAGAAACTTGTTACCCGGATAAAGAAGGATATGGAAATAAACCTTCTCAAAAATTGGCAGTTGTTCAACATCATCCACAGGAAGAACATGATGTTCATGAAGAACATGATGTTCATGAAGAACAACAGCATGATGTTGTAGCAAGTGAAGAAAATATAGCATTTGATGCAAGACCGATGCATGTTCAAGGTATTCAAACAAGTGCTACCTCATGCTACCCTCAAAATTCATTAAAACCCGATGATTTACTTCCGGAAAATGAAAAGAATGAAATTCAACAGTTTAATAAAGAACAACCTACTGGGGAAGGTATTCTGAAGGGTGTTAACTTTTTAGATGCCGGATTCCATATTGGTGTTAATTCCGTAGGTCAAAGCTTGAGAAATGCAAATCTTGGTTTAAGAGCTGAACCACCAAATCCAAGAGTTAATGTAAGTCCATGGATGAACACTACCATTGGTCCTGACCTTTCAAGGCAACCTCTAGATGATACAGATGTTTGTGGTGCCTAAATTATATAAAGAAATATTATATATTATTATAATAAATGGATAAATTTAAATCAAACCCATATAATCATAACAATGTTTTTATTCAAGAAAAAGACATCATTAATATTATGAATAAACTTAATATTATTGATTTTAAACCTAATAATCTTTCGTTTTATAAAACTTCTTTTATTCATACATCATATTGTAAATTAAATGATTACAAAGAATATATTTATCCAGGAGAACCTTGTTTAAAACTACAAGATACATCTTATGAAACAATGGAATTCCTTGGTGATGCTATTTTAGAAAGTGTGACATGTTCATATATATATAAAAGATTTTATGAGATACATAAACAAAATGAAGGATTTTTAACAAAATTAAAAATTAGAATTGTTTGTGGTGAGAATTTAAGTTATTTTTCAGAAAATCTAAATTTTAATAAATTTTTAATAATTTCAAAAAATATTGAAGATAATTGTAATGGTCGTAATAATCAAAAGATATTAAATAATGTTTTCGAATCATTCATAGGTGCTATATTTTTAGATAAAGGATATCATTTTGCTGAAACATTTATTATAAATGTTATTGAAACATATTTTGATTTTACAGAAACATTATTACAAGATAATAATTATAAAGATCAAATTATAAGATATTTCCATAATAATTTTAAAAAAAATCCAACATTTACATTAATAGAAAACTGTGATGAAGATGGAATTTATTATTGTGAATTTTCATTTAATAATAAATTAATATGTAAAGGCGAAGGGAATACTAGAAAAAAAGCTGAACAAGATGTTTCAAAGAAAGCATTAATAAAATATAATGTTTTAACATAATTTTATATTATATATTATATATAATGAAAGATATAAAGAACTTTACAAATCAAGCTTTAAAATATTGTCGTTATTGGCAAATATTTGTAAAAATTATCATTATTATTCTTCTTTCAGTGTTTATATATATGAATTATGAGGATAATATTCATCATACAACTATATCTGCGAAAGTAATAAAAGCTAATTGTAAAGAGAATGTAAAAGTTGTTCAAGGGAGATATTCTTCACATAATGAATTATATAATGATTGTCAATTAAATATTGAATATAATATAAATAATAAAATATATCAGAATAAATTAAGAACTATCGAATATAAATATTATGATGGAGATGAAATATGGATTGATTATGAAAATAAGAATATAAATAATATAAGACTACATGATATTACAAACAAAATAATATTTTATGGTTGTATTGTTGTATTAATTACATTATTATTTATTTTGTATGTTGTTATATTCCATCAAGATAAAAAATGGGTGAAATGGTTAATAGGGATCTTATGTATTAGAAGTTTAACGAATTAATTAATTTTATTCTATATTATTATAATATACTTTTTATGTCATCAAAAAAACAAAAAATAATTAATTTTAATGATGAATCATATATTATCCTTTTACATTATTTTAAAGGTGATATTATTTATTTAAATGAAAAAGATGTTAAAGATCTTAAGAAAGGAAAATTTAAGGATAATGAAGTTTCCATTATTCCGAAAGATATAAGTAAATTATTTTTAAGCATACTCAAAACAAAAAAAGAAAAACCAAAACAATATGCATCTATTAAGTGGGTTTATCCTGAATGGGACGATAAAACAAAGAAATTGAAGCTAAAAGAATCATTTCCGGATGATTATTCAGATATTCCAGAAAGTGAAGTTATTAAAGAAAGTGAAGTTGGTAAAGAAAGTGAAGTTGGTAAAGAAAGTGAAGTTGGTAAAGAAAGTGAAGTT
>MDSW01165861.1_pt1 | contig 11217 bp, 13 predicted proteins | sample 811171 | NCBI WGS metagenome assembly MDSW01 (sample SAMN05326641, study PRJNA326480) | marine metagenome | isolation source: seawater | place: Atlantic Ocean: North West | collected 2012 | reverse complement strand
GTTTATTTTAGTATGAAAAGAATTTGGTCACGTATTGAAACGGAAGTTTAAAACATCTCCATCTTTAACAATATATTCTTTACCCTCTAGTCTCATTTTACCATTTGTTTTAGAGTTCGACCAACCTTCATTAGCAATAAAATCATCATAGGAAACTGTTTCAGCTCTAATAAAACCTTTTTCAAAATCACTATGAATTTCTCCAGCTGCTTTTGGAGCAGTACAATTTTTTTGAATAGTCCACGCTCTAGTTTCCTCAGGCCCTGATGTAAAATAAGTTTCTAACTCTAAAATTTTGTAACCTTTTTGTATTAATAAATTCAATCCGGTTTCTTTAAGTCCGATCATTTCCATATAATTTTTTTTTTCATTATTATTTAGTTCATTAATTTGATTTTCTATATCGGCAGAAACTATTAGGGTGTATTCTTGTCCGTATTGATCTAAGAATTTTTTTGTATAATTATTTCCAGTTTGAACACTTTGTTCATCCACATTACAAACATATATTTTTGGTTTTACAGATAATAATCCACTTTGTTGTAACTGTTTTTTATCAAATTCATTCTTTAGATTGGAAATATCTTTATTACTATTTATATAATTTAAAGCAAATTCGAGAATTTTTACTTGCGCCTCCTCAATGTTTTTTTTATTACTTTTCTGTAATCTTTTTTGAATAGACTCAAGATCTGCCAGTAGCATTTCTGTTTCTATAATCTCAAGATCTCTTACTGGATCAACTGTAGAGTTTACATTTTGAATATCACTAGAGTCAAAGCATCTAATCATATGAATGATTGCATCTACTTCTCTTATATGTGATAAAAATTTATTTCCTAACCCTTCTCCTTTTGATGCGCCCTTTACTAATCCAGCAATATCTACAAAAGATATAGTTGTATTAATTATTTTTTTTGATTTGGAAATTTCTGCGAGATTATTTAACCTTTCATCAGGTACAGGTACTATGCCAACATTAGGATCAATTGTACAAAACGGAAAATTTGCTGCTTGAGCTTTACTTGAATTAGTTAAAGCATTGAAGAGTGTTGACTTGCCAACGTTAGGCAAACCTACTATACCACACTTAAAACTCATTATTTATTATTTACGGTGCTTGAAAATAAATCCAATTTTTTATTTACAAGGTCACCGATAGACTCTGTGATGTTGTTAGAAATTTTATCAATACCATTAAGTTCCTCTTCATCAAAATTTTGCAAAACATAATCTTCCACCTTAATGGGAGTTTTTGGTTTTCCAATTCCAATTCTCACCCTTGAATAATCTTTTCCAATGAATTTATCAATAGAAGCAATTCCATTGTGTCCTGCACTGGATCCCCCAAATTTTGCTTTTATTTTTCCAAACTCAACATCGAGATCATCATGAAATACAATTACATTCTCAGCATCAAACTTAAAATATTCTAATAATTCTCTAATACAGATTCCTGAGTTATTCATGAATGTTAAAGGTTTAATAGCATAAATTTTTTCACCTTCAATATTACCAGTTGTAAGTAAACCCTTAAACTTTGGTTTTTGTTTTGATAAACTAAATTTTTTATTTATTGCATCTATAATTTTGAAACCGACATTATGTCGATTGTTCTCACTGTCTGGTGTTGGATTTCCAAGACCTACAAATAAAAGCATAAATTAATTGGAATTTAAATTTCTGTTTAATTGATTATTTTTTTGTTTCAGGTGGTTTTTTATCAGCAGGCTTTTTATCGTCACCTTCTTTTTTATCACCTTCTTTTTTATCACTCTCAGCTGCTGACTTCTCTCCATCTGCAGCTGCTGTTTCAGCACCTTCAGCTGCTTCAGCACCTTCTCCTTCTTCAGCTTCAGCAGGTTTTTCTGGTTCTTTCATAACCGTTGGTGCTGCTAAGGTAGCAATAACGAAATCTCTACCTTGAATAGTTGGAACAACATCATTTTCAAGTTTAACTGATGAAATTTTAAAACTTTCACCAATATCAATTCCATCAAGATCTAAAGTTAATTTTTCAGGTATTTTTTCGCTAGGACATTTAAGCTCAACTTTTCTTCTTACAATATTAAGTACACCACCTCTTTTAAGACCTGGCGATTTTTCATGATTAATAAATTCAACAGGAACTTCAATTCTTATTTTCACTCCTGGAACGACTCTTAAAAAATCTACATGAATTGGTTCATCTGTCACAACGTCATAGACAACCTCTCTAGGTAATACGTTTTGATTTTTGCCATCTACAGATAAAGTAACTATGTTTGATAAAAAGTTTTCTTTTTCTATTGTTAATTTAAGTAGTTTCGTTGAAATAGAAATTTTTTCATTCTTTTCTTTGCCTCCATAGACTATCGCAGGTACATTTCCACTATCTCTTATAGCGCTGAGCTGACCTCTTGTTTTATTGTCTCTGGTAGTAGCATTTAATGAAATCATAAAAACACAGGTTTTTAGCCCATGTTTTAAAATAACTCAAGGTAATTATTTAAATAAATCAGATACAGAAGTAGAGTTTGAAATCCTTTTAATAGCTTCACCCATTAAGCTAGAAATTGATAAAACTTCAATGTTTTTAGCTTTTTTAACTTTTACCACGTTATCTATTGTGTTGGTGATAACTAAATTTTTTATCACAGAATTTTTAATTTTTTTAACCGCTTCTCCACTTAGAACACCATGTGTTATATAAACATAAACTTCTTTTGCACCTCTGTCTTTTAAAGCTCTAGCAGCATTAGTTATTGTCCCACCAGAATCAATTATGTCATCTACAATTACACATGTTTTATCTTTTACATTTCCAATGACATTCATAACTTGGGATTTTCCTGGCTTTGGTCTTCTCTTATCTACAATTGCTAAACCAACATTTAATAACTTACCCAAAGCTCTCGCTCTTTCAGTTCCACCAACATCAGGTGCTACACAAATAATATTTTTACTTTTTATTTTCTTTTTAATATGTCTCGCAAATATTGGTGTTGAAAAAAGGTTATCAACTGGAATGTCAAAAAATCCTTGAATCTGTCCTGCATGCAAATCGACCGTAACAATTCTATCCGCTCCAGCTTTTGTTATTAAGTTAGAAACTAATTTAGCTGAGATAGAAGTTCTTGGAACAACCTTTCTATCTTGCCTAGCATAACCAAAATAAGGTATTACCGCTGTAATATTTTTAGCAGATGACCTTTTAAGTGCATCTATACAAAGCAGCAATTCCATTAAATTGTCGTTCGCAGGAGAGGAAACTGACTGAATAATAAAAATGCTGTTTCCTCTAATATTTTCATTAATTTCAATATAAATTTCTCCATCCGAAAATTTTCTTATACTTGAATTAACAAGTTTAGACTTTAAATATTTTGCTATACTTTTGCTAAGAGGTTTATTGCTATTTCCTGATAATAATTTCATTAAAAATTTAATTAACCATAATTAAAGATATATTTCTACCATAATCATTGTGATTTAGCTTTAAAGATCTTCTTGCACTAAAAAAATTATTTTTTATGTCAAAAGTATCAACATTTATTAGATCTATATTTTTTATAAGGTTTAATTTAACTTGTTTTTTTACATAATTTGCTAAGTCAAAATAAATCTTATTTTTTCTTATTTTAAAAAATTGAATATTATTTCTATCTTTTTTCAAGAATTTATCTCTAAAAGGTTTTTTAACTTCATAGTTTTGATTGGATATGCAAGGACCTATTGCAACAGTCATATTCTTAGGAGTGCATTTTTTGTAAATCATATATCTTATTACTTTATTTATTATACCATTATAGGCTCCGCGCCATCCCGCATGTATCGCAGCAATTATTTTTCTTGAATTATCATAAATTAAAACTGGTACACAATCAGCAGTCAAAACAGCAATAGGTATTCTTTTCTTTTCACAAATAATTGCATCAGCTGATACACTTCTATTTTTTATAATTGAATTGCAGCTTAAAAACACAAATTTATTACTATGCGTTTGTTTTACAAAAAAAATTTGTCTAGATTTTGTTCTTATTTTTGATTTAACAATATTAATATTTTTTTTTACGTTAATTTTTTTGTCTTTTGAGCCTATTCCACAATTTAAGCTTTTATAAATACCTTTTGAAACCCCTCCTTTATTACTGAAGAAGTAATGTGTGAGATCAGAAAATTTTGATAATTTTTTTGATTTTAACAATTTTAAAATCCTGTATGAGATTTATTTTCTTTATTTTTTATTAACATAACTTTAAAAAGTTCTCCCATCGCTTTGTTATCGGTTAATCTTTTAAGTCTATAAAATATATCTGCCTTTTCATAAAAAGATTTATTGTTACTTATAATTTCAGCTCTTTGATAAATCCCTAGATTAATTAAAAATTTTCCTTGAGTTGTATAACTTATATCTAAATTAAAATTTTTTATAATCTTGTCAATTAAGTGAAAGTTAATATTGTAAGTTATATCAGATTTTCCAACATTATCTAAAATTTTTGAAAATTTTTTATTGTAAATAGCTTGTAAAGTATCTTTCATCTTTTTTTCAAAATGACCATAATCTATGATTAGTAATCCACCTTCATTTTTTTTTACAATTTTTGAAATATTCTTTAAATATTTTACTCCTAATGGAGAAAATTCTATAAAATTTTGGTTTAATGAAATCTTAAATCTAAATTTTTTATCCAAATTTTTGATATTTATCTTCCTTTTTAAAAAGTTTAGCTTTTTTTTTCCTGAAATTCCGACCAATTTTTCATACCAATTATTTCCTTCTTTAAAAAATTGTTTTATTGGTATCGCATCAAAAAACTCATTAGCTAAAAATATACTTGGGAGTTTGTTTAACTCTGTTAAACTTTTTAACCATTTAATATTTTTAAAATGAATATTTTTTTTTTTGTTTCTTTATCAATAGTGGGCTTTTTTCATATATAATAATATTGCAACATTTAAAAAAAGGTGGAAATTTTTTAAAACTCTCAATCATAATTTTCATCATTTCTCCATTGCCTGCTCCTAATTCAATTAGATTAAATTTTTTAGGAGAACCTAAGCTTTTCCAAAAACTGATGGTCCAAATTGCTATCATCTCAGAGAATAGCCTTGAAATATTTGGCGATGTTGTAAAATCACCAGATTTTCCAAATGGATCTTTTTTCATATAATATCCATTAGTTTTATCGTAAAGACAAAAATCGATAAATTTGTCTAAAGGTATTTTATTATTTTTTTTCAGCTTCATTTGTAAAACTGTAAAGAATAAAGCCTGTTATAAAAAAAACACAACTTATTAGTTGACCCATTGTTAAATTTAAAAGTATGTATCCTAATTGTTCATCAGGGACTCGAAAAAATTCAACAATGAATCTAAAAGTTGAATAAAATATCAAAAATAAAGATGATAACTTACCTGGTGTTTTAAATTTTTCTTTTTTCCAAAAAAATAATAAAATTAAAAATAATATTAATCCTTCCAAAATAGCCTCATATATTTGTGAGGGATGACGATACAAATTATCTATTTGAATAAATTGTACGCCCCATGGTAAAGATGTCTCAAAACCATACAATTCTGAATTAATAAAATTAGCAATCCGTCCAAAGAAAATTCCGATTGGTGACACTAAAGAAATGATATCTAGATAATTGAAAATATTTTCATTATTTTTTTTTGAAAATAAAATACTCGCTATCACTATACCTATAACTCCACCATGGAAGGACATACCTCCATGCCAAATTTTAAATATGTCTAAAAAATTATTAATATAAAATTCTAAATTATAAAATAAAACGTATCCTAATCTTCCACCTATTATTAAACCTATTATGACATAAGTAATATAATCATCAAATTTTTCTTTTATTTCTTTAGTTGAAAAATAATTTTTTGCTAGGTACCATCCAATCAATATGCCAACTATATAGGCCAAAGAATACCATCTTATTTCAAGTGAAAAAATCTCTATTGCGACTGGGTCAAAATTATTAATGAACATTACAAATTATAATAATAAGATATAACTATATTATGTAATAAAATAAATATATGAAAAATTCAAAATTTGTGTTCGATAAAATAACAAAGTTATTTGAGCAAGGCTTAATTTCCTCTAGAGACTTAACTACTGAGTTAATTACGATTTTAAAATCAAAAAGAGATGAAATAGTCTTTAAAATGAAACTTACCAGTAAGGATGAATTTGATGTATTAACTAAAAGAGTAGAAAATTTGGAAAAGAAAATTGAAAAGTTTAAACCTCAAAAAAGAAAGAAATCTAAGCAGGTAAAAAGATCTTAACTCCTAGTCCATTTAATTTTGATTTTTCTAATTTTATGTTGCCGCCGTGTGAACGAATTATATCAGAGGCAATAGAAAGACCAAGCCCAACGCTAGATTTAGCTTCGGCTCTTCCTTTGTCTATTTTATAAAATGGTTTGAAAACGTTATCGTACTCATTTTTGGGTATTCCAGGTCCATCATCTTCAATTTTAATAAAAATATTAGTGGATTTTTTTGTAAGCTCCACATTAACTTTTTTTCCATATTTTAACGCATTATCAATTAAATTGTTAATACATCTTTTAATCAAGTTTTTTCTTCCATTACAATAAATCTTATCTATTGAATTAATTGTTATATTCTCATTATTATATTTTAAGATGATTTGATTAATAAGTTCGCTTAAATTAAATAATTTATCTTTTTCTAGGTAAGATGAGCTAGTAAATTGCAGATATTCATTCAACATTTTTTCCATTTCATTAATGTCATCAGTCAATTTGCTAGAAATGTCTTTATCTTTAATGAATGCCATTTGTAATTTCATTCTTGTTAAAGGTGTTCTTAAATCATGACTAATTCCAGAAAGCATCTCTGATCTTTGATTTAAGTGTCTCAATATTCGTTTTCTCATTCTGTCAAATTCAAAACCTGCTTGTCTAATTTCCGATGCGCCTGATGGTTTAAACTCTTCAATCTCTTCTCCCTTACCAAATTTTTCAGCAGCTTTAGCTAATGCAGTTATAGGTCGAGTTTGATTTTTTAAAAAAATTAATGATATGATTACCATAATTAATGCAGGTACAGTTATCCAAAGACCAAATATTCTGGCAGAAGAACTTGTGAGTCTGTCCTTTGGAATTAAAAATTTAAAATAACCATCTTTGAATTTAATTCTTAAATCGATTAACTCTCTGTAATTTGTAGTACTAAACCAGTAACTATTCGACCCAAACCTTGATTTTAATTCTCTTCTTAAAGTTCGATCTATTGGACTAAACCATCTTTCGTCGTACGTATAATCAAAATCATTATCTTGAACAAATTCGATATTTAGATCTTGATAAATTGAAAAAAGATTAGTGATTTCATCCTTGTCGTAAATATCATTACTATACACTTCAATATAAGTTTTAATTTCATTCACCAAAGCTCTTGTCATTCCTTTATTTGTTTTTATCCAAAGACTATCAAAAAAAACTATAGTTATTACTAATTGAATAACAATAACGGGCACCGCAACTATTAATAGCGCTCTATAAAATAATCTTTTGGGTAACAAATTTTTGATAAATTTATTCAATCCATAAAACATAACCGGCACCCCTTATTGTTTGAAGAAATTTTGGATTTTTTGGATCTAATTCTATTTTTTTTCTTAATCTAGTTATAATTACATCAATCGATCTTTCTTTATCTAAATCAATTAACTTTCCTATTTCCATTCTTTCAAAAGTTTTTCCAGGATTATTAATCATTTTTTCCAATATAATTTTTTCAGTATTGTTAATTTTATATTCAATCTCATTTTTAAAAATTAATTTTTTATTAAGATCAATTTTAATATTTTCAAATTCAATTACTCTTTTTAAATCTCTTTTTTTTGTTTTATTTAAAATATTTTTTATTCTTAGAAGTAATTCTTTGGGTTCAAAAGGTTTTGGTAAATAATCATCTGCTCCAATTTCTAAACCTTCAACCCTTTCATCAGCCTGACCTTTTGCAGTTAATAATATTATAGGAGTATCTAAATTTTTCTTATTTTCTTGAATAAATTCTAAACCACTTTTACCAGGCATCATGATATCTAATATTATTATATCAAATTTAATTATTTTAATTTTTTCATATGCATCTTCAGCACTGTTAGCAGTTGTGATTAAATATTTTTGCTCATCTAAATACTTTTTGACCAATGATCTAATTCCTTCATCGTCATCAACTACCAATATATGTGCTAAAAAATCATCCATTTATAATTTTGTTAAGAACGCTATCAAAATTTAAAACCTCCTCAGATTTAGAGTTTAGTAAAGCGTTATATATTCTTTTTTTTTGTATCTGAAAAATTTCATTAAAAATTTTTTTACCTTTGTCATTCAAAAAAACATGCTTAATTCTCGTGTCTTGTTCATCTTTTTTAAATTCAATGATTTCAAGTTTAATTAAATCTTTTAGTACTCTGTTTAGACTTTGTTTTGTGACTTTTAATCTTTTTAGTAGTTCTGAAATTGAAATACCTTCATACATTAAAAGTAGATGAATTACCTTATTATGAGCTAAACCGATTGAATGCTTATCAAGAATTTTTTTGGAGTCTGAGAAAATCTCTCTATATCCAATAAACATTTTTTCAATCAAATCTTTTAATTGTTCATCTTTTAAATAAAGAAGCTCTTTCATTAAATGGTAAGTTATATTGACATATTATAGATACAAAGATAATTTTCAGTAATAATTTTTTCATAATGATACCTTACGATAAAAGATCAGGCAAAATATGGTACAATGGCCAGTTAGTTGACTGGTCAGATGTAAAATTACATGTATTAAGTCATGGTTTACATTATGCAAGTTGTGTTTTTGAAGGTGAAAGGGTGTATGATGGATCAATATTTAAATTAGAGGAACATACCTCAAGATTGTTTTATTCAGCTAAAAGGATGGGTTTTGAAATACCTTATACAGAGGAAGAAATTAATTCTGCATCAAACAAGATAATAGCTACTCAGAAAGTTGAAAATGGATACGTTAGACCAGTTGTTTGGAGAGGGAGTGAAATGATGGCAATATCTGCCCAACAAACTAAAATTCATGTTGCAATCGCAACTTGGGAATGGGGATCATATTTTGATCCAAAACTTAAAATTGAGGGTATCAAATTAAATATCTCAAGTTGGCGTAGACCTGCTCCTGATACAATTCCTTGGGATACAAAAGCATCAGGTCTTTATATGATTTGTACTCTATCAAAACATGAGGCTGAAAAACAAGGTTATACAGACTCACTTATGTTAGATCATGAAGGAAATGTTGCAGAAGCAACAGGAGCTAATATTTTCTTTAAAGACAAAAATGGGGAATTACATACTCCTATTCCTGATTCTTTTTTAGATGGAATTACAAGAAGAACAGTGATTGAAATCGCAAAATCCAAGAATATAAAAGTTCATGAGAGAAAAATTAAACCTGGGGAATTAAAAAATTTTGTTGGATGTTTTTTAACAGGAACTGCAGCAGAAGTAACTCCTGTTTCTTGTATTGCTGAAAATCAATTTAAAGTCTGTGAGACAATTATTGAATTAAATAAAAGTTACCAAGATTTAGTAAAAAAGAAAAAAGCAGCTTAATCTTTACTATCTTCAGAGATTGCATGATCAATTCCTTTACGCATATATTCATATCCCGTAAATAAAGTTAGAGCCGCAGATAACCATAATAATATTATACCTATAGTCTGGGCATTATAATCTTGAAAATTTATGATTTTGTTTCCTGTTTCTCCAGATAGCAAAAGTCCAATTGATACCATTTGTAATATAGTCTTCAGTTTAGCAAGATTAGAAACAGGTAGTTTAATTTTTCCTTTAGCTAAAAACTCCCTTAATCCTGATATTAAAATTTCCCGAGTTAAAATAATTATAGCAGCTATTACCTCATAATTTCTTATAGTTCCATCCATAACCAATAGAATAAGAGCTGTTGCCACAATAATTTTATCTGCAATAGGATCAAGTAATTCGCCTAGTTTTGACTCTTCACCAAGCAGTCTTGCTAGCATTCCATCTAAAAAATCTGTAAAGGATGCAACTATAAATAAAATTAAAGCTGTCAAATCCCCATAAAATCCAGGCAAGTAAAAGGCCAACACAAAAAATGGAACGATTAATATTCTTCCGACTGTCAGTATATTGGGTATTTTTTTAAGCATAATTTTTATTTATTCATGAAAAAAATTATATATCTTTTTTGCAACTTTTGCCTCAACACCTTCAACTGATTTGATTTCATCTAGACTAGCTGACTCAACAGCCCGTGCTGAGCCAAAATGATTTAATAAAGCTCTTTTTCTTATAGAACCTATACCTTCAATTTGATCTAGTAAAGATCTGCTGATACCTTTTTTTCTTTTAGCTCTATGTGCACTTATTGCAAACCGATGAGACTCATCCCTTATTCTTTGTAAAAAGAATAAAGTAGGGTCATTTTTAGTAAACTTGAACTCTTTACCATTATGAAAAAAAGTTTCGTTTCCACTATTTCTCAGCTTTCCTTTAGCTATTGCTACTATAGGTAAATCATGAAGCCCTAATTCGTTCAAAGTTTCCCTAGCAACAGAGTATTGGCCTTTTCCACCATCAATCATTACTAAATCAGGAAATGTCAGGTAATTATCTTTTTCTTGTATAGCTCTTTTAAATCTTCGATTCAGCACTTCTCGCATCATGCCATAGTCATCTTGTTCATTCTTTTGAATTTTGATGTTAAATTTTCTATATCTTTTTTTAACAAATCCTTCATCACCATAAGCGATTAATGCTCCAACACTATTTGTTCCTTGTATATGACTGTTATCGTAAACTTCTATCAAATTAATATTTGTTTCTAGATTAAATTTACTTGCAACTGCATCAAATAGTTCTCTATTATTTTGGCTTTCATAAAGCTTTCTATTCAAGCTATCTTTTGCGTTTTTGATAGCTTGATTAACTACTTTTAATTTTGATCCTTTTTTTGCGATAGAAATATTTATTTGTTTTTCTTCTTTTTGAGAAAGAGTTTTTTCTATCAAAATTTTTTCTTTAATCTCTTCAGCTAATATTATTGATGAAGGAACGCTTTTATTTTCATAAAATTGAGAGACAAAAGAGTTTAATATATCACTTAGTTTTTCATCAGGATCATGTTTTGGAAAAAAAGCTTGATTACCCCAATTTTGTTTT
>MDSW01159008.1_pt1 | contig 11217 bp, 10 predicted proteins | sample 811171 | NCBI WGS metagenome assembly MDSW01 (sample SAMN05326641, study PRJNA326480) | marine metagenome | isolation source: seawater | place: Atlantic Ocean: North West | collected 2012 | reverse complement strand
TGATGATTTTGAGATATTAGAAAATGGTTTTTTAAAGTGATAATCTACGTCAATAATATTAATTAATTTTTTTTTTGAATTTTTAACATTTAAAATTTTGTTGAATTTAAATCTATATTTTAATGCTAGCATCTGCCTTTCAAGAAGATCTTTGCTACCTATTAAGATAATTTTACTTTCATTTTTTTTGAAATTTTTTGACTTAAAGTATTTGAATAAAACCTCAGAAAAAGTGCTATTTGGTTCACCAAGAATTATTAAAATTATATTAGAGTTCATTAATTTCTGTATTTTTCATAAGTCTTTTAAAAAAAATATTTGAATAATTATTTAGCTGTCTAGATGTTTCTTTATTTACTAGCTGATTAAGCTGATCTTCAATATTAATCTCTTGATTAAACTCGCGTTTTTCGTTTAATTTTATAAACAAATAGCCAGTGTCTATTTTTATAGGTTTACTAATTTCCTTGACACCAAGTTTTCTAATACTTTTCTTTATTATTTCTGAGATCTGTAATTCATTCACCCATCCAATGTAACCACCATTTTTTGATGAATTTGAAATACTATATATATTAGCTGTATTTTCGAAGCCAATTTCATTTATACTTTTGCCCAATTTACTCATGATACTGGCTAAATTTTCATCAATAGAATCTGCGACTACTATTTCTGATAAATTATATTCAAATTTTTTTCTTTTTTCATTAAATTCCATTATAATGAGTTTTTTTAAATTATTTTTGTCAACTTTTATATTTTTTGAATATTTATTGTATATTAGTTGATTCCATAGCGCTTCTACCTTTAACTTATCTTCAATTAATTGATATTTAAGATTATTTTTTTTTAGCAAATCTAATAATTCTGTTTCGTTATTAATTTTTCTCTTTTTCATCAGATTTGACCTAATAATGTTTGTAAGATTATTTGATTTTTCAATATCAAAAAATTTTTTAATTTCTTTCTTTTTAATTATTTCGTTGATTAATGAATTTTTTGCAATGTTGTCGATTCTAGAATTATCTAATTCTTTAAGTTTAGGGTTTAAAAATATTAAGTATTTTTTTTCATTTTCAATATCAATATTAGTAATTATTTCATTCTCTACTTTAACGATTATTTTTACTGAATTAGCATAAATATTCTTTATATTTATAAAAAAAATTAAAATAATTAATATAAATTTTAATTTAATCATTCATATCAAAAATTGTATTTGCAGATCCTACTATTTCTGTAAAAGGTATGAATCTTATTAAAAAAGATAGACTTTCATCAGGTACTAAATTTCCATTTCTAAAAAATTTTTTTTCATAGTTAAATGATGCAAGTAAACAGTCTGTTTCATACTTATATGATAATTTATAAAATTGAGTAAAATCATCTTTTAGATTTTTTGTTGTATTAAAATTAATCATATGTTCATCGGTAAATTGATATCTAGTATTATTACTAATTGTTTCGCTATCTCCTAAGTCATGATTTTCGGTACTATAGTCAAAAGTTGTAAATAATTTATTAATACTTAATTCTGTACCAATTGAGTCATAGTTCGAAAAATCAAAATCTCTATCATATGAAAAATCATAATTAAAAGTAAGCATATCATTGTATTTATAAAATAGATTTCCAACCACATCTGTTCTCGTTTGATTTAGCTTAGTTTTAGACGGTAGGGAATTATTTTTTTTATCTTTCAAACTATTTGCTATATTAAAACCGAATATTTTTTCATTACTTAAATTTTGTTTTTCAAATTCCAATCCCAAAGTTAAAGAATTACCCTTTTCAACCATGTCAGATCTTCCTATTCGGTTTAAAGAAAAAATATTATCAAACCCTATTTGTTTATCACTATCAGAAATATTTTTACCATTTGTTGGACTGTGTCTAAATTGAACTAATGGCTTTAAATAATTATTTGAGTACTCTAACTTTTTTTTAAGAGGATATTCTGTGTTTAATAAAAATATACCAAATATCTCATGATCACTATTTTTGTCATATATATCTGAGTTTTCAGAGTATGTATTGTAATTCATTAACAGTAAATTATAATCCATAACAATTCCTTGTGGATAAATTGAGTCAAAAGAATCAAAATTAAAATTATTTTTTAACAGTGCTTCATATTTATTGGTTTCATAAACTTTTTGAAATCCTGAGGAGGTAAATTCGAAATTTCCATTATAACTTTCGTCTAAATTAATATTTCTTACAAAATTAAAATCAGGGAAAATGTATTGATATCTATCATTATCGTTTTTTGATAAATCTTCATAAATTTTCAGAGAAGTGTCAACACTCGTGTCTTCATCAAATTCCTTTTTTAAATTTATAAGTGATGTCAGAGTACTCGCGCTATCAATAATTTCTGTTTGGTCCTGTAAGTTATAAATTTTTAAATAATTGTCGTTAGTTACATTTTGTATTTGTATATTATAATCAGTTGTTTCATTAAGTTTGCCATCTAAATTTGCAAATAAATGTGTGTTGGTATTTTCGTTTCTATTAAAACTAAAATCTGTAATTAAATTTGAATTTACAAAAGCTTCTCTATATTCAGTCTGAAATATATAATCATTATTTGCATAAATTCTTGGTTTGAAAGTAAGGTCTTTAGAGTCTGATATAGCATAAAAGTAAGGAATATTTACAGATGCTCCCAAGGTCTCAGATCCTTTATACCAGGGAGTTAAAAAACCAGTCTTTCTTTTTACTGAGGGATCTGGATGATTAAAGTAAGGGACATAAAATACCTTCTTATCAAAGATTTTTAGCCAGGATTTTTCATATTCAAATAATCTCTCAATTTTATCGTGAGTAAATATTTTACTTTGTAATTCCCACCCCCTGCAATTTTTATTTTCTTTATTACAAGTACTAAAAACAGTTTTAAAAATTTTAGTATTTTCATCATTTGATACAACGCTTTTCCCTTTTAAAGTAGGATCATTTTTCTCATTACCAAAAAAGGAGTCTTCAAAATCAACTTCGATTTCTTTTCCAACTAGTTCATTAATTTTTAAATTTAATTTAGAATTTTCAAAAAAATATTTGTTAAGGTTTTTATCTTTTATAAATACTTTTTTTGAAGTAATTATTTCCTCAATGATTTCAAATAAAAAACCTTTACTGAAAATAAATTCATTTTCGTTTTTATCATTTAGTTCTGAAAATTTGTTACTTGAAATTCTATCTAAGTTTCTATCAAATAAAACATCAATTGAATTAATTTCATATAAGTCTTGAACTTCAATTAAAGTTCGACTTTGAGATAAAATAGTATTATCTAATTCATTATAAATTAGTTTTTGACTATTTATTATAATATTTTTATCTTCATCTATATATTTAACATCGTCAAAGATTGTTAATTCTGAATTAAATTTATCGTAAATAAATTTGTCACCCAGTATTTTTAAATTTTTTGATGGGATACTTGCAATACCTTTTGTTGCAAATATAATATTACCATTTTCTTCTATTTTAATATTTTCAGAGTCAAAAAAAATAGTGTCAGCATTCAATCCATGGTTAGCAAATATTGAAAATAGTAATATTATTTTTATTAAAAATTTAATTTTCATTTAATTTAATTAATCCAAGAGTACAAATTAGAAATATAATAACTTGTGGTAACCATATAGATACTTCAACAGGCAAAGTTTCATTTTTTCCAAATAATATAAAAAAGTAATTAATATAGTAAAATATTACTGAAACCAATACCCCAACAACAATCATGAAAAATTTTGAATTAATAAACGTTAGTCGTATCATCAATAAAGCTCCTATAATTGTTGTGAGAGTAAGATAAATTGGTAAACTGTAAATTTTGTTTAAATGTAATCGAACTTCGGTAGCAGAGTATCCAATGGATTTGTAATTTTCTTTTAATTTTATTAATTGAAACATATTTAAAGAATTTAAATTTGAATATAAATTTGAAATGATTTTTTCATTGAATGATGAAACATATTTGTATTTATCAATAATTTCTGTTTTCTTATCTTTTGAGTAAATTTTTACATTTTTTAGTAACCAAATTTTATTTTTAATATCTGCTTCTTTTGAAACCATAGTGTTGATTACTTTATAATCAGTATCTAATTGAGTTATTTCAAGGTTTTCTAGAAAATTAACTTTATAATTTTTTGCATTAATAATAAAAATTTTTTTATTATCTTTACTTTTTTCTTTAATCCATAATCCATCCTCATTAACAACTGCTAAATGATCGTGAGTATTTGAGTATTTGTATTTAATATTAAGATACAGGCTTTTCAAATTTGCTGAGAATGAGTAATAAAATACAATTAAAATAATACCCAAAATTAATGAAGATAGTGAAATTATAAAAGTTATTTTATAATTATTTATGCCGTTACTTCTTAGCAAATCAATTTCTTCCTTTTCATATAAATTTATGAAAAAAAACATTACACCTAAAAGAAAAATAAACGGCAATATCTCAAAAACTATTGAGGGGATATTTAGAATTGTTAAGAAAATTGGATAATAAATTTCATTTTCTTTATTTTCAAAATATTTTATTTCCTCAAAAATATTTAAAAAAAAACTTAAAAATATAAAAACTATTAGTATTATTGCTATATTTTTAAAAAATAATTTTGTTAAATAATATTCATATTGTTTGAGTATCATAAAAAATTAAGTTTAAATTTTGTTATTAAAAATAGATACAAATAATATATTAATACTAAAGTTATTGGTAAAATAATTACAAGGTTTACTGTATTAACTGTGTTAAAAATAAATTTTATACTTATTTGGGACAAAATAATAACTGAAGTTCCAATTAAAAAAATATTTAGTTTGTGAAACTTAGTAAAATATCTTGATTTAGGTTCAATTATCAAACTTGCGCCAACTAATGAAATGATAAGTGTGTATAAAGGTATAATCAATCTTTTATACAATTCTTCACTTATGGACTTTAGGTTTCTATTTTTACAAATCTCTTTTTCAAGATTTTTAATAATTTTTTTTTTATCTAAATAATTTTTTAAAAAAAATTTTTTAAAACAATTTATTAATATAGAAGATTTTACTTCTTGCATTTTAGGGTAAGTAACAGATTTTGTTGAAAATTTTGATAAGTCATAATCAGTTTCTGCAAAATTCAAAGTATACGTCTTATCTTTGTTAATATTTGTAATTGCTCCATTATAAAGACTAAGTATAAATTGATTATCTTTTTTGATTATTTTTCCATTTGAAGCAACAATTATCTTAGATTTATTTTCATCTATTTTTTCGTTAATATATATTTTATTGAGTAATCCATTTTCTTTGTATTCTTCAACAAAAATTGTTAAATTTTTTACAACATTGATGAATTTTTTTTCAGATATAAGTTTAGGCAAAAAGTCTATATTAGACTCTTTTATAAATTTTCTAGCAATGCTCTGTGATTTAGGAACTACTATTAAATTTAGAAATAATTGTAGAATTAAAAAAAATATTGAAAATTTTAAAATAAAATTAATAAAATAAATCTTTTTTATCCCATTATTCCAAAAAACTAAAAGTTCATTTGAATTTTTATATTTATTAATTACATAAAATATTGATATGAAAAATATAAAAATAATCGTTTTACTAAATATTTTTGGCAAATTTAATGAAACGTAATAAAAATATACATTAAGACTGTGTCCATCATCAGATACTAAATCTAAAAAGTTCACCGCCTGGATTATCCAAACGATAAAAGTGATACTAAAAGAGGATATTAGGAAAAAATTTACTATATCTAAAGAAAATTTGCGAAAAATTAATTTATTCATTGAAATTACTATTTTTATAAATATACAACAATATCTAATAAATTTTTCAAAAAAATGAAGCTTAATTTAAAATTTGTGTCCAAAATGCCTAAAGTTACAAGGGATAATGAGATTATTTTGCTTAAACAAAAAAGTTTTAAAAGTAAATTTCTTAAACAACTAGGTAAGTCAGTATTTTCAAGCAGACTATTCAATGATCAAAACTTTCTTAGAAAGGATTACGACAATAAAAGTTATGTATTTGTAAATTGCACAAATTTAAAAATAACTTCAGACTTTGAAAAGTTGGGATCAAAACTTTATATGTTTTTAAAAGATAACAAAATTGAAAATTCTTTTATAAACATTAACAATAATACACTCACAAAAATTCAATTTGAGAAAATTTTGCATGGTTTACAATTAAAATCTTATAACTTTAATATTTATAAAACAGACAAAAAGAAGAAAGAGATAAATATTAACATAACTGTACATGGGACAAATACAAATAAAACTAATTTACTTAGAAATAAATTAAATGCGCTTTTAGAAGGAGTGTTTCTTACTAGAGACCTAGTTTCTGAGCCTGGAAACGTTTTACATCCAGATGAATATGCTAGAAGAATTACCAAACTTAGAAAGCTTGGATTAAAAATTACTGTCTATGATCAAAGAAGGTTAAAAAAATTAGGTTTCAACGCATTACTTGGTGTTGGTCAAGGAAGCATAAGAGGATCTTACCTGGTGACTATGGAATGGAATGGTTCTAAAGATAAATCAAAACCTTTAGCATTTGTTGGCAAAGGTGTTTGCTTCGATACAGGCGGTATTTCATTAAAGCCGGCAAAATTTATGGAAGACATGACTTACGATATGGCTGGTTCAGCTACAGTGGTTGGTCTCATGAAAACTCTCGCTTTGAGAAAATCAAAAATCAATGCAGTGGGAGTTGTTGGGCTGGTAGAGAATATGCCTGGAGGAAATGCACAGAGACCTGGTGACATTGTAAAATCATATAGTGGTCAGACAATTGAAGTTCTTAATACAGACGCTGAAGGTAGACTAGTTTTAGCTGATGCTTTAACCTACACAGAGAAAAAATTCAAACCTAGTTTAATTATCGATCTTGCAACACTAACTGGAGCAATTATAGTTGCGTTAGGATCAGAATATGCTGGATTGTGGTCAAATAATGAAAAATTATCAAAACAATTATTAGATGCAGGTGATAAAGTAGATGAAAAAGTCTGGAGAATGCCACTACATGAAAATTACAATAAATTAATGAATTCTAAAACAGCTGATATGCAAAATATAAATTATGTAGGAGGGGCAGGTTCTACAACTGCAGCACAATTTTTGCAAAGATTTATAATCAATAAAACACCATGGGCACATTTAGATATAGCAGGTATGGCTTTTTCCAAGTATGCTGGTGCATTAAACTCTGGTGGGGCAACTGGTTATGGAGTTAGATTGTTAAATAAATTCGTTGAGGAGAATTATGAGTAATATAGAACAAACTTTATCAATAATTAAACCAGACGCTGTAGAGAGAAATCTACAAGAGCAGATTAAAAATGAATTTAAAAATAAAGGATTTGAAATTTTAAAAGAAAAAAAAATTCATATTTCGAAAGAGGAGGCTGAAAAGTTTTATAAAGTTCACGAGTCTAAACCATTCTATAACGAATTATGTACTTATTTATCCTCAGGACCAATTATCGTAATAAAACTTCAAAGAGATAACGCAGTTTTAGAGAATAGAAAATTGATGGGATCAACAAACCCTAAAGAAGCAGAAGAGGGAACGCTTAGAAAAAAATACGGAATTTCTATTGACAAAAATTCAGTCCATGGATCTGATAGCGTTGAAAATGCTAAGATAGAATTAGATTTTTTTTTTAATGATTAGTTAAAAATTTTATTATAGCCTTTGGATAAATTTCGTGTTCAATTTTTAAAACTTTTTTTTCTAGACTAGTTGAATTATCCATCTTTAATATTTTAATTTTTTTTTGCAAAATAATTTTGCCAGAGTCTAATTTTTGAGTAACTTTATGAACAGATGCCCCTGCAAATTTATCCTTATTTCTAATTGCCCTTTGATGTGTATTTAACCCTTTATATTTTGGCAGAAGTGAAGGATGAATATTTAAAATAGGCCAAGAAAATTTTTTTATAAAATTACCAGAAAGAATTTTCATAAATCCAGCTAAACAAAGTAAATTAATATTATTTTTTTTTAATAGTTTTAATGATTTATTTTCAAAAATAGATTTACTTTGAGATTTTATTATATAATTTTTAATTTTTGATCTTTTGGCATAATTAAGTCCTCTCGCACCAGAATTATTTGAAATAACCAATACAATTTTGATTAAAGATTTTTTTTTATTTGAATAATTTATCAATGATTTTAAATTACTACCTCTACCACTAATAAAGACAGCTACATTTTTTTTACCAAGATACTTTTCCACTTAATATCAATTTTTTTGAGTTTTTACTTATTTTTCCAATAACATAAGGTTTATAACTTTTTCCAAAATATTTACTTACTAATTTTATCTTTTTCGGATTTACTATTAAACAAAAACCTACACCACAATTAAATGTTTTTAACATTTCTCTCTCACTTATACCCATTTTGAATAACCATTTGAAAATTTTTAATGTTTTGATTTTATTTAAATTTATATTTGCACAGAGATGCTTTGGAATAACTCTTTGAATATTATCTGCTAAACCTCCACCTGTTATATTGGCGCATCCGTTAATCAAGTTCCTTTCATTGATATTTATTAATTCATTAACATAAATTTTAGTAGGTCTTATTAATTCATTCTTAAGAAATTTATTTTTTTTAAAATTAATTTTTTTTTTTTTTAATAAATATCTAACTAAAGAATAACCATTTGAGTGAAGTCCATTAGATGGTACTGCTAAAATTAGGTCATTATTTTTTATTTTATTATTTAGTATTTTTTTTTTTTCAACAAGACCAACAGCAAAACCTGCAATATCGAATTTGTCCTTAGTATATGTTCCTGGCATTTCTGCAGTCTCACCACCAACCAATCTACAACCCGATAAACTACAACCTTTTATTATTCCATTAACTAAATTTTTAAGTTTATTTAAATTGATCTTACCTACTGATATGTAATCTAAAAATAAATATGGCTTTGCTCCCTGAACTAATAAATCATTTACGCACATTGCAACAAGGTCAATGCCAATTGTATCAAATTTTTTAAGTTCGTTTGCTATTTCAATTTTTGTACCAACACCATCGGTACTAGTAACAATATGAGGCTCTTTAAGTTGGGTAGGAATTTTAGAAATTGCCCCAAATCCTCCTATATTCTTAAAATCACCACTTTTGCCTGATTTTCTGCTAATTGAGCTTATGAACTTAACAAAACTATCTGCTTTTGAAATATTAACTCCACTTTTACTGTATGTTAGTTTATTTGATGCCATATAAAATTATAAATTTTTTTATAAAAAAAGTATCAATATGTTTATATATATTCTTTATTATATTAATCTTCAATTTAATAGAGTTTTCCACAAATAAAACAATTGCTAAAACTTTTATTGTCTCAAATATTGAAGTTGAGGAAATATATAATCTTAATTTTAATAAATATAGAATTATTGATAGAGGGTTTAAAAAAGCATTTGATGAACTTTCTAAAATGATTCTATTAAAAAAAGACATTAATAAAATTTCCGATACTTCAATTGAAAATATTAAAAAATTAGTAGACAATTTTTCAATATTGGATGAAAAATTTATTGATAAAAAGTATAAAAGTATTATGGAAGTAGAATTTAATAAAAAAAAATTAATTCAGTACTTTAATTCAAAAAATATAACTCTTTCATTGCCAAAAAAAATAGATGTATTTTTTCTGCCTGTTTTGATTAATTTAGAAAATAATAGTTTAAATTATTTAAATAATAATATCATTGCACAGAATTGGGAAAACCATCATGAAAACTATTTTCAAATTAATTATATTTTGCCAAATGAGGATGTTGAGGATTTTATAAATATAAAAAAAAATTTAAAAAATATTGAGAATTATAATTTTGAAGAAATAATTAAAAAATATAATTTTGATAATTATATTATAATGATTACTTTTAAAAGACATGATAATTTAAAATTTTATTCGAAAATTTATTTTGATAATAAATTAGTTATATTAAATAAAAATTTTATAAATAAGAAAATAAATAATCAATCACAATTAAAATCAATTATTCTTAATATTAAAAATATATACGAAGATAATTGGAAGTCCGTCAATAAAATGAATCCAGCTAGTTCTGTTCCAATTCGTCTAATAGTAGAGTCTTTTAATATTAATAAATCATTAAAATTAGAACACGCACTTTCAAAGTTGGATTTTATAAATAACTACCAAATTGAAAAATTCGATAATCTCAATACCGTATATAAAATAAACTATAGTAGTAGCCCGAAAAGATTTTTGAAGGATATTTTGGCTCACGATATAAATGTTGATACCTCATCATCAAACTGGAAAGTAAAATGAGCGAACTCAATCAATTACTTTTAGAATTAGATTATAAGATTAATTTTAATGAGCATGACTTTTATCTTTCAAAAAGTAATTCCGATGCATTTAATTTAATTAATAAATGGCCAGATTGGAGTAAAAAAATAATTAATATATCAGGCGAAAAATTTTCTGGCAAAAGTCATTTAGCTAATATTTTTAAGTTAAAATCAAAAGCACTAATAATTAATGGAAATGAAATAAACAACACTATTTTTAATAAGATAAAACTTTATGAATCCATAATTATAGATGATTTTGAAAATTGTGATGAAGAAAAATTAATTTACTCAATATTTAATTTGATAGATCAAGATAATAAATATTTACTTATAAATTCAATTAGACCATTAAATGAAATAAAATTTAATTTGCCTGATTTAACATCCAGATCAAGAAATTGTCTTTATGCTAGAATAGAAAATCCAGATGATGAATTGATATTTGCTATAATATTAAAGAATTTTTCTGATCGTCAGATAAAAATTGAAAAAAAAATTATTAATTTCATTATTGGCAGGATTGATAGATCTTATAGAAAAATCGATGAATTTATATATAAGATTGACGAATTAAGTTTAAAAAAAAAAAAACCAATTAACTTTAAAACAATAAAAGAGATTTTATAAATTGAATAAATACAGAACCCATAACTGTGGAGAATTAAATAAATCGCATAAAGAAAAAGAAATTTCTTTGTCAGGCTGGATAAATAAAAAAAGAGATCATGGAAATCTTTTATTTATTGATTTGAGAGACAATTATGGGATCACTCAATGCATTATAGATAAAAGTAATGAGAGTTTTCAATTATTAGAAAAAAT
>MDSW01010474.1_pt1 | contig 11217 bp, 12 predicted proteins | sample 811171 | NCBI WGS metagenome assembly MDSW01 (sample SAMN05326641, study PRJNA326480) | marine metagenome | isolation source: seawater | place: Atlantic Ocean: North West | collected 2012 | reverse complement strand
CTTATCCCTATCGACCTCATCTTCATCTTTGGGCGCTGAAGGGTTACTTTCCGTATACCAATCATGGGTCGCAGACTGATCTCCTACTTTTCTTTTCGTTTCCGAATCTAAACGGTCAAATGCAGCGGTCGCGTCAGCGAAGCAAGTATCTCCACCGACTTCTGGGATAATTACTCCCCTGAGAATAGATCCCATTGGCGGGCTTCCTTTGAATGTCACATCAGAGTGCCAATCAGTTGCGAGCGCTCTCTTTGATCCACCCGCTTCAAGAATGAGTACCTCTGGGATATCCGGATCCCCCCGATTTTTCTGAACGTGTGGGTGAGCCTCAAGATCGCCGAAATTTCGAGAGAAATCTACATGCTCTTCCGGTGTTAATACCTGGTCCCGAAGGACTAGAACCTTGTGTGTAAGCCATAGTTCCTTGATGTCATCAACATGCTGGTCTGTAAGGTTTGATCCATCAATTCCGTGGATTTCTGCACCAAAGAAATTATTCAGCTTCGTGACTTTCATAGAAGAACCCTAGCATGTGACTTTCGGATCTTTCAAAGGTTACCCTTGGCTACTATTTCATAGCGTTATTCGTTGATCTAGGTTCTATTAGATTAAAACACAAGGATTCAAGATACGACTCCGCCCCTATAAAGACATCAGTATCTATTGTGATGGCGCCTGCTAACAGCAACTATTGGGTTGTGACTTAGTAGGTTGTACTTAAGTCCCCCGACCTAGTCGGCGTACAACCTAAATAAATTGGAATAACACCGATATCACCACCCTGACCACTTTATCTCGCTATTTTGGTGAGATGATAGTAGCAGCGCCGAACTGGTTCACTGACGAGTATCTCGGAATCGAGATTGAGCAGTATATCGGTTTCGGGTTGCTCGCGATCGCCGTGACGATTTTGCACTTTACCTTGTTGCGATTGATCACCATCTTCGTCCGTCGTCGGTACTCAGGCGATGATCTGTCGTTTTGGGAGGTTGAGCGGCGCCGACTGAACAGAGGCATCCTGCTAGTCACGGCCGGGATCACACTTCTGGTTGGCTTCCCAATGCTCGATTTCGATCCGGAAATCGAGAATGTCGTGAACCAAATAGCCAGCTTAGTCGCCGCCGTGGGCGTACTTCAGGTCGCTTACCGCGCCATTGACATCTTCATGGATGTACTTGCGAGACGCGCCACTAAGACTGAGTCGAAGCTTGACGACAGTCTGGTTCCATTATTGCGCACGGCGGTGAGGTTGTTCGTAACATTCGTCGGACTCCTTTTCGTCTTACAGAACCTAGATATTAACGTCTCATCCCTGATCGCCGGCTTAGGTCTCGGCGGTCTTGCGATCGCTCTCGCGGCACAAGACACAGTTCGCAACCTGCTAGGTGGAGTCACGATCTTTGCAGACAAACCATTCGAGGTCGGCGACTGGGTCGTCGTCGATGGCGTTGAAGGCACCGTTGAAGCCGTCGGTTTTCGCTCAACCCGTGTGCGCACCTTCTACAACTCACTGATCAGCGTGCCAAACGGTAATTTGATGGATAGTGGGATTGATAACATGGGTCAGCGTCGTTGGCGACGATATAAGACCACGCTTGGTGTTGCATACCACACTAAACCAGATCAACTCCAAGCGTTTGTTGAGGGGATCCGAGCCATCATTCAAGCTAACCCGGGTATGCGGCAGGACTACTATATTGTTGAGTTCCATGGCTTCGGTGCTACCAGTCTCGACATCTTGGTCTATTGCTTTATTGATGCTGAAGATTGGAATGAAGAGCTACGTACGCGTCATGTTCTCAATCTCGATATCATGCGACTCGCCGAATCTCTACAGGTTGAGTTCGCATTCCCCACACAAACACTTCACATCGCCAATATGCCGGGTCAGGCACAACAACTCCCAGATATACCCGACCGAACGGACCTTCGCAATGTTGTGAACTCGTTCGGTCCGGGTGGCAAGAGCGGACAGCGCGTTGACCAACCGATAACGGACGGCCATGAGAGTGTGCTGGAGAGCCCCTACGCTCAAGCCGACGAAGGTTGATGAGGCTAGACCATTACTTGGGCAGGTGGTGAACTAGATCGAAGCCCGCTCATTACAGGGAACTATTCACAGCCCGTTCCATCAGAATCTTGATCGAGTCTGTACGGGTCGTTATCTGAGTTAATTACAATAACTGGTCTTGCTGATGCAGGAAGTTCCCCACAATTAATATCCCCATTTCGGTTTGAATCGTATTGATCTATATCTATTCCGTTAGCTGTTATGTAGTACTCACTGCCGTAAGAATTTTGTGGGGTTGGCATAGAGGTGTTCGGCGACGGGATAAGAGTAACCGTCTCCAAATCGGGAACTTGTGGGATTTCAGATCCGCAATCAGAAAGAAGATTTCTCAAAACATCATATTCTCCTTGGTCAATTGACAATTCCCAATTTGATTTCACCTGTATCACTCGAATAGCTAGAAAACATTTACCTAACGGATCAGGTGGCAGCCATTCTCCAGCATCTCTTCCTCCTTTACTTCGGTTACTCGAAGATGAAACAGCCACAAGGTTTAAGCGATAATCAGCAAAAATATCTCTATCGTACGCGTTCCATTCGCTAGCTCCGGAATCCCATGCTTCTGAAAGAGCGACAATATGATCTATATCAAAACTTGGAGCGCTTAACCCACCTTCGCCCTCATACCAAATACCATCCCATCGAGAATACCAGCCAGCGTCTCCAATTTTCTCTTCTGAAAGAACCTCCACACGCGTGTTCATCCCATCACCGTCTTCATCGTCCCAATGAGGAAACTCAGCTCTGTCATAGGGTGCTAGTGCATTTTCTTGAGCAATAGTTAGGGCGTTTAATTGGGCTAATAGCGAATTATCTGAAGGAATTTCAACTTTTGGTGACGCCTCAATCAAAGTGGGGATAGGAGTGGGGTCTGACTTGACCTCTTCTACTTCTTCATTTTGTTCTACAAGAGGATCTCTAACTAGTTTTTCTTCTAACTCAGGTTCTGTTTTTTCAACACCGCCCTCCTTATCGTCTACCCCAGATTCAATTCCCTCTTCTACAGCTGATGTTTCGCTAGGAGTTGCATCATCACCACTCGGAATAGCTCCAATAATCCCGCCTATAACGCCAATAGCAAGAATCCCACCAGCTACGTATAAAAGGATTTCCTTCATTATCTTTCTCAAGTATTAGACCAGTCGTGTTCCAAAAGCAACCATAGACTTTCGCTAATTATTCTTCTAATCGGCCTCACTCGCTAAGCGGCGCGCACAAAGAACATTGAGCTAATCTTTTCAAATGGAAGCGTTTAGCTTCGTTCATTATGAGAATTCCCTCTTGCAAAAACTAGAGCATCAAGGGGCTACATCCATGCTCAGAACAATCTCAAGAGGAAATCGACAATAAGATCTACAAAACTTTTACTACCCTGAATTGCTATTTAAGATAGAAAAACTGGATATCCAAAGATCGGAATTCTTACAATTTTCCTATATCCAAGGGATAATCAGGTAAAAAAATCTAAGGATCCTCGCCCTGAGGAGAATTTAAAGTAATTTTTACCCGATACGCTAAAATGTAGATAAATAAGGCTAATGTCCTTAATTGGATCGTATTAAACAGATTCTTTATTCAAAGGAAGCATGATGAGAAAAAATAAACTCTTAATCTCCTCATTTACTATCACTGTTGTCGCTGCCTCATTTGTTTTATTTTCCAATTTTGCACTAGCAGGGTCAGTGCCTTTTTTTGGCCAAGAATCTCCAGGTGTTGACGAAACAGAAGAATCGGGTGACTATTTCGGGAGTATCCTAGCTTCTGGTGACTTTGACGGTGACGGCTGCAGTGACTTAGCTACTGGAAATCCATTTGAAGACGTCGGAGGTTCTCAAGATGCTGGTTTGATCCAAATCTTTTGGTGTCCTGACATAGCAAATGCTGATTTCAGTGATGACACCGTCTATCACCAAGATTCGCCCGGTTGGCCTGGTGCTAACGAAGACTACGATCGACTCGGTAATGCTCTTGCTGTAGGCGACTTCAATAATGATGGTTATGACGATTTAGCAGTTGCTTCCGCTCGCGAAGACCTAGGCAGCAAAACTAACGCTGGAATGGTAACAGTTGCATACGGAAGTTCTTCAGGAAGCTTAGGCTCATTCCAAACTATTCATCAGGGCCAAAGCAACATAGTAGGTGCATCAGAACCATTCGACTACTTTGGCTACTCACTAGCAGCTGGAGACCTTAATGGAGACGGATACGACGATCTTGTAATCGGTGCACCATATGAAGATATCGGTAGTATCAAAAATGCTGGATCCATCAGTATCTTATATGGCTCCGATACCAAACTTCGAACTGATAACGATCAGTTTTTTAGCCAGAATACAGCTGGTGTTAACGGAGGAGCAGAAGATGGAGATTCTTTTGGCAGATCACTAGCTATCGGAGACGTCAACGGTGATGGATTTGGTGATGTAATTATCGGTGTTCCTTACGAAGATATCGGAAGCATCCAAAGATGTGGCATGATTCAAATACTCTGGGGATCAAATACTAGAGTCTCTTCAGCTGGCGACATTGACTACCATCAAGACAAACCTGGAATTCCCGGGGTTTGTGAAGCAAACGACCGTTTTGGGACTTCCCTCTCCGCCGGAGATATTGGCACGGACGGAAAAGCTGACATTGCGATAGGTATCCCTTACGAGAAGGTTGGAAGCATCGTAGATGCTGGCTGGGTTTTGATTATTCATTCAACGGGGAGCTATCAAAGTATAAATCAGGGAAGTCCTGGAGTTATCGGTGCCTTAGAAACTGGTGATAGGTTCGGGCAACAAGTTCTGTTGGTAGATTTCACTGATGATGATTCAGCAGATTTGATAGTCGGGACAATCGGCGAAGATATAGGTTCTATAAGGAATGTAGGCGTAGTCCACACTTTCGAAAGCGACAACGAAACTATTAGCTCCGTCAATGATAAAACATTCTTTCCAGGGTCTTCCCGTCTTCCTGGCACGACTTCCCCTGATGGCTATTTTGGATATTTCCATGCAATAACCTACCTAGAAACCAGCTCACATATTTTTGCTGGAGATGAAGGTGGATTAACTTCCGATAATGGTGGAAGCATCTATTATTTCCAACCCTAATCTGGAACGTATCCTTAATTTCACACCTATTTCCTTTGGATTGACCAAGGGTACTCTAAAGTTGAAGACCATTACCCTTCATGCGATGCCGATACCTGTTTTAATAGAGCAGCGGCAACGTAACGTGAGTATGAACATCTTGGAAACTGCAGAATACTCGTGTTTCAGCCTCTACCCTAAAACGCGTCCCTGATCTTAACACGCCAGTAATTCAAAGTCCTCCTGTATTAATTTGTTTCTTCAAAACGACGAGAGGAGAAACTTCAAAGTCTGTCTTTTCTTGAGACCGATATTCAGTAAATAGTTTTGAACAACTTGCTTAACCTATGACATCAAGAACAGCTGAACAAGTAGAGAACTCGATACCACCCTCGTCAACGGCTAGGTGAGTGATGACTCCGTTCTCGATAACAGCTGCATAACGTTTTGAACGACTTCCCATTCCTGCTCCAGAGACATCAAGTGTGAGCCCCATTGCCGCAGCAAAAGCACCGTTTCCGTCTGATAGCATCATTATTCCGTCCGCACCATGAGCTTCTCCCCATGCCCCCATAACCCAAGCATCATTTACTGCGATACATGCAACCGTATCAACGCCCGCTCCGGCTAGATCAGCTGCACCCTCAACGTATGTAGGAAGGTGAAGTTGAGAACATCCAGGAGTAAAGGCACCTGGAACGGCAAACAGGACTACTTTTCCGGTTCCTAACACTTCACCGGTTTGGACCGGAGAGGGCCTGCCTTCATCGTCTAAGACTCGTACTTCAATATTTGGGACTGCGTCCCCGACTGTGATACTCATGGATACCTCATTTGTTAGTGATTCGAATAAATCAGTCAGTATCTTACCTTTCTTCACCCAACTGATCAACTACCAAAAATCAAATAGCTACGGTGAACACAGTCGGTCTTTTACCTTGCAGTTCAGAGCAGCCTTAGAACGAGCCAGGTTAATCCAGCCAATAAAAATAGCGGCAGAAAGAACAAGGCATTCAAAGATACGGTTATAAATATTTTCTCTTTAAATTTTCTGTACCATTGCACACCAAGAGTCTAGACAAAGGACATACAGAGATCTCTACCGGCGTAAATTTTGGATCTTCCTATACGTCATGCATCTCCATACCCACTCAATAGGGCCAAAGCGAAAGTAAGCAAGCCAAGGTTTAGACCAGAATATTTGAACAGCCCAAACACAAATCATGAATAGAAAAATACCGCTACGACCTAATTCCCCTTTGTCGAAAACCGTTGAAAAGAGCAGAACGCCAATAATTGTTTGTGACAAATAATTCGTCAATGCCATTTGACCTACTGAACGTATCCGAATCTTAAGAGAACTTACGGGTTTCCTGTCCCATAGTGCTATCAGCGATATGTAGCCAATAGCAAGCGGGATAGTCCCCGCGGTATTTGGCAATTGGCCTAGTATCGCTATGTTCGAATCGTAGTCCATTATTGCCTGGATAATAACTCCAAAAATAACGAGAGGTATACCTAAAGAAAATCCCCATTTAGCTGCTTTTTTATACACATCGATTGAAAGTTTGCCAGAAATAAATCCGGACCGGAACATTGCAACACCAATCAACATTGCCCCTAAAGCTCTACAAAAAACATCGAAAATAAACCATGTAGTAACTTCGTCACCCATTGTTTCAGAACCACTCCAGAAGTCTCCCAAGTAAGCATTTCCATCATTTACTGCGAGTTGTGTAAAAACACCAAAAATAATAGTTAATAAAAACAGAAGGCACCCTGCAGATACAAGGAAGCGCTGCGACTTTTTTCTGATACTTAAAAGAACTGGTGCGCAAAGTCCGTAGACGATCAGGATGTCACCTTCCCACAGCAGCGAATGAAAAAACCCGATAGCTATGAGAAGTAGATTCCGCCACAAGCTCAGCCGCACTGGCTTCTTCCCTTTCATCTCAGCGCGATCCGCGAACAAAACTATTCCTGCTCCAAAAAGCATAGAGAAAATAGCCATTGTCTTCTGATCGATAAAAATTTCACCAGCTATAGCAAAAATCCAGTCAAGCACATTATCAGTTCCGGGTGCATTTACATTATTGTAAGCTGGTTTGAACATGCCAAAATATAGGGCATTCATCCCTAGTATTCCTAGAGTTGCAAAGCCACGAACCGTATCGAGGTTTGTAATCCTGTCTTTCTGTACCGTTGGCTGATTTGATATTTTGGTCATTGCATTTCCTTTTGGTACATGAATTCTACTGTTTCAATCCCATGATTGAGTAGTGACTATTGAACTATAGATAAGATACTCACATGCCGAGATTCAAACCTATTCGAAAAAAAAATCGTGGAAAGGGCAACTGGGCGACACGTAAACGGTCGGGAAAATGGCGCGAATACAACGTCTGGTATCAGCTCTGGAATCGCTAGAGAAACAGGATTCTACCCTTTCAACAAATTTAGTTTGCTTCTATTCCTGCTTCGCGGCATATAAGATCCCAAGTCTGTTCGAGATACCCGGCTTGAATATCGACTAAGTTCTTAATGCGAGATCGCCATTCATAAGGAATTTCGGGCGCATCAGATGGCTCTAAGGTCACATCGAGTTTAGCCATTTCTTCTAACGTCACGTGAAGAGCAGTTGCTCTTCCGATCGTAGTTCCTACAGTTATACATCCGTGCCATGGGATAATGATGGTATTGGCTGCGCCAATAGCTTCTCCGATTGAACCGAATGAATCGTCGGGACTCAAGGCCTGATCTTCATGAAAGAAGCAAGCTAGATTGTGTCGGATCTTTAAAGGTCTCGCTAGCCCAGCAAGTGCGGTTCCCCAAAATCCGTGAGTGTGAACAATCGCAGTAACATCTTTTCGATTCTGATATATAGCTGGATGGAATTCAAAACCCTTACTTATTTCTCGACTTCCCTCGAGCAGATTTCCATCATAATCAACGAGCAGAACATCCTCTGCTGTCACTTCCGCTAACGTTCTGTCGAACGCATTGATCCAGAAAGCATCCAAGTCAGGGGCTTTACGGGAAACATGACCTCCGATACCCGATCCTAATCCTTTAGCTCCCAATGCTTGGCAAGCTCTCACTACGTCTAGTTTTTCTATAGCGTCTGTATCCATTTAAAGAAACTAAACGAATTCAGTGAATTATGCACAAATTCCTCTATCAAAATTATACGATAGCCTAAGTGGGACTAGCGTGGGTTACACGAACTGTTAAAGCAAAAGGAAAACTTATGGCGAACACTGATGATAATTTCGAAGATTTGAAAAATTGCGCTTTGACGCCAGAGCGAGAACAAGAATTACTTGACGCGCAGCGTGAATGTGTTTTTAGTTGGACAAACAAAAAAGGTGAAGCTGTCGGAGTTATAGTTTCCTATTTCAATCATGGTGGAAAAATCTGGATGACTTGCGCCGAAGGTAGAGCAAGAGTTTCAGCGATTAGAAGATTCCCCAGAGCTTCAGTTTGCATTACTAGTTCTGGAACCAGACTTGGCACTGGGAAAACAATTACCTATAAAGGTGACTGCATTGTTCACAAAGACCGCGAAACACTTGATTGGTTCTATCCGGCTTTTGCAACTGATAGAAGAGCTACTGCCGAAGGCGTCGAAGCATATATAGAGCACCTTAACTCCCCTGATCGCGTTGTAATTGAGTTCATACCTGATTGGACTTTAAGTTTTGATAGTGAAGCGCTTTGGGAGAGGGCTCCCCTTGCAGCATCAGATAAGGATGACCCACGAAATAGTGGAATGGTTTAATTTAGTCAAATACGGAATATGAACCCATCGTTGCGGTGATCATAGGTAGATCAAGAAATGTTTTTATTCCGTAAGGCTTCGCTTCACATACTTCCTTTATAGCGTTAGCACAATGAAAGCCGGTCAAGCTTATACCCATGGCTGTTCGCTCTGGTTGGGTTGGGGCATCTAGCTTTATATCCACGACAAGATTTACGTCTCCTTCTATCCGGATACGCCAACCGGAATCTTGAGGAATATCCATCGAAAATTCGAGTTTCGTTTGCTCTAGGTCGTCCATGAACCAAATCTGTTCTTGGATTATTTCTGTCCCTTCTTTAGTTCTTCCAACATGACGGTAATTGTTTAACGCTATTGTTCCTTTCTGGATTACTCCTGATGCTGTTTGTATAGGTTGATTAGCAAGTATGTATTTATGCTCAGCAAAATAATCGATTACCTCGCTACCTAATCCTTCTGCAATCATGTCAATAGGCTCATTCCAGAAACTCGTTAGGAGGTCTTTAACTGGGTTATTATCAGCTTCTTCGGGTGTTCGACCTAAATTCATAAGATCCCGAATAACCCCTTCAGATCCATAGTCTCGGCAATCTCCGTATTCAGTAATTGAAATTCGTTCTATCTGATTACATAGACCAGTTAAAGTTAAAGGAAGCATTTCGGCAATCCCGCCTGGATTTATGCCAGATGCATGCATGTTTGTTCTACCTTTTTCACAAGCTTCATTAAGTCTTTGCGCAGATTCCTTATCTTGTGTGAAAGGAAACCAATACGGGCAAGGTGTAACGATATGCTTGCCGGATTCAAGAATAGAACACATTTCGTTAATATTCCATGGCATTGGAGAATAGATAACACAATCGGCATGTAGTCTGATAATTTCTTCAGAATCTTGAGTGCAAGTAACGTAGGTAGGTTTATCATCTATTAAATCGCCGGCATCTACGCCATTTTTTTCATCCGAATAAACTTTGACTCCGACGAGTTCTAAACGCGGGTTCCTTATTATGCTTTTCAATGATGCGTTACCGGTGGTTCCCGTTGCCCATTGTATTACTTTATATTTTCTCTTCATATTGATGCCTATTTCCAGACGTTACCATTTTGAGGAAAATCAGCCATTATTTAGAGCGAAACTAGTACAAAGTCTCTCACTGTGGAACAATTACTTTGAAGCAGGAGAAAGAAATGACACAGATCCTTGGACAATTTTGTATCAACGTACGAGATATAGAAAAATCACTTGAATTCTGGGAAGGGGTTTGTGAGTTACCACTTCACCACAGAACAGAAATACCTGGAGTTTTGGAAGCTGTACTTCAGGCACATGAGGGTGGATCACGTATTCAGTTAGCACAACATTTAGACAATGATGAACCTATTGATATGGGAACAGCTATGTGGAAACTATACGTTAATACTTCAGATTGTCAGCGATTGTACGATCGGGCGATTGAAGCTGGTTGTGAGTCTGTAATGGAACCAGAAAAGTTAGATAGGTGGCCCGTTACGGTAGCTTTCGTTAAAGATTTTGATGGGTACCTCATTGAATTTGTTGAACACCATGAAGGAACAAGGTCAGGTGTTCCTGATCCGAAAAAACCGCAGAAAGATTAGCTTACGGGAAGGGATAAGGAAATGAATGAAAAAACCACAGTAACGAGGGCTACTTTCTCTTCGTTTCAGGAGTCAACGAAACAAGACTGGGAGCTCATAATGTCCCAAAGGGGTTCTCTTTCTTCTTCACTACCGGGGAATATACTTGAACAGCTTGAGCATTTACGCAATGACTACGGCGGATTCCCAGTTGATCGTCTAGAACACAGTTTGCAAACAGCTACTCGCGCTGAAAGGGATGGTCGAGATGATGAGTATGTTCTATGTTCTTTAATTCACGATGTGGGAGACATTCTTACTCCCCATAATCATCCAGACTTAGCGGCTGCAATTTTAAAGCCATTTGTGTCAGAGGCAAATCATTGGATGGTTCAGCATCATGGAATTTTTCAAGGATATTACTTCTGGCATTACCTTGGAGGAGATCGGAATGCAAGGGATGAATTCGTTGGACACGAACATTATGACTACTGCGAAGAGTTCTGCGCTCTTTATGATGCTCCAGCTTTTGATTCTAGCTATGACTCGAATCCCTTAGAGCATTATGTTCCGTTAATTGAAGATTTTTTTGGGCGAAACCCTTAAATCCTCCGCTCATGCGACTAAAAATTAAACTGAAGCTTAAAATATTTTTTTTGTTTTATTTGCTTTCATTGTGTTAGGAACTTCTTCTT
>MDSW01206115.1_pt1 | contig 11218 bp, 4 predicted proteins | sample 811171 | NCBI WGS metagenome assembly MDSW01 (sample SAMN05326641, study PRJNA326480) | marine metagenome | isolation source: seawater | place: Atlantic Ocean: North West | collected 2012 | reverse complement strand
GGGGCCTCGCATTAATTTCGCCTATTGGCGGTCAGTAATGGGCGCTTAGCACCCGCGAGTGTGACAGGGTTCCTGCAAACCTTCCGACTTTGCAGTCACCTTTGAACGCTTTGCAGGATTTTCTAATTATCTGATGCAATAAAGAAGGCGTGTGATCTTTTATTTGCTTGAAACCTATATTTTATTTCATTTAGTTCGATTTCTTTGGTTTTGCCTCTAAAAATAGCGACTTTCGTACCCGTTTTGACTTTGGCCACTTTTGGATATCTACCAGAGTGAATATTATCGATTAGCCAAATTTCTTCATTCTTATCCCTTATTCTTAATTGGAAAAACTCTGAATTCGGTTGCATGCGCGTTGAATCCTCGACTACAAAACCAATGACATCTGTAACTTCTGGCTGATCAATGCACATCCACTTCGCTAATTTTTCATGATAACCAACACACCCTGGACTAAATTCACAAAATTGGCAATTTTCAATAGAGGGCGATATTAAGCTCTTTGCGAGTTCAGCGAGAGTCGATGTCTCTGAAACTAATCGGTTTATTTCGTTGTGTTTATCTCTAACATCATTGAGTAATTTTTGATTTACTTTCGTATCGAGTTTTATTTCATGGCTTTCTTCATTCAATGGGTTTTCTAGTCTGCCTTGTTTTATTTCAAGTTCGTCCCAACCAGAATGTTTTGCTGTCAACTTTAACAAGGTGGCATACAATTGAATTTGTACTTTATATTCTGACTTAATATTGTCATACTCATCAATCATATTTCCGGTTTTGTAATCAATTATTTCCACTGAATTATAATCTAACTTGTGAACATAATCAATACTGCCCTTAACCGAATACGTTCCACTTTCAGGTTGTTTTTCTTCGAACCTTTTCTCAACATCCCACACCAGAACTTCTGAACCTAATATCCTAGTTCCGACTCGTTGATTACCTCCGCTATTTTTTGAGAATTTATCGGATTCAATTATTTCAATCGCCTTTCTACAGGTTTTGTATTTCTTTTTTGAGAAATCTTTCATTCCTTTTAGGGGTGATAAGTGTCTATTGATTTTGCTATTAGCAATCTTATCCTCTTCCTGTAAAATTAATTCATCAAATTTTGCATGAATTTCTTTTTTAGTCGGTTTTACATTGGAATTGCTTGACTTATGTGCATAATCTAGAAGTTTATGAATTACGGTTCCAATTTCAGAGGCTCCACTAGATGGTATGCTGCTTTCGGGCTTATTTGCATGATAACTAAGCAATGGTTTCAATTTACAGCCATTGGACTTTACTAATTGAGATGCAGAACTGGGAGAAATATGCGGTAGTTTTTGAACACTTTCTGGCCATGGAGAAAACAATTCAACACCTACAAGCGAGCCAGACACCAACCGGGCCTTCTTATGCCATTAAATGTGTCAATAAATCCAATGTCGGTGTCTGGATTCAATCCATCAATGGAATCAAGTGCATCAAACATAGCCGATTCGATGACCGGGGCAGTATCGCCATCTTGTGGTAGACGCCATAGTGGATGGACAATAATATAGGCGCGATTTCTCTTGCTATCATATAACCCCGGAAGGTCTCCGAATTGTTTCTTTTTCAATTCAGTTCCTGCATCAAATATTCTGCTTTGGACAGTATTCATTTCCCTAATTAACGAAGATAATTCATGGGACTCTGATAGTTTGGAACATTCTTCTTCTAAACAACCAGCTTTATCCCCCATCAGCTTTTCTTGCGAGTCATTCATTATTCGCAGCAGATTGAGGCCTAATCGCCAATCCATCAGTGCATGTTCTCTCATATTCGAATAAGTTCGGAGACATTCCTGGCAAGAAGTTTCACAAATCTTTGAATGTCGTGGCTGCGTTAAAGATTTGAGATATTTCCATTTATTATCATCTTCTTCTTCGACTCCGTCAAAAAGATATTCTAACATATTTTCATATTCTTCTGACAAAGCTAATGAAAAACCTGAACCATTTGGAGTAGAATCTGCTAGAACTATCCTGAATCCTCTCCTACCATCATTAATTGATACAGGGGCCAGTTCCGCAATCTGTAACTCCTCTGGATTCGTATCGAGATAATCACAGATTGAGGTTCTAATTAGGTAGGCCGCAGAACGATATGCGGCTTTAATGCCCGTTCTTCTTTCCGTTTGGTTTATCCCTGTGTTTGAAGAAAGAATATCTAATTGCAAAATATTACTATCGCTATTGGGGTGAATCCAGAAAACATCCGTTGATTTTGGAGACACTAATGCTGAATCGTTTATTTCTGGTTCATCTGAATCTCTTTCGAAAGTTGACTGACCTCCATTTCCTCTCGGGAACGCATTATCAAAATTGGAATCTTCAATAAGTTGGTTCCTTAGGTGATTGTCGTGAGTTTTATCAATTATGTTGTGGAATGTGTAGCCTAGACCTCGATTGTCATTAATGATGTAAACCATGCCACTAACATCAAGCATCCATCTATAATTTCTCTTTTTGCTTCCATTTTCGGTGACGCTATGGTGGTACAATATTGAGTATGAACTATTCGAGTTATTATTATCCCAAGGATCTATTTGTCTGGTGTCAAATCTAGTTCTGAAACTCACTGGTTTTATCCCATTCAGTTCAGAATAGTTGGTTGGAATTGGTCCATTATAATTATTCAAGTCACCAACGTGTAATAGAGCATTGGTATCTGTGTCAATATATATCGTATCTCTCCATGACCAAGGCAGGCCTGGGTTTGTTTGGTAGTCAATCCTCCCTTGATAATCAAGATTGATTTTGGGTGTCAAACCTATTACCTCATACGTTTTCTTATCTTTGGTGATTTTTCTGCTAGGGGCGAACATCGTGATTGCTTGTTCAATAGAACGACTAACTGTGCCTACCTTCAAATCCGATAACCTGTGGTATAAATCGGTTGATTCCGTTGGCATGTTAGCCATAGGAAGAAGTCCTCGTTCTGCAAGAGTTTGTGCTAAATTATCTTCATCGCGTTGCTCGTTTCTTGAATTCTGATTGATACATAGATATTCTATGAGTTCGGACTTTATATTTTCAATTAACCCACCATTTGTCACATAATTAAGAAGTGAAGTATCGATAATTATTGCATTTTCAATACCATGATTTAACTCCTCAACGATAGGCTCAATATTTTGCCTGTTTGAAAGCCAATCACTAATTTTTCTCCCTCTATCTGTAAGTTCTCCATATTGGTCGATGAATTCGATATTGTTGCCGAATTCTCCATGTACATCTCCGACTTTTAGGTCGTCAGTATCTGACAGAGATCTAAATGCTCGGCGAAGGCTCTCTTTTGCCAAGACTCTCTGGCGTATCTTTTCCTGACTCATAGTGAGTTTTGGCATCGGGCTCTTGTCACCTGTAATTCTCTCTGGATTTCGGTAATAATAGGCGTCATGAGATGAGTCTCGGCAAGCTGTACGTGCATGACTGAATGCTTGTCCCCTTCGCCCTGCTCTTCCAACTCTCTGCTGATAATTGAATCTCTGAGGGGGCATATTCGATTGGTAAATAGCATTCAGGCTTCCTAAATCTATTCCTACTTCAACAGTAGTAGTTACCGAAAGCGCGTCTATCTCTTTTATCTCTCTAGCACTTTCCTCGGACAATGAAAGTATGCCTCTAAATCTCCGTTGCCTTTCTCCATAATTGTCAGTTTGGCCGGTGAGTTCTTCGATTCTTAATCTACTTCCACTTACGAGACCTTCCGATAGTCTTGATGCGAGTTGGCTTCTTTCTTGATGGAATTTTACAGTGCCGATATTTGCTTCGCTTTCTAAATCCAGTTTGCTGAAACATTGGACGCAGGTCTTGTGTTGTTGTATTATTTGTTTGAAATGTTTTTCTCCACAATTAGCACATGAAATTATTTCATCTTTTTCTTCCGCAAGCCGAAGAGATACATTTGATAGATTCAGGAGTAGTCTATCAAATGAAAGTACATTGCAAACATCAACCAAATATGACCCTCCTGTTTCTTGGCTTCCCGGTTCGGAGGGGGGTCTTCCGACCAATACCTTGACTAATTCCTCGGAAGGGAAATCTGAAGGTCCTTGTTTGATTTTAATTCCTTCAGATAATAAATTCGCGACTATTTCGTCGAGATATGCCCGACCTCTAGCAGGGGAGGTGATTCTCGGTTCTCTGGACCAAGAGTCTTGTTGATATGTCACGCTAGGCATTAGATATCTACGTTTTTTTACCAAAAGATAGCGAAGGAAGCTGACTGCGATATTATGCAATATTTCCTCGGAAATATCCAAACTTGCAGCCATTTCTGTAGCTGATTGAACCCCGTTCTTCAGTCTTGTTTTTGGCTCAAAATCCACCCAGCCAATACTACTTGATTGAACTGTATTTCTACCCGAAAACAAAGAATTGCATAATGACTCTTCCATATATGGTTTGATTCTATCATCCCAACCTTGCTGGAATTCAATTATTGGAGGGCTTTCTTGAAAATTTCTTAGTAATTTTTCCCAAGAGGCAAACTCTCTATCGCCTATTGGAACATGTTCAACCCATTCACTGAATCCTCCTGGATTCATACCAAGTAACAATAAATCTCTAGCCAAGGCGGGAATATTTGCTTCGGGATAATTAAGGTCATCGTGTCCTCTATAATTTGTTATTGAGGGCTCGCTAATGTTTTGGGGATTCCTTAGTGCCAAATAAAGAGGGTATTTTCGCCCCCGAGATTGGATTTTTTCCTTATCATTTTGTTCCAAGTTTTCTAATTTATGAATTAGATCTTCTTCCCTGTAAATTGCATCATCATAATTACGCCTGAGTGAAGAGTCTGTATATCTAGAAATAAAATCTCCAAGTTTTCCGTCAAAGGGACCGATATTACCATTAGAAACAAGTTGTACAAGTTTTGGTTCATTATCAACGTAATCTCTAGCCCTTGTTATGATGGATTCTGCTATAATTTCCTCACGATGTCTCGCGGCAACGTTCTTGGCTAAATTCGCTGCTCTATCTCTACTATCGGAGAATGAGATGATTTTACCATCTTCTCCCAGTAACCTATACATTGATCTGATGTTAATATTGCTCATTTCTTCGAAACTTGTTCTGAAACTTCTAATCGGGCTTGGTCGTCCATATCTCCCTTGTCTTGCGATGTTGGTTCTGTCTTCACCACACTGAGGGCAGTCATGAGGTAGGCAAGGTAATTTTGATAGAAGTGAGCGTATGTTTTGATCTGACTCATCAACTGGTTGTATTCCGTTGTCATTATCCTGTACCGACTCGATAGTGTAAACATACCCTCGTACAGAATAATTGGGAGTCTTTGGTTCGCCCCATTCATTAGGATTAAACGGGTTTGATACGACAGCAACATCTCCTGTGAAGGGGTTTAGCCAAGCAGTTTTCCAAGAACGATTTCCTTGTACATCTGTACGGCTTGAGCCTAATCCGTAAATTAGTGAATCTGGTAATGTTTCAGGATGTAAATCAGAACCCTCTGGGCACGGCCAGAATATTGCTGTATCGTGATATGATTTATCCTCAATTCTTGGCGGATTTGACTGGGCTCTATGATCCTCCGGATCTGGGTCTGAATCTAACATAGAAAATTCAAAATCTGCACTTTGTGAATTCCTGTGTGGGGAAATAATACTTCTATGACCGGTGAAGAATATATCATTGCAGGACTCACAGTATAGTAACTCAAGGGGTTTGTATGTTGTTTCTTCTATTTCAGTGAAAGACACCGATGAGGGTAATAATTTGCCGACCTTTCTCGTACTTGGAATATCTTTTCCCCATGTTTTTTGATAGTGATTTGAAACCCCTACATCTTGTACTGGTATTGCTTTGAGCCCGTCTATATTTCGAACCATAGTATGTACTCTACATCTGGAAAGTTCTGGATGATTGCCAATTCTCTCTCGGCCCTTGAGTAAGCCTCGGACCGCTAACCAAAGATCAGTTTCGAAGATATTCTTCTTTAGGCCATATCCTCCGCCTGTTTCAACATCATAATCAACTTCTTCCTGCGGATAGGATAGATGGCTGAAGAACACGTACGCTATGTCTGCTATAGATCGGGGGCGCATCCGGAATGACTCCAAATTCGCCCGCCCTAATCTTCCAAAAATCGATACATTAATCATATTCGCATTGTAGTTTATTTTTCCGAGATATAAATCTGCCATCCTATCCTCTATGGTTCCGTCTGAGGTTGCACCCATCGCTTGTAAGAATGCTTCATCTGATTCTTTGGATGATGTGGATTTGGCATATTGGATAAATGGAGTTGGGTCTAACTCCGGCCAAGTGTCCATCGGGGGTTCTATAGCTGGGTCTTTTCCGTTGACCAAGGCCATTTCTCCTGTCTCGATAATGAATTCAGGGGAGTCGAAACTGGTGCCGAACATTTCTCTCAAATATTTCTGTGCCCCATCACCCTCAAGTGAGGCGCTTGAAGCCAAAATTCGTAACTTAGAGTTATTTTTTTGGCCTGGAAGTAAGTGCATTCTTCCAAGAATTACTCTCAGTAGATAGGCTACTTCTGCCCCAGCTGTATCTCTGTATAAGTGAAGCTCATCAAGAACAAGATGGAAAATTGAATCTTCGCCTTCGAGGTATTCGTTCGTCTGTTCAAACACAGGGTCATCGATTTCTCTTGCGGCCATAACTTGCAACATTGAGAAATTAGTAACTAGTATATCCGGCACTGTATTTTGTATGTCCCACCGACAACGTTGTTCGCAACCCCACGGATTTTGGACAACGAATCCATCTGAATTTGTATGTCCATTTTTGTCCCGGGAGGGCATAAGTGACCCAGGTGATACTTTTTCACGCCCAGTAATTGCTTGGTACATATCATTGAAGGGATTTTCTATTTTCCTCTCAATATCTCTTGCAATTGTTTTTGCATCCGAGTTTGAAGGGTTACCTGCCGGAGTATATCGACTCTTTGTTCCGCCTATTGTGTCACTATTGTATCTTGCAATTCTAGGTGTATTTCCGCCAAACTTCTCTTTGTAAAAATCGTGCATCTCCGCGCTGTCAAGGGAAAATCTAAGCCTACGCATTTGATCATCAACGAGGGCGTTCAAAGGATAAATTATCAGCGCCCTTAAGCCGCCTTGACGTTCGCTTTCATCTCCGTGGGGTATGTATATTTCTTCGCCAGCTCTCGAAGATCGACTACTCCACCACTCGGCTATCTCTGAATCGATGTTATTGTTTCCTCGCCACCATCTTTGTGAAAATGCATCCGATGAGACTGAAACATTGTTGTTTTTTCCCTTGGCTAATTCTGAAAATAAACTCAAAAATATGGGCAACAAGAATGCTTCCGTTTTTCCAGAACCAGTCGGAGAAGTTACAACACAATTTCGATTATGTATCGAAGATTGAGTAAGTGTATTCAATTGATGGGTGTATAATTCGAAGTCGTTTTCATCGAGTTCAATGAGTAAACCTTTGGTTACACCTTCAATAAAACAATCCAATTGATATTCGGACCATTTGTTTGCATCGGATAAAACCCCATGCAAACCCTTAGGGGTTTTACCCGACTGTCTGAAATCATTCAGAACCTCAATAAATGGAAGTTGGAATAGTTCCTTTGTGGTTCTAAGCATATGATTTCGTTCTTCATTTACTTCCCTCCATCTAGTCCCAAAAGCGGTATCAAGATACAGTAAGGTATTTTCAATCGCCTGTTCGAAATCTCCAAGTGGGTCAGTCAATTACTCCAACTCCTGTGGTGTGTTATCTTCCATCCATATTTTTGATAATACTAAATTTGCGATTTGCTTTGATTTCAATTTGAAACATGAAGCTTCCCCGAATTTCCAATCTATCGATTCTATCGAGGGGGAATCGAAGTGCATTAAGTGTAGAGCGCGATCTAATTCTGTAGGTATAAGCATATATCTAGGATAACAAAATTTCGAATTTTGGTATAAAATTGGCATTATTTGGTTTATTTGACATAACAAGTACCGTCCTCGCCGAAGGTCGTCCAACGAATGTAAGATTGCTTGTTGACCGGATTTTTCCTTGGTAGAAGGAGTCTTTAGATATCCTCGATTAACATAGTCTTTTGAGTCTTGGAATAAAGCCATTGGGAGTTTTTTGGCTGTATATGAATACCCCTCACTTCGGGCTGTTTGAATATTTTTTTTGAAACTCATACTTGCAAAATCAAATACCTTTACTTCATATTGAGGGGGAGGAGCATAATAATCTACTGAAAAATTCTTGGACCATCTCAAACTTTTTTCCCATGAGGATTGAGAGGCAATTGATTCCAAAATTTCCAAACTCAAGTGACCTGTTGGAGTAGGTCCAATTACATCTTCTAATTCAGTTGCGGCTTCTTCTGAAATCGTAATTCTATCTATACCACAATCGAGTTTTTTCGCCGTTGCCCCTCCTGGAATTTTGTTATTTATCCACTCAACGGTATTGTGGCTTCTAGCCCCGCATAGAACTAATTCATCGTCAAGAGTTCTAATCAAATGAGGGCCTAGTACGGTATATCTGCCGTCCGAATCTCTGTTTAGAATGTTCAAATTACAGAGAAGAGAAAGTATTTCTTTCGGTTTATTGTTCCCAATATTATCCATCAATAGCTTCTGTATATCGGAAGTCGACCAGCCGTTTTTTCTTCCAACTGCTAAAGAAGTAAGTGTATGTATTGTAGATTCTAAAGAAATTCTCTCAACCCCTTACTATTTTTCTCTAGCTTTCCTGACGTTTTCATTAAACTTATCCTGTGCATTTTTTGCCGTCTTATCAGTCGGGTGCCTGTTAATGTGATTGACTCTTCTTTCTTTCAAAGTCATTTTCTTTGTATGTTTGGGAAATACTCGTGTCGGTGATTGTACAGAGGATGGCATAGGTGGTGGTTTTGGTTGCGCTTTTGTGGGCGAGTTGTCCCTAACCCGTTTGCTTTTATCAAAGGGAGCAGATGTTACTGTTCCTGCCTTCTTTGGCTGTTGATTGGGGAGGCGAAGGTATTCCTTTATTTTGTTAAACCCTAGTCCTGAGAAATTTGGTTCTTCTTTACTCTTCACCCCTCTTGCTTTAGCCTGCTCGAGGATGCGTAGTCTGTCATCACGCGCCTTTTCAGTTTGATTGTAGTTTGAAAATAAATTGGAGTTAGTTGATTCGCTATTCATTTTAAAGTCCGAAAATTGGTCTTTTTGGTGACCAAAATCTCGCCATAAATCCGCTCCATCGGTAAGCTCGATTGTCCTTGATTCAGGGGGATTGCTACCTATCTGGAATGAAATCATAATTTGGTTATTCGGTAAATTATCCTTAGCTGAAAAAAGCCACTTGTTTTCAGTTAGTTTGGGAGATGATTGTAGGTAGTCGTCCCAAGATATTATATTCCCTTGGATTGGCAAATCTGGAAAAATTACCACTGCTTCAGGACTTCCTCTAGTTACCTGTAGATAGGGAAGATTGTTTTTCAGATATTCTCCCGTAGGCAATCTTATTCCGCCGTGAAGACGCACTCTGGTTTCGAGTTTTTGGGATATAGTAGGATTTGAACTGGTTGTTATATTGTAATTAAGAGAAACAGGTTTGAGATATATATCTCTCCCTAACTTCTCTGATAGGCTCACTTCCGGTTTTGAATTCAGGTGAGAGGCCATACCAACGATAGCGGATGATTGGTTAGCTACTGGCTCTCCCCTTTCCCAAATTCCATTAGCACCTGAATTTACGAAGGTTACTGAGCCCCTAGATAATAAATCGAATAAGGAATTAACTTGAAGTAAATTTTCTTCATGATACAATTCAAAATCGCCTTCAGAGATTGCTGAAAATGTGTCTTCTTTGGTAATATAATCGGATTTTCTATTTTCTACATGCAATTCAATACTATGTTTCGAAGAGCCTATGTCCAGTCTAATTTTTCCAGAAATTGATACTCCTTTCACTTGCTTCAATCTTAAAACCATGTACTGAACGTCTGAATTATTATCCAAGGTAAAAACGGGTTCAACTTGAAACACGGTTGATGATTGACTGGATGTTTTCTGACCGCCGACCCAAGTAGCAGAATCTTCAGAGGCCCATCTTTGGAGAACGTGGTCAATTAAATCCTCCATAATTCCGCGATTAATCAATGCCCCAACTGCACTGGAATAGTTCTGCTTCTTCTCTTGCATAATCTTTGTTCTTACTAAATCCCTGCTAGGTTCAAAATTAGCATCAAGAGTTGATAAAATTCCCGAGAAGGTCTTTTCGTCCCTATTTCTTATTGTAGATGCGTGTCTTATTGGAGTTACTCTATTGTCATAAGAAGCGGCTTTACTCCTTAGTTCTCCACCGAGTTGTTTTCCATTATCTTGCTTCCAATTATTTCGTTCTTTACTCCATGTCTCCAAATGTAGCCAAACATTTTGTGTGCTTCCATTTATTGTTATATTTTCGTTACAGAATCCACTAACTGTTCCATATGAGCCCGCTTTGTAATATCCATCTCTAAACGTATTGTTGGGTTCCGTTGAAAATTCAGGTATCCCCAATGAATCCCATATTATTTTACCGAGTGGGGGATATACTTGGTTTCCCTTACCAAATTTATTCATCCCAACAATACTTATTGCCATGTGGGCCAAAAAAGGAGGGATTAATTCTGGGTATAGAGAGGGGTCTTGATTAATCTCCGTGTTGTATTCTTTTGCTAGCTTTTTTGCGTTATGCCAAAATTTTTCGGGATTGCCGTCGCTTTGGGTTTTTGGGTCGTTTTCGTCAAATGTACATTTGACTAAATCGGACATTGCATCGTCTTTGTGAACCCCTAGATTGTCTCCGATTACTCTCACAATAGATTCCGTCATGGAAAACCTGCGGATTTTTCCCTGAGCATCGGGTCCGTCGAGGAAATAATCCGCTATTTCCTTATTCCAATCATCAAGTGTTGCCAAGTACAATTGGCTTATTGGGTTACGATATAAATCACTCCCCGTCTGAAGTTCGAATGACATAGAGGAAAAATTATTTTGGATTTTCTACCAAATAATCGATGTAATCAAGCACTTGCTGTAACTTTTCGTCTGGAATATCCTTGTATGATTGCCCGAAATGTCCCTTGACACAAATTGCTACGTGAGCATAGGGATTTCTGCCCTTAGGGTGCTGCCACGATGGAGGGAGTTTGCCGACGAGTTTGTCTCCTGCCTCCTGCATATAGGTCC
>MDSW01203173.1_pt1 | contig 11218 bp, 6 predicted proteins | sample 811171 | NCBI WGS metagenome assembly MDSW01 (sample SAMN05326641, study PRJNA326480) | marine metagenome | isolation source: seawater | place: Atlantic Ocean: North West | collected 2012 | reverse complement strand
TGGCCAAGCCAATCCAGCTCCAGCCGGAAGCGCCGAGCTGGTAAGCGTGCGGCCCTCACCATCGAATCACTCGAAGCTCGGCAACTGTTTGCCGCCATGCCCATCGCCAACCTGAGTGATGAATTCGCCGACGCGGCGTCAACACAGCAGTGGGAGCGACTGCATGAAGTGGAAGGATGGAATGCCGACCAGTTGAACGTGTACGACATCAACACCACGCAGTCCGGTCGCATGGTGCAACAGCCGCACACCGCCGTGTGGTATCAGAACTGGCGGGGCCCGATGGCATTCCAGTCGGTGACCGGCGACTTTGCCTTCACGACCGAAGTGCATGTTACCGATCGTGACGACATCGGCGGCAGCGATCTCGACGACATTCCTGGAGATGGCCAGTTTTCACTGGGCGGAGCCATGATTCGCACGCCACGGGACATTACCGATCCCACCTCTGATTGGACACCTGGGAGCATGGCCAACGACGACACGAACGATGGCGAAAACTACGTCTTCCTTTCGCTGGGCTATGGAGCCGGTGGCAATGAATTCTCTCTCGAAGTCAAAACCACGCGCAACAGCAACTCACAGCTCGAACTTACACCCCTTGGTGCGGACGCGAATACGGTAACCGTACAAATTGCCCGTATCGGGAACTCCGTTCTGGCGCTCTATCAGTTGCCCGGGCAAGACTGGCAAGTCCATCGCCGCTACACACGAACGGACATGCCAGAAACGCTGCAAGTCGGATTGGTTAGCTACACCGATTGGACCAAAGCCAGTGACTTTGATCCATTCACTCAGAACAGCACCGTGTTAACTCCTGGAGTCTCCGGCGACCCTACCCCGGGAGAGGCTTTCAATCCGGACATCACCGCCGGGTTTGAATACGCTCGTTACGCACGGCCGGATGTCCCTGAGACATTTGCCGGTGTGAACCTTGCTGACCCAAACAGCATCAGCGATGCCCAACTGCTCAGTTTCCTGGGTAGCCATGTGAACATCGATCCCACCGCTGTGGTTGTCGACGACTCCGACTCGGAAGACACCGACACCTCTTCTGACAACGATCCGTCACCCGATTCCGCAGATTCTCCGGCCGCCGATGCGATCACACCGGAAATGGCAATTGGCATGAACCTGACCATGGTGAATGACTGGACGCATTCCTGGGTCTTTCGCGACGCTTTCAAGTTAGCTCGCGACTTCACAACGCGCGCACATGGCGGCGGCGAACACTCCTTTCTCGGGCCGCCTGAAACAGACGCCAACGGTTGGGTCACGTCGATCCCCGCGGCCACTGTCGACGAGAACGGCCAGACTCACATCGCTTATGCCGATTCGATCCTCTTCTCACAGGGAGGAAATCCCGCTGGCATCTATCGAGCCGAGTGGGCCGGTGAAGGTGAGATCACTTTCATTGGAGCAGCCGTAGTCGAATCCGGCACGACCGAAGACGGTCGCAGCTATGCACTTCTCAACATCCCTGAAGATCAAACCATTCACACTCGTATCTACGAGACGCATCCAGAAAACTATATCCGTGACATTCAGATCTTCATGCCTGACCACAACGGAAACTCGCTGGAGATGGAAAACTGGCAGCCAGGCAGTGACGAATCCCCGTTCCATCCCTTGTTTCTCGAACGCCTGGAACCTTTCGACACGCTGCGGTTCATGCAGTGGCAGCAGGTCAACGGAAATGATCGAGAGATACTCACAAGCGACGATCTGCGACCAGCAAACTACGCTAACCAAGGGACCACCAACCGTAGTACCTTTGCCGGCGTCTCGGTCGAGTACCAGGTACAACTCGTGAATGACCTAGGCTCCAACGCCTATTTCAACATGCCACATCAAGCCGACGATAGTTATGTGCGAGCCTTTGCTGAATACGTCCGCGACAACATCCACGACAATGCGCAAATCTTTGTCGAATACAGTAACGAAATCTGGAACTTTGCTCCGGGCTATCAAGCCCACCGCTGGATCAGCGCACAACAACAGCGACCGGAAAATGACGGTTTGACGTTCGTCGATGTCTGGGCTCAGGAAGCGCGCCGTGACTTGGCCATTTGGAGTGACGTGTTTTCCGGGCAGGAAGAGCGACTCACCCGAGTCGCCGCGGGACAGCAAAACAATTCCTGGCTCACAGGACAACTGCTCGCGCGGATGAACGGTGAGTTCGATGCCATTTCCTCAACGTCATACGCTGGCCTGGGCAATACGAGTTTGGACTGGATTCACGAGGAGACCACACAAGAAGACGTCATCGACTGGGTACTGAACAACTCTGTGCCACACAGTCAGGCATCGCAAGCGGAACACGCAGCACTAGCCGAAGCATATTCCCAGTCACTCGGACGCGAGATCCAGTATGTCACCTATGAAGGCGGATCCCACCTGAATGCATTCGAAACAGAATATCAGGACCTGATCCATTCCACGCAAGACCATCCAAGATTCAGGGAGGTGTACGCCGCACTGCTCAACGGCATGGAGTCACTTGGCATTGACATGCACACGCAATACGTCTTCACCAGCCAAGGAGATCCTGCTCCTTGGGGTGAGTTTGGCGTGCTGCACGAGATGGATCAACCGCTTGAGGAGGCGCACGAATACCGTTCCTTAGTCGACTTCATCAACGGACAACTGCAGCCACCAGCACCACGTATTTCGATCGTGGCTACGGATGACACCGGACACGAATTCGGAGACTCGGCAGAATTTACCGTCTCGCGATTCGGCACGCTCACCGAAAGCGACCTGACGGTGCAATACACAGTATCCGGTTCGGCAACGGCCGGAGAGGATTACGAAACGCTCAGTGGATCGGTCGTCATTCCGGCCGGGGAAAGATCGGCCACGATACTTGTCACACCGATCCTGGATTCCAACGGGATCGCCGATGAAGGCGCGGAAACTGTCCAAGTCACGCTCACCGCATCGGATGCTTTCCACCTGGATGATTCCCTGTCGACAGCGACCGCCACCTTACTCGACAACGAATACCCGGTGATTGGCGATCAGACCATGTCCCACAGTGACGACACCCTGGAGATTCCACTCGTCACCGAAGTCAGTGGCGAGTCGGTAAGTTATTCAGCCAACATCACAGAGAATCGGATCGCAAACCTTCAAGCCGAACATCAATTCGAAATCTTCCGTGAAGACTTCAGACTCAATTGGGGCGGACAGAATGACAAGTGGTTGAGAGGTAATCAGGGCAGCTACTACCTGCTACCGTCCGCTGAACTATTCCTGTGGGGCGGGAGCTTCGAGACGAGCACACGGCTGGCCGCATTAGATGAGCGATTCTACGACGACCCCTCGTTGATCGTCCATTCGGTGCCGGTTTCAGCCAGTGTCTCGATCTCGGGCAGCACACTGATCATCGACCCTCAACCAGACTTTGCCGGCAGCTTCGAAGTGCAACTCACCGCAACGGCCGGAGGCATTGAGTCCCTGCAAAGATTCATGGTCTCAACGCGAAATGCAACGCCGTCCATTGAACCCATCGAAGACCAGACCGCGCCGGTCAACGGACAGCTCACGCTGGACCTGGCAGTATCGGATGAAGACGGCGACGTCTTATCGATACAAGTCCAAGTGGAAGACTCGTTGGCATCTGAATTGCGAAACGAATTTGGACTTCACGCCGTCGAAAGTCTCACCAACTGGGGCCAGAACTGGGGAGGTCAACAGGAAAAGTGGTTGCAAGGCAACAACGGAGACTGGTTCTTCCTACTCCCAGACGGCAGCCTCAATCAGTGGAATGGCAGCTTCGCAAATAGCTTGCAGGTCGGTCAGCTCGGCACCGAGTTTTATGATGACCCGCAACAGTTGCTTGACACCACCCCCACGCCGCTGTTGGCCGAAATCGTTAACGGTCAATTAGTACTCACGCCCCAAGGACAAGTCGGAAGTTTCGATGTTGAAGTCACCGTGTCGGACGGCGCGCTGTCGGCCAGTACACTGTTTGCAGTGACAGTCACCAACCAGTTACCGGAACTGAACATTGGCAACCACCACCTGGCACCGGGAGACGTACTCGAACTGCAGCTGGCCAGCGAAGATGCTGATGGACAGACCCTGGAATACTCCGTGGAATGGTTTGCCGACGAAGCTGCAACACTGGATACCCAACACGGGTTCTGGAGTGCTGGGCAGTATTGGACAGACTACCTGGGACACGACGAACGTTGGATCCGAGATGTCAACAACGACTGGCACTACCTGCTGCCCGGCGGTCAACTGTTTCGCTGGGAAGGCAGCTTTGAGTCCAGCACCCTGCTGGCAGACCTGGGCCATGACTTCTACGAGGATCCTTCGTTATTGACCGATCCGCAACCGATGGTCGATGCCGTCGTTGAAAATGGAATCCTGCGTCTGACCGCATTGGAAAACTTTACCGGCAATATCGAGTTCCGTATCTGGGCGACCGACGGAATCGACACCGTCCAAGAGATCATCCTCATCACCGCTGCCGAAGTTTCCACCCTTGCCGCTGTGGACGCGGTTTTCGAAAACTGGCACGGATTGGATTAGCTCCCCTAGCTCTCGGTGCGGCGGATATACCAGCAGAGTAATCGAGTGCGTTCACCTGACTCGCAGTGTGGAGACAACGACAGCAAACGACAAAAAAAGAAAGACGGGTCGCAAGCGCCCGTCTTTCTTCGATCCAAGTAGCAAAACAGCTTATCGACTCACTTGCAGCAACATACCCATACCAATCAAACCCAAGTCCTCGTCTTGCCCGTCATAATCGCCTGACCATTTCTGAGCTTCGAAAAATGGCCGAAAGTCAATGCGTCCCAAGCGGGTCTCGCGCGACAACTCCATTCCAATCTGTAGTTCCGTAACGGAAAAAGATGCTACATCGAAATCAGAACCATTAGCGGCTTTGCCAAATTGGTGAGCATACCGAGCGGAACCAACCAACCGGGCCTGACCGATGATGGGCCGCGACTTCAAAAGCAAACCAAGCACGGGCCCCAAAGATTTTTCAAAATCCACGTCGGGTTCAGAGCCGACCTCCGACTCCGTCTTACGAAATTCTGCATATCGGACGCCCAGCGACAACTCACCATCCCAGTTGCGTCCAAGGTCAAAACGCCCAGCGTACTCGGTATCGAAACACAACAGGTCCGTATCTTCATCAGTTGTTGTACCTGCATCTGTATCCCACTCGAAAAATCGTACACGCAACTCCTGCCCGCACTCGTTCAAATAACCAACCGTGAATCGCGAAGCGTCTGACCAACGGGTACTTACACCAGTGTCAGGGTCCGTCGCGTGCGGACGAAACCACATCAACTCAAATGACACATTGGGACCAGGGGTCGGACGTGTCCACCAATCTCGACACGAGGTTGTGGAGACGCAGTTACCTGAACATCCGTCAAGTGGCTCATGAAAGGAAGCTGGTTGCGCGACACCCTGAGATTGACCCGATAATGCCAATGACGCGGATGGCTGTACAAAGTCCTGACCAACAACCGGAACCCCACTGGAAACAAGTGCAAGAGAAACAAAGAGAAATGTCCGTGACATCTGCCACCCTCCATGAAAACAGGCGCTCAAATCCAACTGATAAGACGTACTTGATCAATGCCCTCGGCAAACGCCAATCTTCCGCATCAGCAAATCCAAAGGCGCTAACACCCAGGATACCCCGCACACCGCAAAGCACCCCCCCCGAGCAAGCTATTTCCGTCGTTTTAGAGAGCATCAGTCCCATGCGCGTCTGCCTACTTGCGGCTCACCGGAAGCACGAAGCACCGCGCGTTTATCCTGAGATACTCGCCCACAGGACATCGCTCACTGCGCGCCTCCCAAGAGTACGTGAACCGTGATTCTGTCGGGCCTGATGACGTCGTTGTGCAGCAACAATTCGCTTAGCCAGACCGTCTCAAACGTGTATGATGCAGGTGTCACCGCGGATCGTCTCATCGCCTCTCCATTGGGAAACGCTATGTTGGCCGCCAGCGAACGCCTCAGGTCGAGAAACCGTCGGCCACTTGTTCTGTGGCAGATTGTCTTCGTTTGGGCAACGCTCGTCGCATGCACCATCGCAACGGCACAAGATCCGCAAGCCAAAACGGTGTTGCAAAAATACAAAGCATTGCGTCCCAGCGACCAGGATCTGGCGATGTATCGCCTTGACTGGGCCAACTCATTCGAGGAAGCCAAGCAGCGTGCAGCCAAAGAAGGTCGGCCGATCTTCCTGGTCATCATTCACGCCAAATACGGCGACATATCATCCGGCCACTGTTGAGCTACGGCAACGCAGGTCCGGGGGACCTCTTTCATCGATCCGGCAGTGGTGGAATCACTCCAACCTTTCATCGTGACCTCTTGGCACGGCCACCGGAATGACCAGCAAATACCAGCGGCCGTCCGTACCGTATGGAACGAAAAGTTCGCTCCCCGCCGTGGCCCTCGACCTCCCGGCCCACCGCGTCAGAGCAACGTCGATCTGGCCATTCTGGATTCCCAAGGTCAGGTCGTTTCCTGGTTTGACGCCATGCCGGGTCAGGGTGCCCCCAGACAATCGATGGCGCGGTACACAAACCAAGAGATAGCCAAAGCCGCTGACCGTTTACAGCTGAAGCGCACACGCGCCCCACGTCGACCGATTCAATTACCTGACCTCGAGAAGTCACAAGGGATCCGAATTTTTATTTCCTTACAAGACAACCGCATGTTGGCTTATCGAGCGCCCATCGTGGAAGTTGTCACACTGACCGACCAAGACTGGAAGCACTTGGAATACTCGGCACAAACGCGCACCGTCCCCGCATCTCTGCTCATGAAATGGATGTCACAAGTCTATCCCTCGGGGATCATGGAACGGACCGACCCGCGCAGTAAAGAAGTTTACCGCATCCAATCCGTCACCGGTGACTTGACTCAAACGCCGGCAGGGTCGAATGACTCGTATCGCTATGCGCTCCTCACCGGAAACGTCCAGTTAACCGACGAAGGCCCGGATAACTTTCACTACTCTGGCAAGCTTTCCATCGTGCTCGCCTATCCGAAGAACGGCACCAGCGTTACGGCATTGCGCGGCGTTTTTGAAGGCCTTTATCCGCGCTTTGACCGTATGCGAAACGAAACCAGAAAACTACCGCTGCAAGCGGTTTTCGAATCGCGTCCCCAGTGATCGAAACGGCCTGGCGGTTCGAATGCTATTCCGCATCTGGGAGCGCGACGCCACAAACAGCATGCAACCTCTCGGTTGCCTCTTGCAGAGGTTGTCGCAAGTCGCCAGCATCCACTTGCGTTCCGAGCGCTCTCCACCGCTGCAAGAGTTTACCCACGGCAATCGTGGCGGTCTCAACTTCGCGATTTTCGACAATCGCCATTTCACCCCAATACAGTTCCCAGAACTCCGCGTATTCGTGCCGTGCAGCAACAAGACTCCTGGCGTGGGCGAGCTCATGTGCGACGGCACAGGCGCGACCATAGACATGCTGACGAATGCTCGCTTGCAACTCAGGAGAGCCCTGAGTGGAGCGTTCCCATGATTCCCGGCAAGCGTGTGATAACTCAAGCGCCTGCTGCCTCAGGTCTTGTGACGTGTCACCCTCCCGGTTTGCCTGTAACGCTTCTTGAAAAGCATCAAATTCGGGCTGGATACCAGGATCGCTCAATACCAGCAAATCGTAAGCCAGTTGAAGTTGCCGGTCGTAGCTCGCCGCCAGTTGCTGACCGCGTCCGGGAGACACCACCAGCGGATCGTCCAGGTTGGCTTCTTTGGCCGCCAGAGCACAAGCACGACCGTAAGCGACAAAGGAAAGCGCCAGCAATCGCTGGTTCTTATCCATCGTCTGCTGTAATGAGACATTCGTCGTCGTCAGTTCCTGATTCGTCGCTCGCAACTGACCGTTGTAGATCACTCCGGTAATCACCAAAGCCAGCAGCGCCAGTGCGGTGATACTGGAAAGCGCCGCAACGGCAGGGCGGCGCCGCGCAAATTTGACGGTGCGTCCCCACGCACTGATCGGGCGTGCAACGATCGGCTGGCCATTGATAAACCGCTGCAAGTCCTCTGCCAACTCGGCAGCCGTTGCGTATCGCCGGCGGATATCTTTTTCCAGGCATTTCAAGCAGATCGTTTCCAGATCCAGCGGTACCTTTGGCTGCAGGCGTGACGGCGCCACCGGTTCCGTAGTCGAAACTTGCTTGAGTGTCTCTAATGAGGTCGCCCCACGAAACGGTGGGCGTTCGGTAACGCACTCGTACAGAATCGCGCCCAGCGCATAGACGTCCGTAGCAGGGCAGATCGCAGACAAACGCCCTTCGGCTTGCTCCGGTGCCATGTAACTTGGCGTCCCCAGCACCGACCCTGTTCGCGTTTGTCCCGAGTCATTATCAAGTTGTTTGGCCAGACCAAAGTCCGTAACTTTCGGTACGTTATCTTCGGTCAGCAACACATTCGCAGGCTTCAGGTCTCGATGAATGATGCCCTGGTCGTGGGCTTCATGAACCGCACGGGCCAGTGTCATGATTAACTCGGCAGCTTCTTGAGCTGACCGCGGCGTGCGCGACAGGGAGTCAGCCAGATTGCCGCCACGCACATACTCAAGGGAAAAAAAAGGGTGCCCGTCTTGCTCGCCAATGTCATACACTTGCACGATATTGGGATGCTGCAAGCGTGCGATCGCTGCCGCTTCACCGTGAAATCGCTCCATCTGTTCGGCGCTCGCATGTCCACCAGCGACAATCATCTTGATCGCCACCGTCCGTCCCAAGCCAAGCTGACGAGCACGATAGACCACCCCCATCCCGCCGCGCCCTAATTCAGATTCAATTTCGTAGTTAGGTAAGTCCGGCCAATCATCTCGACGTGGCAACTTCGGGTTACAGTCCACCGGTTCTGTATCGATCGTCGACCAATCTTCAAAAACATCGTCCATGGCACCCAGTGCTCGAATCCGCCGCTCGACTTCCTCGGCCAGTTCAGGGCAACTGTCGCATAACTCGTCAACGCGAATCTCCTGGCCCGCATCCCGCAACTCTTCCCACTGCAGCAGCAGGTCATTGACTCGGTCTTCGGTGGATAACTCGGCATCCAACGAGCGGGCGTTGGTCTGTTCAGGACGGTCGACCATCAGCGATGCTCCTTTCAAATGTCAGCCTGATTTACGGTAGACGACCCTGGAGTTGCTCGTGCAGCTTAAGCCGTACAGTCTGCCAACGACGCTTGACCGTTCGCTCTGACACCCCCAAGACACTGGCGGCTTCTGGTTGTGTGAATCCGTGGTACCAGAGCAAGTCACAAACTTCGCGCTCGTCTGTAGGTAACGCTGCAATCCGGTCGTGTAGCTCTCCCCACTCTGCCAGACGCAACGGCTCATGAGTCAGATCCTCTGGTTCCGCAGGGTCGACGTGCGCAGAAGACGCGGCAGCGTGTCCGTTACTCAGCTGTTTTCCTACCGGACTCTGTGGCCCTTGGTAGCGTCTCGCGAGGTCGAGCAATTCTCGGCGGATCTGGGTCGCCGCCAAAGCCAAGAAATGCCGCAGCGATTCCGGCTGTACCGCGTCGAGTGCCTTCAAAAGACGCACCAACGAATTCTGTAAAACGTCTCCTGTCTGCTCCCACCTCCGAACAACCGGAAAGTTCCGCAGCATGCTTCTCGCCAAACGCTCGAAGCGAGCATGACAGTGCTGCAACAGCTGATCGCGTGCCTGCACATCACCCGCACGCATCCGGTCGAGGCATTGTCGCAGCACGAGAGAGTCAATCGAAGACGAAGAGAATGACATGCGGCAATTGTAGGTGAGCAAACAAGAATTTCAAGAATTTTCAAAAACGTTGGCCCGCTCACGAAGCGCGCTCGCAATACAGTGTAGGCAGACATGGTGCTGTCACAAACGTCACTTTGCTCTCTGGAGAAATACCATGCGGTTAACACAGGAAAACACCAACCGTCCAACCCACACAAATCGGACTTTTCCAGGCGTGCAAAGCCCACACAGACTAACCATCGGTCTATTTGCGTTGGTCACCTCGATTCTCTCCCTGACGGTTGCCAACGAACATGCAAACGGACAGGATCTCGTTAGAAAGGCAACGCCACCGACCTACTCCGTCTGCGCTCGCAGTTGCAGCCGAAGCAGGTGGGAAGCAAAAGGATACAACGACCTCAATTCTGCTGTACGAGCAGCCTCTGCACTACGACATGACAACAACCGGGTCTTCATCATCAAGGGCAGGTCGCCCGAAGAATTAGGTGAATTCCCAGTTCACCCTCGCTACGGTAACAATGATGAATCGACACCAACATCCTGCTCTGTCTACAACTTGAAGATTGTTAACCGAGGTGAGATTGCGTGCTCACTAAAAGCAACGACGACCCAGGTCCAGGACGCCATGTTGCTGGCCAACGCAATGCGTGAGCGTGACCAACTTACGGAAGTGGTCTATCACTTTCCAGCCGCCCAGAAGCGCAACGGCAGATAATGGCAACGGCACATAATGCCGGAAGCGAATCAAGACGCATGAGGATGTTCGACCCATGTCGGGCATCCTCATCGCGTTTGCAATCGCGGAAAGGCGCCCACAAAGAAATGCACACGGAACTTGACGTGGCTAATCGACGTCAAAATACCTGCTGCGCGAGCTTAACAGCCAGGACGCTGCGACCTCCCGCGTGAGGTAAGGAGCCTGAAGCGAGCGTAGCTGCCCTGCTGACATACCGCCCACAAGCCGACGGACCTCTTCCACATCAACGTCTCCAACCTCAATCCCATACCCCGCAAGTTCTCGCTGTAACATTTTGCGTTTGAGTGGCCTTGCCATTTCTGGCAGGAATTCCAACCGAATCAACAGTACCTGCTTACAAAAACCTTGCAACTCCTCCACACAACGAAGTGCAGGATCCCGCAAATGCTCACCCGCCTCCGGGCGCATGACTCGCAACGTGTTGATCACTGCTTGTTGGTCCGCCTGCTGAAACCAGGGAGGTTGCTCCCCCAAACCCAGAGCCCAACAAAAGAAAGCGGCTCCTTCACCCGCCCAGTTAGCGTCCGCCCGTTGGTCGCGTTCCAGTTGACCAGGCGCAGCCAAAAGGATCGCGCGTTCCAGCGGATCGCCCGCCTCAGCTAGTCCCAACTCTTCCAGCCATGATGGAATTCTTGTAATCACCTCGGCGCTGCGAGGATGATCCGTGATTTCGAGTGAGGCTCGCAAGGCAACGGCGCCCATAACCAGTGCACG
>MDSW01170669.1_pt1 | contig 11220 bp, 9 predicted proteins | sample 811171 | NCBI WGS metagenome assembly MDSW01 (sample SAMN05326641, study PRJNA326480) | marine metagenome | isolation source: seawater | place: Atlantic Ocean: North West | collected 2012 | reverse complement strand
GGAAGGAGAAGGAAGCGAACGGGCCGCCGAGCAAGACGCCGTCGACCAGGGGCGTCGTGTACGAGTAATAATTTGTAATAAATCGTTTTCGGTAAATCATCAATTTCAATTCAGCACGCGCGAGAAGAACCTGACGTCGGTTCGGCTACGGCGGATCCATCGCCAAGATGGTGATGAGCAAGATGCTCAGGGTGACCATCGCGAACTCCAACGGCCCCCACTTCCACGGCTCGGGCTTGAACCCGACCCCGAGGAGGTCGCCGACGCTCCCGAGGTCGCTGATGTCCACCCCCGCGCCGATCGGCATCACCGGAGGGAGATCCGTCGCGTCGTAGTCCCCCGAGCTCAGCCACCCCTCGTCGAACGACCCGGAAGAGACGCCGGATCCGGATCTCTTCTTCGCCCTCGCCGACGGCACGTCCGCCTTCATCCCCTCCAGGGAGTCCACCACCGCGTCCGCGAGGTCCGCGATGAACGTCGGGTCCGTGTCCAGCGCGGGAACGCGCCCCCACTTCGTGATCCCGCTCTCCTCCGCGAGCTCGCGATATTCCATGTCGATCTCTTCCAACGTCTCGATGTGCTCGCTCACGAACGAGATCGGCACCGCGACCATGGCCTTGCACCCTCTCTTCTCCCCGAGCTCGCGGATCGTGTCGTCCGTGTACGGCTTCAGCCACTCCACCGGGCCCACCCTGCTCTGATACGCCAGCACGTGCTCGTTGCGGACGCCCAGTCGCTTCAGCTCGTCGACGATGCGCGCGACGCAATCTTCCATCTCCGCCTTGTACGGGTCTCCGGCTTGCTCGACGTAGCTCACCGGGACGCCGTGCGCGCTGAAGAAGATTAAAGGCTCGTCCGGCGAGTCGAACGCGCTGTCCGGTCGCTCGATCTCCTTCTTGATGAGCTTCGCCATGGACGCGACGTACCCGGGTCGGTCGTACCACGAGGGAATCACCGTGTGCGCGACGTCGCGTTGCAGCTGCGCGTCTTCGCTGAAGATGTCCTCCAGAAGACGCAGCGACGACCCGGAGGTGCTGATGCTGAACTGCGGGTACAAGGGCAAGACCACGAGCGTCGTCACGCCGTCCGCCTTGATGGCGTCCACGGCGTCCTCCGTGAACGGCTTCCAGTACCGCATGCCGACGTAGACGTCGGCGCCCACGCCCTTGGACTTCAACGCCGCCTTCAACGCGGCGGCTTGCTCGTCCGTGATCCTCCGCAGCGGCGAGCCGCCGCCGATGGACGCGTAGGCCTCCTGCGACTTGGGCGCCCTGGAGTTGGATAGGATCGTCGCGAGCGGGGACTGCAAGAAGCGCAGCGCGGGCGGGAGGCGGATGATGTCCGGGTCCGCGAAGAGGTTGTACAGGAACGGTTGCACGTCGTCGAGGGTCTCGGGGCCGCCGAGGTTGAGGAGGAGCACGCCCACCTTCTCCTCCTCGTGTGCGCGCGAATCGGCGCGGGCGTCCGTCGCCGCGTCGTCGTCCATCGTGGACGCGGCGCCCGGGTCGATCACCGCGTCGAGGCGGCGCGTCGTCTCCGGGGATCGCGCGCCGCCGCCGTCGATCCGCATCCGCCGCGAACGGACGTCGAGGTTGTTTCGGGTAGGGCATCGGTGACGTCGACGACCCGAGCCGCGAAGGGACGACGCGCCGGACGCCGCCGCCGCGGATCGCGGAGACACGCTCGGGGGTTCCGTCCCTCGCGACGACGCCGCGGTGCGGGAAGACGCGCGCGGCGCGGACGCGGCGGTCGCGAACGTCGTCGCGGAGGACATCGCCGTCGACCGCTCTCCGCCGGCGCTTCGGACGACGAGCCGCCGGGCGCTTTTTCCCTGCTCTCTAAGCCACGTCGATTCCTCGAGCTTCGACGCGGACGGACGTCGGCGCGCGGACGGAGGCCGAGACCGAGGGTTCGATCGAGACGCGCGGCGATCGATGCGATGCGATGGGATCGCGCGAAGGGCGCGGGAGGTCGCGCGGTGGTGCGAACCTCGAGCTCGTGCGGCGCGCGGTGCGCCGGGAGGGAGCGCCGGCGGACGGAGAAGTGATGAAATGGCCTCTCGGTCGGCGCGAGACGCAGACGGCAACCCGCCGGGCCGCGATGAGCCGCGGTCGGCGGCGAACGTTTTTCACCCACCGCTCGGTTTCAACATTTGATCGCGTCTCCCGTTTCAACTGACCGATGAACTTTTTTTAATCCTGTCTACAGGGTACAAGCGCGATTCGTTGAGAATTGCAGCGCCAGACGTTCGTCGCGGGCGCGGGGCGCGCGAGGGCCGAGGAGCGACCGACGTCGCGATGGCGGGTTTCGCGGACGGCCGCCTCGTGCGCGTCCGCCTCGCGTGCAAGACGGAGCACGTCAGCATCGACTGGGACGGAACCTACGCGGACCTCGCGAGGGAGTTCGCGGAGGCGTTCGTCGCGGACACGAACGCGCCGCGCGGGTTGGAGCTCCTGGACGAGGACGAGGAGTGCCGCGCGCGCGCGAAGCGCGCGTTCCGTCTGCGCGATCGCACTACAGGGATGTTCCACGAGAACTTCGACCCGAGCGACGTCTGCAGGCACGACGTCGTCACGGTGAACTACGAGAGCTTCCACCTCGCGATGGCCGCGCTCGCGCGGAGGTGCGTTCTATACACTGGTCCCCATACGACCGCGTTCGCGTGGTGAACGCCGATCCTTAAGGACTTTCCCCGGCGCGTCTCTCCGCCCACCCCTCGCTTTCAATCCCCGCCTTCGACGCCTTTCAACTCCAACTGACGCCTATGGACTGCCGCGATGGCCGCTCGCGCGCAGACGCGACGAGATCCGCGAGGAGAAGCGGCGCGAGAGAGAGGAGAAGGACGGGACGAAGCGACGGACGCTGAGCGACGGCACGACGGTGTCGGCGACCCCGAGCGCCGTCGCGGACGCCGAGAGCGACAGAAAGTCGCCGCGATCCCCGCGCGGGGACGGCGCGTCGGTAAAGCAGTTTGGGATCGTCGCGCGCCTCAGCGCGCGACTGCGACGATTCTCCCTCCGGAGTATGTACGCGCGGAAAGATCACCGCGACGGCGGCGGCGAGACCGCGCCGCGGACGCCGACCGAGCGCGCGCGCCGTCCCCCCCACTCCCACTCCACGACGCGAGCCGCGGTGTGGGATCTGATGGACAACCCCGGAAGCAGCGAGAGGGCGGCGGCGGTGGCGGCGTTCGTGCTCTTCCTCATCGTCTACTCCACCGTGACGTTTTGCGTCGAGACGGTGCACGGGGTGTACGACGATAATCTCCCGTACGCGTCGTTTTGGTACGTGAGCGAGGCGATATGCATCGCGTTCTTCACGATAGAAATCGCGCTGAGGGTGTGGGCGTGCCCGGACCGGAAGAAGTTTTTTCAAAACGTGCTGAACCTGGTGGACGTCGTCGCCGTCGTGCCGTTTTACGTGGACCTCGTCGTCGCCGCCTCGGGGGGCGACGAAGAAGTCGTCGGGCTCAGCGTCGTGCGCGTCGTCAGGCTCGTGCGCGTGTTTCGGCTGCTTAAGCTCGGCGGCGGCGCGCTCGCGATGTTCGGACGGACGATGGTGGACTCGTCCAAGCCGTTGGGCACGCTGTTTTTCCTCGTCGCGCTCGCCATCGTCGTGTCGTCGTCGATTTTGTATTTTCTCGAACGCGGACGCTGGAACGAGGACATGCTGTTCTGGGAGCGGCCGGTCGCGTACTGGTGCGACGTCCACGTGTCGAGCACGACCGCGATGAGCTCGGCGAGCACGTACAGCGCGGGCGCCACGTCGGACGACTGCAAGTTTAAGACGCTGGGGGACACCGCGTTCTCGGCTGTTTTTTCGTGCCCGTACCGGTACAAAAAGAACCCCAACTGCTCGGGCGAATACATGCAGAGTCCGTTCGACTCCATCGTCGTGTCGTTCTGGTGGGCGTGGACGACGATGACGTCCGTCGGGTACGGCGACATCTACCCTCTGAGCATCGCGGGCAAGTGCGTCGGCGGACTCACGATGTTTTGCGGCGTGTTGGTCATCGCGTTGCCCATAACCATCATCGGCGCCAACTTCACGCAGGCGTTCAACGCGAAGCAAAACGCGCTTCGGCTGAAGTTGCGCGCGGAGCGGGGGGCGGCGTACCACGGGAGGAAGAAGAAGCGCGCCGCGTGGACGCAGGGCGTCGAGCGCGCTTCGAGCGGGAGGGAGAGCGTCGACGCGAGGAGCGTGCGTCTGAGCCTCGAATCGTCGAAGGAGGGAGAGGCGCCGACGACGACGCCGCCGCCGCCGACGACGGAGTAGGAACGACCAGGGCGCGCGGTAGTACACGTAGCGACGCGTCAATATTATATCGTAGCAGAGGATCCATCGACCGCGTCCTTTCCTTTCTATTCCTTTCCGTTCCGTCCGTCGCGCGTCCATCGCGTCGCGATCGCGTCACATGATCGCCCGCCACGTCACTCCCACGGCGTCCTTCCGCAGCTTGAGGATTATCTTATCGCGCGTCGTCCTCCAACTGGACAGGTCCCAGATCACCGCGCCGAAGGTCCGGACGCAGTTAAACCGCCGCACTGCGGGCGTTTTCGTTCTCAACTCGTCGTCGGCGATGGTCTCCCCGGGGGGGTAGTACCCGGTCACGACGATCTCGAAGCCTCGCGCGGATTTCTCCCCGAACGTCACGCGCACGTCCGCGCGCGGCCGCGTCGCCGTCGCCGCGGCGCCGACGCCCGGCAGCTTGAACGTGATCGTCAGAAACGCCGCGCCGTTGTCCTCGAAGTAGTACTCCCTCAGCGGGATCTCGGGGGCCTCGTCGCGCACCTCGCGCTTCAGGAGCGTCCCGCCCGCGGGCGGCAACGGCGCGGGGGTTTCTCGCGCGGCGTCGCGCGGCGGCCGCCGCGGCTCGTGCGCGTAGTAGTACGCGGACGACGCGCTCTTCGGAGGCGGCGACGCGCGAGGCGGCGCCGCCGGCGCCGCCGGCGGACGGATCTTCGTCCCGTTCGGCGGCGGCATCGGCGCGGGGAGGTCCGCGCGCGCGGCGTCGTCGTGATGGTGCGCGTAGTAATACGCGGATTCCGACGGCGGTTTCTGACGAATCGTCGCGCGCGGCGACGAGGGCGCGTCGCGCGCCGCCGCCGCCGCCGACGACGACGCCGACGCCGGCGGCGGCGGCGCCGACGCCGTCGCGGCGGTGGCCTCCGATTGAAGTTCCTCGAGGATCGCCATCGCTCGCGCGCGCGGAAGCGACGCGAACCGCGCGCGGGACCGCGGGCGACCGTCCGTTCCGCGCCGCGGGAGGCAAACCGTCGCGAAACAGTATCTCAGGTGCGTTCATACAAAAGTTTTTCACCCATTGCCCGGTTTCAAGATTTGATCGCGTTCCATTTCAACTGACCGGAGAACTGTTTTTGAGCCGCCCTCAGGCGCGCGCGGCCACCTGACCGCACGGCACTCATCACAACCGTTGACCGAATCCAAATCTCGGACGTGCCGACCCGCGGCCGCCGCAGTCGTCTCGGGCGCGGACGGAAGAGGAACGGACGACCGGCGGCATCGACGGCCGGTCCATCCGCTCTTCTCCGATGGCGCCCAAGGAAGAGCCGCCGAACCTCCACGTCGCGCTCGTCGCGGAGATAAAGGCGGACGCGTACTGCGCGGCGCCTACGCCGGATGGAAAATCCGTCGTCCTCGGCGAGCACGACGGCCCTCTGCGCGCGTACTCCACCGACGACGCGTCGAAGCGCCTGCTCGTGGAGCGCGCGCGCTCGGAGACGGTGAACTGCGCGCTCGTGGCGAACGACGGGAAGGACCTGTGGGTCGGCGGCGCGAGCGGAGATCTCACCGTCTACGACGCCGCGCGAGGGACGAAGAAGGTGAAGCCGTTCCAAGCGCACGCCAAGGGGGTGTGGTGCATGTGTCTCGGCGGGAACGGGAAGTTCGTCGTCACCGGCGGCGCGGACTTTGGCGTGAAAGTGTGGAACCTGAACTGCGACGTGCTGTCCGCGTCGAATCACCACAGCGGCGCGGTGAAGGCGCTGTGCTCGTTCGCGGGGGACGAGAACCACCCGCCCGCGATTTGGACCGGCGCGCAGGACGGAAAGACGTTCCGATGGAGCGACGACGGCGACGGCCTCATGGAAGCGGACGAGGGGTCGTTCCTCAAGGGCGTCGGCCAGAGCGGCGTGAGCGCGATATGCGGCACCCCGGACAATACGGAGGGGTGGGTCGGGTACGAGAGCGGGCGGATACGCGTCTTCGATCGCGCGTCCGGCGCGGTGAGAAACGACATGCAACGCCAAAAGAAAACCATCTCCGCGCTCGTCTCGATGGGCGAGTGCGTGTGGTCCGGCAGCGGCGATCACACGCTCGTGGCGTGGAACACGAAGAGTAAGCTCCCGGTGTACTCGCTCCCGGATCAGGGCGGGTTCATACGCGGCGCGATAAGAGTCGGGTGGTCGATGTGGGTCCTGACGAATAAGAGCGTCAGGGTGTGGGCGGCGGAGAGCAACGAGAACGACCTGAAGAAGCGCCTCGGCGACAGCGAGAAAGAGGTCGAGGCGGGCGAGGAGGCGCTGTCCGAGGCTGCGGAAGAGCTCGAGAAGACGTCGGCGCGAGCGGCGGAGGAGAAGGAGAGGTTAGAGAAGGAGTTGGAAGCGTCCAACGCGGAGAAGCAGAGCGCCGAGGCGGAGGCTCGGGAGAATCAGGAGCGCGCGGACCGAATCGCCGCGGACGCGGAGCGCGCCGCGGAGGCGGCGAAGGAGGCGGCGAAGGAGGCGGACGAGCGCGCGGACAAGGCGCGGCAGGAGCTCCAGGACGCGCTCGACGAGGAACGAAAGCGCGCGAACGACGCCGCGGACGCGGCGGAGGCGGAGGCGAAAGCGGCGGCGGAAAAGCTCTCCGCGGAGGCGCTCGCGAAAGCGGCCGCGGAGCGCGAGGCCGCGGAGCTGAAAGAGCAAGTCGCGGACTTGCGCGCGGCCGCGGAGGCTGGCGGCGGCGAGGCTGCGGAGATGGCGAAGAAGCTGAACGAAAAGACGGACGAAGCCGCCGCCGCCGCGTTGAACGCGGCGGCGGAAAAAGACCGCGCGGACGCCGCCGAGCGCGCGGCCGCGGACGCCGCCGCCGCCGCGGACGCGAAAGAGAAGGCGCTCGAGGAGCTGCGGGATAAGCTCCAGGCTGAGCTGGACGAGAAGACGAAAGCCCTGGAGGACGAGGCGGATCGCTTCGCGGCGATGGAGAAGGAGAAAGAGGACGTCGAGGCGGCGAAAAAACTCGCGGAGGAGGAAGCCGCGGCGGAGGCGGAGAGAGCCGCGAGGGAGGCCCAAGAGGCCGCGGACGAGGCCGCGCGGATCATCGCGGAAGCGGAGAAGACCGCCGCGGAGATGAAGGCTGCCTTGGAGGAGGAGCTCGACGCCGCGCGCCGCGCCGCGGAGGAAGCAGCCGCGGAGGCGGAGAGAGAAAAAGAAGCTCTGAACCAAACCCTCGGCGCCGCGAACGACATGGCGGACGCCGCCGCGGAAGAAGCCGCCGCGGACCGCGCCGCCGCGGAGGAGGCGAGAGAGGAGAGAGACGCCGCGATCGCGCGCGCGGAGGCGTCGGAAGCGGACGCCGCGGAGGCTGACGCCGCGCGGTTGACCGCCGAGGCGAACGCCGCCGAGGCGGAGCGACGCGCCGCCGCCGCCGAGAAGAGAGCGGACGCCGCGGACGCCGCCGCCGCGAGAGCGACGGAAGCGGCGGAGGCCAAGGTGAAGGACGCGCTCGACGCCGCGGAGAAGGCGAAGAAGGAGGCGGAGGAGGCGGCGCGGCAGCTGGAGCGCGCGAAGCGCGATTTAGACGATGTCGAGCACCGGCTCAAACGCGATCTCGAGGACGCGCGGCGCGACCTCGAAGCCGCGGAGAATCGCGCGCCGAAGAAGAACCACGACGAGTTCTTCGAGATGGAGCGCCGCATCTCGAACCTCGAGGCGGAGCGGCAGGTGGCGGAGATCGAGAAGGAGAAGCTGCGGCAGCTGAGAGAGGCGGCGGAGAACCACAGGCTCGCCGCGGAGGCGAGGGCGGCGAACGCCGTCGCCGAGGTGCACAAGAGCCGCGCCGCCATCTCGCGCATCGCGTCGCTCGAGACAGACCTCACGCGCGCGATCGCGGAGCGCGACGTCGCGGTGGACAAGTACGCCACGGAGATTCGCGCGGTCAAGGCGGAGAGCGATCTCGTGCACGCGAAGCTCGAGGCTGAGCTGGACCTCGCGTTGAAACAGCTCGATCGAAAACGCGCGAAGAAGCGCGCGCACAAGAAGCAAGCCGCGGAGCTCGCGTCTCGGTGAGACTGCTCCCCGTACGACCCCGTTCGCGTGGTGCACGCCGTTCCTTGAGGACTTTTCCCGTCGTCACTCTTCACCCGCGCTTCCCTCACAACGTTTGACCGCTAAGACGTTCGACTGACCGATCGCTTCACCTACGCAGGCTCGCGGACGCGGTGGCGCTCGCGCAGGACGCCGCGAACGGCGCGGAGCGCGCGATCGTCGCGGCGAGGAACGCTGCGGACGAGGAGACGAACCACGTGCTGTTCGAACGCTCGCAGGAGACGGCGAAGACGGCGGCGTCGGCGGCGGCGGCGGCGTCGAACGCGGCGTCGCTCGCCGAGGCGTTGGAGCGTAAACGCCAAAAGAAACGCGCGTACAAGGAAGCCGCGCGACGGAACGGGGACGACCGCGACCGCGCGCAGGCGGCGCTGTCTAACGTCCAGAAGCTGTACGACGGCGAGGTCAACCTGGCGAAACAGATCGCGGTCGCGACGGAGGAGGCGAACAAACTGCGCGCGCGCGTGCGCGAGCTCGAGGCGGCGTTGAAGCAGGCGATGCGCGATTACAAAGCCCTCGCTGCGGATCTCCAGGGCGAGCGCGAACGCGGCGCGGAGGCGGAGCGCACCGCGGAGCAGACGCAGCTCGAGTGCGAGAACCTCGCGAGCGCGCTGAACGCCGCGCGAGGCGAGCGCATACACTGGGAGCACGAGGCGGAGAGCGCGAAGAAGATGGCGGAGGAGTACCTCGCGCGAATACCGCCCGCGGGGAAGCCGTGGGAGCCCGCGATTCCGTTGGACCGTAGACTCGCCGGATGGGGCGGCGGCGGCCCGGTCCCGGTCGCGGTCCGCCAGGTGCGTTCTGTACACTGGTTCCCATACGACCCCGTTGGCGTGGTGAACGCCGATCCTTAAGGACTTCGCCCGGCGTCTCTCTCCGCCCGCACCTCGCTTTCAATACCCGCCCTCGGCGCCTTTCAACTCCGTCTGACGCCTTTCAACTCCACCCCGACGCGTTTCGACAGATGCCGGATTTGGGGCCGATGCCGGTGTTGGACCGTCGGTTGGAAGGGCGCGCGAGGGTCGTGGAGGTTCCGCCGCGGCCGCCGAATGCGAACGCGAACGCGAACGCGAACGCCGACGCGGCGGAGACGACGACGACGACTGCGGACGAAGACGCGGAGGGAGGCGGCGGGGACGCCCCCGGCCCGCGCGCCGCTGGAGGTCGACGGACGCTCGTCGAAATCAACCCGCCGTCGGATTTCGTTCGTCCGGCGGGGATGTCCACGGATGAAGAGGAGCGATTGCGCGCGTTGCACGAGCGGGACCGAGACTACAGCAAGCGGCACCTGGACAACCGGTACGGGAGGCAGATGTGGGACGAGTACCGGTGAGCGTCGCGGCGACGCGCGAGCGGAGCGTTCAGTTAATTTACTTCTCGTCGCGTTGATACGATGCGTAGTCTACGTCATACGCCGACGCGTCGACTCTCCTCCGTAATAGCCCAAATCGACTGCCGCGAATCCGCGAAAGCGCAGACCCCGGAACCCCGGTCGCGATCGATCGATCGATCGATCAATACGGATACCGCTTCCCCTTGGGCATGTACTTGATCTCCGCGGGCACGGGCTCTAACCCCGCGGGCGGGACCGCGCTCAGATCCACCGGGTCCGCGTACGGGTCCTCGAACAACTGTATCACGTAATCCTTCGGCTTGCCCTTCATCTTCGGGTACAGCCGATCGCACTCCGCGAGCACCTGCTCTTTCCTCTGCACGAGCACCGTCTTGCACACGTTTCCGCTCTCCTTCTTGTCCGCGCCCTTGGGGACTTGGATCACGCCGATGCCGTTCCACGTGATGTTGAGCGGGCCCGTGAGCTTCGTGAGGATGTTGTACGTCTCCACCTCCGTGTCCTCTGCGACGACGGACGACGCGCGGCGGGCGAGGGCGAGGGCGGCGAGGGTGGAGCGCGTCGTCAGCGAGAGACGATCGATGGATAAGACCGGGCGGAACGACGGGATGGGCGACGGGGGAGTCTCGCGGCGAGAGCGACGCCTTCGCCGCGGCGCGACGCCGCGAGGAGGGAGGGCCCCGATGGAGGGAGACGCGCGCGTCGCGTCGCGTCGCGCGAGGGAATCGAAGAGGTGGGTGGAGCGGAACGACGACGCACTCGCGAGCCCCGGCCAGCCTTCCGCCTCCGCGGTGATCTCCACCACCTCCTTGTCTTTCTCGTAGTCCGGGTCGAACTCTTTCGCCCACGCGCCCTTCTTGCCTCTGACCACGACGGAGCGGGAGCCGCCGCGGACGCCGCGCGCGGCGGCTCGCGGACGCGCGGGGCGCGCGGTCGCGCGCGGGGCGACGGACGCGGCGGCGGCGGCGAGCGACGTCGCCATCGTCGGCCGGCGCGCTCGAAAGTGCCGATCGAGTGACGTGGCGTTTCTCATCACTTTCTGTTCGTCTCGGAGGGGGTGGACGCGCGCGGCGACGACGCGGGCCGACGCGCGTACGATGCATCCTAGCACGCTGTCATTCACACGCGCTGGCTAGCCCTACGCTCTCTCTCTCTCCCAGACGCGCGCGCCGCTCAAAACTTCGTGCCGTCCTTCTTCGGCGCCGCCTTCGCCGCCGCCGCCTCCTCCGCCTTCCGCTGCGCCTGGAGCTGCGCCATCAGGTCGCCCATCGGCGGCCCTTCCCTCTTGAACGCCTCCTCCTGCGCCTTGCTCTTCGCCGCGCCGTCGTCCAGGACGTGGCATATCGGGTCGCAGTCGTTCGCGTACCCGACGTTCGCGGTCGACGGCGCCGGGGCGGAGAGGCACGCCGTCGTCGCGATTGTCGCGGCGGCGAGCGCGGCGGCGAGGAAGCGCGACGTCGACGCCGTCGACGCGTTATCCTCCGATGTCGTCGTCATCGTCGTCGTCGTCGTCGTCGTCGTCGCGCGCGTCGTCGTCGTCGTCGC
>MDSW01070479.1_pt1 | contig 11220 bp, 9 predicted proteins | sample 811171 | NCBI WGS metagenome assembly MDSW01 (sample SAMN05326641, study PRJNA326480) | marine metagenome | isolation source: seawater | place: Atlantic Ocean: North West | collected 2012 | reverse complement strand
CCTCACCTTTGCGAAGGGAACGCGCTCCTTGAATGAAACGGGGGTGGGCCCCTTCACCAACGTCAACAGAGAGGATAGGTGGAATGTCCCGTTTTTACCGAAAATAGCACATTTTGTGTAATAAACCTCCATCTTGATGCCGTATCGCGACGGGAATTGATTCAAATAGCCCTTTTTCCAGCCTTATCCATGCCACGAATTGCTGAGATTGACCGATCCATTCTTGCACAACTCCGAAAGAACGGCCGAATGTCCTATGTGGACCTTGCTTCAAAGGTTGAGGCCAGCGAGCGAACGGTTCGAACGCACATTCGAAACATGGAAGAAAACGGCACCATCCGAGGCTACACCATCCGAGAAGGAGGTGTTGGTTTGACAGCCCTTGTTCGAATCAAGGTCTCACCCGGTTCAGAAATCGGTTCTTTTGCCTCGGAAGTAACGGGCTGGGAAGGCGTTGAAATCGTCTATGAGGTCTCTGGAGAAGCCGACCTTGTGGCCCTGGTTCACGTCGATGACACCATGGCCCTGCGAGCCCTTCTCGACAAAATGTGGCTGGCTGCACCCAACGAAATTGCCAGCACGACCACAGAACTTGTCCTCGAACAATACTGAGAATCATTCTTCCTCAGATGGCGGGGAATAATCAATTCCGCAGGAACGGCAGACCATGTTTTCATCCCAGTCACACTGACGACGGCAACCGGTCATCGTCATCACGCCTTCCATTTCACCGAACAGCCGATGGATTCAGTGTAATCGACCTTCGGGGTATGGCCTTCAAGCATGGCCTCGATGGCATCCGCCAGCTCCGATGTCGTCACATCGTTGGGGTTTCGTGGGCTGTCATCCATTCGTCCTTGGTAGACCAAACGGTGATCCGCATCAAACAAGAAAAATTCTGGAGTTCGTTTGGCTCCATAAGCGTGGGCGACCTCCTGGGAGGCGTCGTGGAGGTAGGCATACGGCATGCCCCCAGTGGCTCGTTTTACCATGTGTTCAAATGAATCGTTCTCGTAGACAACCGGGTCGTTGGAGTTGATGCCAACAAAACCGACGCCTTTGGCTTGGCAGGATTCCGCCATCGCATTGATTCGGTCAACACTGGCCACGACGTAGGGGCAGTGGTTGCATTCAAACACGACGAGTGTTCCGTTGGTGCCAGAAGCATCCGCAAACGAAACGTTGTTGTCGCCAACGGCGGCGTTTGCATTGGGAAGGTCAAAGTCCGGGGCAGAGTCTCCTGTCTGAAGGGGCATGGAGGCACGACTTTGCTCATGGGTCAAAATGGCTTGCTTCAAACCGCCTCACAACAGAAGGTATGCTGCTGCGCTCGCTCCGAGAACAACAATCGTTCCAAACATGATGAGAAGTTTCGATTTCCCTTTGCCTGATTCGGGAATTGGAAGGGCATCCGCCGGAAGGTCGGGGACAATCTTTGCTTCATCACCAGGGAGGTCTTGGCCGTCCCAATAGGCTTGCTTGGCACTTTCGCCCGCTTCCAATTCAGCCTGTATCCGTGCCTCTTCGGCCAGTCGAGCTTCCTCGGCCAGTCGGGCTTCCTCAGCCAGTCGGGCTTCTTCAGCCAGGCGGGCTTCCTCGGCCAGTCGAGCTTCCTCGGCCAGTCGGGCTTCCTCAGCCAAACGTGCTTCTTCGGCGAGGCGGGCTTCCTCGGCCAGTCGGGCTTCCTCGGCCAGTCGAGCTTCCTCAGCCAGTCGGGCTTCCTCAGCCAGTCGGGCTTCCTCGGCTTGACGAGCTTCCTCGGCCAAACGTGCCTCTTCGGCTTGACGGGCTTCCTCAGCCAAACGCGCTTCCTCAGCAAGGCGGGCTTCTTCGGCCAGCCGGGCTTCCTCGGCGAGGCGGGCTTCCTCAGCCAAACGTGCTTCCTCGGCGAGGCGGGCTTCCTCAGCAAGACGTTCTTCTTCGGCCAGCCGGGCTTCTTCGGCCAGGCGGGCTTCCTCAGCAATACGCTCTTCCTCTTCCCTGCGAAGACGTTCTTTCTCGGCAAGGGCTCGCTTTCGTGCCTCTTCTGCTGCCAGGGCACGGATACGTTCATTCAGCGCATCTTCGTTTTTGTTGCGATACTGGTTGAGGATGGCTTCACCCATTTTGATGAATTCTTCTTCTGGAAGGTCCGGAACATCGCCTTTCGCCTGCATCAACAGGGTTTCAATGTCTTCGACCTTGAATTCACCAACGTGGCCGTTGAGGTGCTCTCGGAAAACCGAATAGAACTCTCGTTGTTCTGCAGAGATGGCCCCGTCTGAAGTCATGAAATCTTGCAAAGCCATCAAGATCTCTGACAAATTGAGTTCTTTGACTTCGGTCAAACTGCGCGCCCCCTGTCATGAACGGATTCACGCGTTCGTCATCAAGTTTTTCTCGCACTCCTGTAAGCGGGTCTTCGCCAGTTGGTGTTCTGCATCGATGCTCAGAATCGCCTTCCATGCGGTGGCGGCGGCGTCCATGTCTCCTAGGCCGTGGTGGTGAGCAGCGATTTGAAGGCGGGCGGCAAGATGGCGTCCATCGCACCGTACAGCCGCTTCGAAGTCCGACAGCGCATTGTCAATCTTGTTGAAGTGCATGTAGTAGAGGCCGCGCTGGTGCCATGCGGGTGCATGGTCAGGAGATTGACGAAGGGCTTCGTTGAGGGGGGCCTCAGCACGTTCGGCGCGGTCCATGCTCATGTAACACGCTGCCAACTGCGTGAGAGCATGTGTGTGGTGCGGTGCTTGCTCAAGGATGTGCTTGAATTCCTTTGATGCGTCTTCCCATTCGGAGAGATGCATGTGAGCGTCCCCCTTCCGAACGCGCGCCACAGCGAGTTGGGGGGCCAGGTCAAGGAGGGTTTCTGCATCATCCAACGCTTTGCGAGCATCATCAAGCCCCATATGGACAGAGCTCCGATTCAAGCGAGCACGAATGTGTGCTCCATCAAGGGTCAAGCAATCGCTGTAGTGATACAGTGCTTGTTTGAGTTGCCCCTTGACAGCAGCGATGTTGCCTCGAATGTAGGCCGTGGTCGCATTTTGCCCGTGAACTTCAGCGGCGTCGACGTGGAGGAGGGCGGCTTGCACGTCTCCGTGGTCCAATGCCAACAAGGCGGATTCGCAGGCAATGGATGGGTCCTTCTCATCGCAGAGTCGCTGGGCTCGACTCAAGGATTCCGTGGCGGTCTCAAGCGTCCCCAGCATGCGTTGAGTGCGGGCAAGGCCAAGCCAAGCAACACCGAGTTCGCGGTTCAAGGAAAGAGCGCCGTTGAAAGCATTCAATGCGGCCTGCAGAAGATTTTGATCGGTCGTACCGGTTCCGTCCCTGAGGCGGTCGGCATGAGCCAGATGCAATCGTCCCTCTACGGTATGGAGAAGAGCGTGGTCAATTCCATCCGGTGTTGATGAGAGGAGGGATGATGCGTCCTCAATCCGGTGCTGTATCAAGTACCGGCCTGCAATTCTTGCACGCAATTCACCGTTGTGAGGTTGAGCGTTCAATGATTTGAGGAGCGTTTCTTCCGCAGCAACGGCCGACCCTTCCAATTCGAGGAGTTCCGCTTTGAGGAACACTGTGTCCACGCCACCGGCGTCCAAAGCAACGGCGTGGGTCGCCGCTTTCAGAGCATCACGCTCGTGACCGTTCTTTTCAGCCAACACGCGAGCCTTGAGGGCCCACGCCTCACCGGATTGTCGATCGAGGGTCAAACAGCGTTCGTTGGCTTCGAGAGCCAATTCAAATTCGCCTTCGGCTTCAAGCAACTGAGCATAGTGCAACCAATCGCCTGACCGAGAGGGGTCTTCTTCCAACGCTTGGAGAATGGCTTCAATGGCTTCTGTCCGGGCTCCTGCTCGTGCACGAAGCCCGGAGAGGAGGGAGCGGTCGGCCGCCGTATCGACGCCGAGAGCTTCCAAACGCCGTACGGCTCGTTCGGCCTCTTCGTCACCCATGGAGGCCAAGAGATGGGCATGGGCCCGCAGCAAATCTGGATCATCGGGCGTGAGTTTCATGCGAGCCTCAAGCCAGTGGCGGTAAAGGGCGTCATCGCCACGAAGACGTGCAATGTGCTCGAGCCCTTCCAGCACGCTGGCATGACCGGGCGAGAGTTGGTAGGCGACTCCCAAAGCCCCTTCCGCCCATTCGTAGAGTTGGAGGTGGGATGCCGCAAGACCCAGTCGATGAGCGGTGTCAGCGTCCATATGAAGGGAAGCCATGGTGAGGTGGTGGTGGTCGAACACAGCGAGAAGGCGGCGAAGGAGGCCGGCGTGGTTCACCGAAAGCCCAGCCTTGGTGCCTCCTTCCATCGGCTGGTGTTGAACCACAGAGCGAAGGGCATCGCAGGCTGCTTGAAGGTCAACGGTCGTGGAAACGCCTCCTTCATGCTGGACCAAAAAGTGGTGAACGGTAAGGGATGCATCAATGTCGGGATGGATGGCTCGAAGGGCATCGAGGGTGGTTTGAAGCGTCTGGATGTCCGAGAGTACGCTTTCCGTGGCCACGTTAAGGTGATGAAAGTGGGTGGACTGAGATTCTTTGAGGAGCGTTTGCATGTCAAGCAACCGTGTCATTTTGTTATGACCTTGGTACAGCGAGTATCCAAAGGCCCCCGCAGCACCAGCGGAAAGCAAACCAAAACCAAGCACGATGAGGCTCATTGACCCACAGCGGTCAGTTGCACCTTTATGGTCTGCGGAAGATTTTGGGGCGAAGAAGGCCGTTTTTCGCCTTCAGACAGGATGCCGAACCATGCGAAACGAAAAGAAGAACGCCAATTTCCCTCATTCACACCGCTCATATTGAAAGCCCTCCATGGTCCGTGGGATGGACGAGGGCGAATGAACGGCGACGGCGAGGAACACGATGGGGGCGATGCACGTTTGGCATCGCTCGTTCAATTCGGGTTTTCTGAGTCGGCGATGATCGGCTTCCTCTCCGAACACCCCGATGCCTTTCATGAACGCCTTGAATGGCTTGAAGACCGGCGTGAGACGGCCACGGAAATTGAAGAACGCCTGAATGCTCTGTCTCAGTCCCAAACGCTCAGACAGGCCCTCTCGGATTATGCTGCTCAACTCAACGACCCGTTTGCTGTGGAAGAGGTCTACCTTGCCTTTGAACGGGACGTACGGGCATTGGCCTCATGGGAGCCGCCGTTGAATCTAAGCAGAGGGGTTTGGTTTGACGCCGGAGAGGGTGATACATGGTACGCTGTTTATGACCGTTTGATTCAACTCGACCTCTCAAGCCATGCGGCCGTCGTGCCGCTCCATCGCCTCTTTTCATCGCCAGAACGGATCGATGAACTCCTGAGGCACCTTGAGACGATTGAGGCAGATGAAGCGCGTCAAGTCCAGATGATTGAAGCGGGGGCTCAGCAGCTACGGGCCCACGGGTATGCCGTTGAAGAACTCGGGGAACTGCCTTTGCTTGAAGGCCTGCGTGTTCTCGAACGCTGGCAGGCCTTTCACGCAGAAAAGGAGCACGTCCGCCTTGCGGCAGTTCAGATGATTCAACCCTTTGACGCAGGGTTGGCCATTGAATTTGAAGCGAGGTGCCACGCTCTGCAGGACGCCAACGATGCCACGGCGTTGGACGACTTGTCCAACGAGATTGAAGCCTTGGCTCAGACCTTAGAGGAGCGCCGCAGGGTCTTATCCGACATCATTCAGCGTTGGCGGGAAAGCGGTATTGTGTTCCCGCACGCAGGTGAATTGCACCCCAACGATTTGATGGAGTGGGAGGCCAATCACGATGAGGTCGCACTCGTCGTTGAGCGCCACCTCTCACTCATTGAACGATGGGAGCGTTTTGCCAGGTTTTGGCCGTCTCGAACCGAGGCATCGAAACCCTGCATTGGCCACCTTGATCAGACCGACCAATTGCGTGATGCCGTTGATGAAATGGACGCCCTGTGGAAGAAATTGGAACTTGATGGTCTTGAATTGTTGGAAACCTACGAACACGCTGGACTGGAGGTGAGTGAGTGGCGGCAACGGGTCTTTGACGACCCGATGAACGCCATGGAACGCATGACAATGGAACGCCAGCGTTGGGACGAAAGGGTTTCATTGATTGCTGAATTGAACGGGTTGGATGTCTCATTTTCAGGTGACGAAGAGGTCACCCTTCGCCAGGAATTGCTCGCCTCCGAAGATGTGGATGATGGCGTCCTCGAAGAAATGAAGGCGTTCGTTGAACGCTTTACCCGCCGGATTGAGCGCCATCGCGTGATGCTCGGAGAAGAGTTGGCTGCTCTTCGCCGTTCTGGAAGGTTAGAACGTGAAGTGGACACCTCTGGCATGAACATAAACGAACTTGAACGCCATCTCGCCAACCTCACCCGATCAAACGGCGCACGGGATGATGCAAGTCAGACAAGCATGGTTCAAACGAGATTGCGGAGTTCAATAGCAACTGAGCTTGAAGGCCTCAACCAAAATGGATGGGCGGTTGACAAATGGCTTGCGGACGTCAACGATTCCCCCTTGCAGGTGGCTCGGGCCTTGAGCGATGCTCGCCCCCATCTCCAGCGGCATGATGTTCTGCGGCGACGGCTCTTGGCATTGCCATGGGAAAGGGACGTGGGGTTGGGGCTCGAAGTCGAAACGATGATCCAACAACCCCATCGTCTGGCTCACCTCAATCAGCAAATCCCGCATTACACAACTCACCTTGCCTCACGTACGATTGAAGACGAGGGGTATGCTTTGCAACTCTGGCAACCAATCGTGAGTCGCCCTACCTTGGTGCCGGTTCCCGAGCAACGAGAACGGCAGGGGCTTCAACCTGCTTCGGCCCTCGAAGAAGCCCACGAGGCCATGTTGGAAGCCATGGATGCTGACGAGGAAGAAAATCCCCTCGACGAGGAGGGGAGCGTGAACGTAACGGTAGCGGCGAAGCCGCCTGAACCGCTTGAGCAGCCTGTTTCGCCTCAGGTTGAGGAGGAAAAAGGAGAACCCATCGAGGAAATTTTGGTCTCCGAAGAATCCCCATCCGAACCCGTTAAAGAAGCGGTGAACCGGGAAAAGGAAGATCAAACACCATCCATTGAATCATCGACACCACCTTTGGTCGAGGTCAATCCTGCTGATGCGAGCAAAAAAGCCCTCACTTCTCTAACTGAATTGGTGGCGGTGTTGGGGTTAACAGAACTCGCATCAACCGTTGAACAAGATGGGATGCAGGCTCTTCAGGAGGTCCGACGGGGTTTAGCCGGCCATGTGAGTGTGGCTCCAAGGGATGTTCGCATTGCGCGATTGTTGCGCCTTTCACTGCGCCTGTTGCCTGCGGGAGATGGAGATGACAACGAACGTGCCCGTTTGTTAAGGGAGTTGAGCGATATGGTCCCTGCCTTGAAGCGATGGACCCGCCGGCGGTTGGAAGCGCGTCATTCCGGGTCAAAAGGAAATTTTCTGGCTGATGCCGTTGAATTAGGAATTGCCCTCGAACGCATCCCCGGCCTTGGCCAACGTCTCCCGCTTGAGGAGGATGATTGGCCGCTGCCAAGCGACATGGCCGGACTGAGAACTGAGGTCTCAAAACTCACTCAAAGCGTCAACCTCCCCTCTGCGGGTGGCGTCAAAGCATGATCAAGTCAGGTCATCCCAAAGAGCATCTTCGTCCATTTGAGCCTTGGACGGAGGCGGGGGGAGGGGAGCCGGTGGCAACGGAGCTGGAGGCAATTGCGCTGGCGATGGAGGCGTTGGTATTGGAGCCGGTGGTGCGGGGATCGCAACCGGAGGAACCGGTGTTGTTTGAACGGCCACTGGTGGTGGAGGGAGAGGCGGTGTGGGCAGAGCATTCGCCGTAGAGACCGGGGGGCCACCTACAGGGGTAGATGCCATGGGAGGGGGACCAGTTGGCGTTGAACCCTCGGGTGGGAGAGGGTTGGATGGGGTTGTGGGCGGCGGCAGCGGAAGGGGTTGCGGTGCTTCTGGTGCATGGGCAAGAGCGGGGGCTGGAGCGGGTTGTGGAGGTGCAGCCATGGCTTCAATCACGGCATCAATGTGTTGCGTTTCCAACGTTGATGTTCGCAAAAATTCAACGAAGGCAGGGCCCAAAAGGGCCGTGCTGTTGTGAATCAAATAGGGCTCCTGGCGCCAACCCGAGAGGTAAAAGTCATGGCGACCGCCATGGTCTGAGAATGAAATTCGATGAAGGTCGAGTTGGGTCAGTAGCAAACCTGCTACACCGGCCAGGACGAACGCTCCGCCACCAATCGCCAACAATCCTTGCGCAAAACTTGTGGCCATAAGGACGCCGAAACCGATAGCGCCCCACCAAACGCCCTGCAATTTTTGAAACAAATCCAAGTGGGTGTGAGAGTAGCCGGAGATGTGTTCTTTGACCAAGGCCATTCGAACGTTGAGGCGGCGGACACCATCGGGGTCGTACCGTGCTTCGACAATGCGCATCAATTTCTCATCCATGATGAGGGAGGTTGATTCCAACCCGTTGCGATGTTGGCTCAGTGGAAATTCAACCACCTCTTCACCCTGAAGTGCGAGAATGGGGGCGGCTCGAATTGGAAGCGTCCAAGGCGTTGGATCGTCGGAAGAAGAGGGTCCATCAGAAGATTGCGCCGCGTCATCTGAATCCGCTGATGTGTCATCTGCCTCCGAGGGGGCTTCATCATTGGAATCGTCCGATGCATCTGAAGACGTTGCCTCTTCTGGGGCTTCGTTCTCTTCCGTGGATTCATCGTCGTCGGTGGGCCACATGACGGGGTCGTCCTCGTCCATGATGCTGGCTTATCCGGACGACCACATTAAGTGAACCGTGCCGCCATCATCGATGAACTTCAGCAAACCAAACGGTCAAGTCATCGGAGGCTTCGTAGCCTTTGCCTTCCTTGGTTCCAACGACCGTGTTGGCTGAGGATTGATTCACGTAGTTGAGGACTTTTTCGGTGACTGAACCGTTGAAGAGCACCGTTTCAGCCTCTTCGGATTCGCTCAACGCAGCCTCCAGCTTGGACGGTCCAATTTCATCGGAAAAGGTTCCATCAGCAAAGCGAATGACCGCCTTGTTCTTGCCCATTTCGTCAACCTTGTCGAAGAGCTCTTGGATTTCAGCTGGCGCTGCTTCCTTTTCGAACTCCTCGCCCATGTCCTTGTCCCAGTCTTTGTCGCCGCCGAATTTTTGGTCGTCTTCTGCAATTTTCTTGTCGAGTTGATGTTTGAACTTCGCCGCTTCGACCTTTTTCTGAAGGCACATGGTGACAGTTTTCTGTGGAAGCAATTCCCACTCTTGACCGACCGGTGCTTGCGCAACGTGGTCAACTTTCATCATGTCGTAGAGTTGCATGAACAGCATCTCGCCGCCCCGGTCGCCATCAATGGCGACGGTGACGCTTTCCTTGCCGTTCGCAAGGTCGATGAGTTCCTGTTTGATGTTGCCCGACCCATCGGCACTGATGGCGTTTTTCACACCACAGTTGAGCAGGTTTCGAACGTCATTCCGTCCTTCAACAATGATGAGGGAGGTCGAGGATTCAACGTTTGGTCCACAGGTCAAACCGTGGAAGGATTTGGCCGTCCCGACGGTGAGTACGGAGCGGACCTCTTCGATCACGGTCTTGGAAGCAGCTTCCCCTGAGTTGACCAGCGTAAGAAGCAGTTCTTTGGCTCGGTCAACGACCGCCGTGCGTTTTGTTGCACGAATGTCGCTGATTTGTACGACTTTGATGATGGCGTTGCAGGGACCGATGCGGTCAATGGTTTCCAGTGAACTGGCGATGATGGCCGTTTCGACATTGTCCATGCTGCTTGGAATGATGATGGTGCCGTGCACTTTCCCATTCTTGGTGTCCATTTCGACATCGACGTGGCCCACGCGAGCGGTGCGTTGCAACTTTCTCAATTCGAGATCGTCGCCGAGCAACCCTTCGGTTTGCCCCATGATGGCCCCAATGATGTCCTTGCGTTGGACGGTTCCGTTTACTTTGATATCAGCCCGAATTTCATACTTCATGGCCTTGCCTTTTCCACCGCCTCCGCGGTTTGAGTTGCCGCCTCCGCGGTTTGAGTTGTTTCTTCCCATTTGGTTCTCTCTCCTTGTTTGCACACAGCCACGATGCGTTGGGCCGACAACCGGGTTGTCGGCGTCCGAAGCAACCACTTGCAGAGCAAGGGAAGTGAATGTGAACAAGCAGACCCACTGGACGAGCCCTTTTGAATCCTGTGCCGTAATCGCGGCTCGAGAATGTTATTTACTCTCCAAACGGTTTCTTCAAAAGGTCGGAGTGCGTCGCCAGTGTGTGTCGTCGCAACAACTTGGAGCCTTGGACGTGTTTCGTTCTACGGTAGAGGTCATGTTAGGCGATGGTGTATTGACTCGAGAAGAAAAACGCCTCATCATCAAACTCGCCAGCGCACTCAGCCTTGCCCCAGAGGAGCCCGCCTACATTTACGAGTGCATCCAATCCGGTGAAGTTTCGAGAAGTGGTGAGCCGGTATCGCCTGAAAACATGCGCATCATTTACACAAAGGTGTTTGAGGTTGCCATTGTGAACGCCTCGCTATCTCGAGACGAATTTCGAGTGATGGCCAACCTGCGAAGTCAATTTGACATCGACGACAAATTGCACGAAGAAATTGAGCATGAGCTCCGTGAAATGATGAAGGAAAAGTACGGGGACAAGGCCATGATCGATACCTTGATGGATACGCTCCGGGATTCGGTGGGATTGGTGGGTGACCTGTTCGACACCTTTCGGAAGAAATCGCCCGAAGGTGACGAGCGGTGAATCCGTTTCTTGACGATTGGCTGGAAGGGCAATCAACTTCTGAGCTCAAATCCAAGCGGAAATGCCTCAAATTCCTCAAAAAGGCCTACGCGAAGTGCGTGAGCGATTTTGCCAACAAGCCAAGAACCGACGTAACCATGGCCGAAGGCAGGTTCCGATTCCATGTCGGAACGCCCCTCCCCGACCTGCGGCAAATCGCCTCGTGGATGTTGACGCATGCTCCTCGAAAGCGAACGTTGGCCAAAGTCGTGCCCGCTCTTTGGAAACGACACGGTCGCGAGGACGTAAGCATTGCAGGCATCCTTCTTGCAAACCTTGAGCCGGACGCCTTGGGGCAAGATCCGTGGATGGCATTTATCCATTTGCTCCAACGCCAAGAGCCGCTTTTGGTTGTGCTTGAAGTCGCTGAAGAGTTGGTCCGGGCTGGCCATGCTGTGCCAGACGATGCGTGGTTGGAGGCGGCAGCGGAGCAGAGCCCCCATTGG
>MDSW01212507.1_pt1 | contig 11222 bp, 9 predicted proteins | sample 811171 | NCBI WGS metagenome assembly MDSW01 (sample SAMN05326641, study PRJNA326480) | marine metagenome | isolation source: seawater | place: Atlantic Ocean: North West | collected 2012 | reverse complement strand
CTTTTTTATTTTAATATTTCTGAACCATAAATTACTTCCGTGATCCTGTAAACCGATATATCCCTTTTTATATTTCCCATAATCTGGAAAATTATCCCATTTACCTGAATTTCTTTTTTCATACCATTGTTCAGTCCATGGAATAAAGGATAATACTTTTTTATCATTTAGCCAATGTTCTACATTTTTGGATGTAAAAATAATTCTACTACTGTTCCATTGTCCAGGTGGGTAGAGTACTTTTTTTGTTGTATCTGGAACGTGCATGGCATAGTCAGCCGCAGTAAGTTGCCAATCCTTCAATTCGTAATCGTGAATTTCAGCATAGTTTTCATCGTCCAACAATTGGTATTCTGGAGCCATGTCGGCAAATCCACCATAACCTTCTTTTATATGATAATAAATACCACTGTTACCCCCTTTAGGAATCTTCCATTCTAAATAAAGTTCAAAATTTTCAAATTCTTCATCCCCATACATAATATCTCTATTTCCTTTATAATCATAGTCCTGCTCAAGGATTTGTTGTGTGTTAAAAGTTAAAACACTGTCTACTATTTTCCATCCAGGAGGCATTTGATCACCATTATATGCTCTCCAGCCATCTAGTGAACTACCGTCAAATAAATTTATCCATTCATTGGATTTGTTTTTGTTCTGATTAGAACAGGATAAGCTAATTGAAATGAGTATTAATAAAATATTTTTTTTCATGAGATAAAAATAACATATATTAATTTAAAATTACACATATCTCATATATGAAACTTCAAAATTATAATCGTCGTAAATTCACAACTCATCTACTTGGGGGAATATTCACCATGGGTCTTTCTCCTAATTTATTTGCTCATAATCCTTCAATTTTGAAAGAAGAAATTGATTGGTATAACGTTAAAGATATTGGTGTAGAAGGGAAAGGATGGACAAATACCAAAAGATATTTTGATCGTTTACCTTCAAAGGCAGAAGGGGTGGTTCGTGATCCGGTATGGAATCTCTCACGCCACTCGGCGGGAATGTGTATGCGATTTGTAACTGATTCACCCAATATATATGTTCGCTATAAATTACATCTTGAAAGACTTGAGATGTCACATATGCCTGCAACTGGAGTGAGTGGGATAGATTTATATGCTGACAATGGTGAAGGCATTGATCGTTGGGTTTCGGTTATACAGCCAAATAAACAACTAATGGATACATCAATCGCCAAAGATTTAGCTCCTGGTTCTCGAAGATATACGATGTATTTACCGCTCTACAATGGAGTTGATAATATGGAAGTAGGTGTTACAAAAGATGAGTCTTTTAGACCATTGACTCCTCGTAAGGAAAAACCTATACTCTTTTATGGAACTTCAATTATGCATGGTGCTTGTGCGTCACGACCTGGATTAGCATTTCCTGCCATCTTAGGTAGAAGACTAAGAAGACCCACTATTAACCTAGGGTTTTCCGGTAATGGTGTTATGGAGCCTGAGGTTTCGGATTTGTTGGCAGAGCAAGATCCCTGTGTCTTTGTGATTGACTGTCTTCCAAATATGAATAAAACAAACGTTTCAAAACGAACAATCCCTTTTATTAAAAGGCTAAGAGAATCGCATGATAACACACCTATTCTCCTGGTAGAGGATAGGAGCTTTACCAACACTTTATTTTTTCCTTCAAGAAAAATTCATCATCGTAAAAGTAGAACAGCGCTAAAAAAAGCATATGCCGAATTGATAGATTCGGGAGTAAGAAATCTCTTTTATTTGGATGGAGATCATTTATTAGGTGACGATGGAGAGGGCGCAACTGACGGTTCTCATCCAAACGATTTGGGGATGATGCGTTATGCTGATGCTTACGAGCCTGTATTGAGGACAATTCTCAAACAGTATTAAAAAAACTTTATTAAAAACCCCTTAAGATAAACTTAAGGGGCTAACTAAACCTAAAAACTTAAATGAGTTATTCATTTATTATATTACTCATTAATAGGAAGAAACCCTTGCAATTTTTTAAAAAAATTTGTTAAAACATCAATTCTGAGTTTTTATAATGTCCATCCATTTCTGTACTCTTTATGAAGCAATCTATTTGCCTGTTCATTATTAGTGAATTTTAAATTTTCAGAATCCCATTTTAAACGCTGGTCTTTTAGCCTTATTGCAATCATTCCTAGTAAAGCCATTTCCGTTAGTGGCCCTCCATAATCAAAAGAAGAGGAAGCTGGTTTTCCATCTTTACAAGCTCTAATCCAATCACCTTCGTGGCTTGTATTAACTCTAGGGATAGTTTTTTCAGGCTGTTTATAATTCTTCATTTTTTCTTCAGAGACAATTTTTAATCCACTTGCACCGTGAGAATCGTGAATTATTTTTCCCTCATCTCCCACTAACATTGCACCACTTAGAGTGAACTTTTCACCATCTTTGAACTCATCTGGTACTGGAGGCAGTATTCTTCCATCCGACCATGTTAAGTTTAGCTCTGGATGTTTTCCTCGTTTTGGAAACTTCATTCTAACAATTGACGCAGAAGGAAAAGTTTGAGATGAAACCTCTGGAACCCAATGGGTGGATGTGGCTTGAATTTCAGTAGGAGCTCCAAGTTCTAAAGCATAAAAGGAAGGGTCTAAAATATGGCATCCCATATCTCCCATAGACCCAGTTCCAAAGTCCATCCAAGCTCTCCAAGATAATGGATGATAATCCGGGTGGTAATTTCTATATGGAGCTGGCCCAAGCCATAAATTCCAATCAAGACCTTCAGGAACTGGAGGCTTCTCTTTGGACATGGCTTTAACTGCAAAGGTATCCCAAGCATGACCTCCAACTGGTCTGTCAGTCCAGGCAAAAACCTCTCTTACTTTACCAATCGCATCATCATCTATCCATTCTTTTAAACTTCTAATTTCATCAGAAGATCGCCCTTGATTTCCCATTTGGGTTTGAACATTATATTTTTTTGCTGCCTCAGTGATCATTCTTGCCTCATAAACAGTGTGCGTAAGAGGTTTTTGGCAATAAACGTGTTTTCCCATTTTCATAGCTAGCATTGTAATTACTGCATGATTATGATCTGGTGTAGCTACAATAACAGCGTCAATGTCTTTTTGTTTTTCAAGCATTATTCGGTAGTCATTATAAACCTTAGCTTTTGGGTATTTTTTATATGTTGGTGCTGCTTGCTTTTGATCTACATCACATAGGGCTACAATATTTTCATTTCTACATTGTGACAAATTATTTGCACCCATTCCCCATTTTCGCACTCCGATTCCCGCAATATTTAATTTGTCACTAGGAGATATAAAATCTTTTCCTCCAAGGACATGTCTTGGAAGTATCATTATAGAGGGTATAACGACACTTTTTTTTAAAAAATTTCTACGCGAATCTTTATTTTTTTTCATTGATTATATTTTGAATTACAATAATTAAAAAGAAAATCTTTTAACCTATTTAATTTAAATATGCAAGATGTGAGATTTCAATTATAAATGATTTTTTGATTTTATCTTTTTTTATACTTAATTTCTATTCTATTAAAAATAAATTTAACTATTAAATTATTAATAGAAAATGAAAAAAGTTATTTTCTATTTACTGATTTTTATAATTCCAATTTTTTGTTTCTCCCAATCAAATGATGAATATTTTTTTAAAGGGAATATAAACGTTAACAATAATGGAATTGACTGGGTTCCACTTTTTTCAAGGGATAAACCATCTTTAATCGCAAACTTTTCTTTGGGAAAGGATCGGTTTTCTGTAAATCCCCTTATTAGATATGAGCTAGATGGATTTCAGCCTTGGGGTCTTGATATTTGGTGGAATTATAAAATAAAACAGTCAGGTAAATTTAATTTCGATATAGGTGGCGTATTTCCTGGAGTAATAAATCAAAATATAAGTGTACTCGATAAAAATCTTCCAAAAACAATTCTTCAGCCCTGGGTTACAGCAATTGTTAATCCAACGGCTTCTTATGCTTTTAGTAAAAGTTTTAAGCTTTCACTTTCTTATTTTGAAATCATCCCTTTAAAAATTGTTAATAAGAGTCAGCTTGAACATGGAAGAGTTATTATTTTATCACCATTATTCAAAAGGCTATTAATTACGAATAAAATATATTTAAGTTGGACACCTATCATTTACACAGTCCAAATTGAAAATAATAAAACAGGTTTTTTTTCAGCACAAACAATAAATATTGGTATTAAAAATTTCCCTTTTTCAATTAGCTCAGTAATGAATAAGCCTATATATTTTGGTGATTTATCAGGTAAAAATTTTGATTGGAATATTGGAATAAATTATTCATTTGATTTAAAGTTGGTAAAATCTGAGAATAATAAAAAAATAAAATAAACAACTAATTATTTAAGTTTAATTAAAATCATTTATTTAAAATTTGTTGTTAAAATTGCTAAATATGTTTCAATTCCCTTCAAATAATTTCCAACTCGTATGTTCTCATTAGGGCTGTGTTGATTATTGTCTAGATTCACGGTAGGAACACCTATAGCGGGAACTCCCAATTCAGAAACAAAAGGTGAAATAGGTACAGAACCACCACTTGTTCTAATTATCACAGGACTCTCACTAAAGTAATCTTTAATAATCTTAGTCAACCATTTTCCCTCTTTAGTCTGAGTATCTGTTCTAAATGCGGGATAAGCAATTTTTGAATTTAGTCTAATAATTTTTGAATTAGTCAAACGTTCTTCCTTCTTTGGTTCAGAATTCAAAACAGTATAGCCCAAATCTTCAATATGCTTTTGAACCCCAATAATTAGAGCTTCTGGATCACTTTCAACAACCAAGCGTATATCTATTTCTGCTGTAGCAGTCGCAGGAATAATTGTTCTTGCCTCTTTACCAACCCATCCACTTTGCATCCCTCTAATATTCAATGAGGGGTATTGAATAGATTCCTGATAGGTCTGCCCTACTTGATCTGTAGATGAAATTTGAGTACGTGATTTTATAGAAGCATCCTCTGAGGGAACTGCCTCCAAAACTTTTTTAGTAGCCGAATCTATTGTAATACCATTATAAAAACCAGGGATAACCACTCGACCTAATTCGTCCTTCATCGAAGCCAAGACTTTTGTTAGTGCAAGGGCAGGATTAGGAATATAATTTCCATAATGACCACTATGTTGAGCTGTTATTGGTCCAAAGGTTGTTAAGGTTAAAGTAGCAATTCCACGATTACCAAAAACTAAAGTTGGGCGTCCTGAGGCGTGCATTGGGCCGTCTAGGATTAATAAAAGCTTAGCAAGTAATTCTTCCTTGTTTGTTTTTACAGACTCAGGAAGCCCAGGAGAACTTTGCTCTTCCTCAAAATCGAGAATCAATTTTATATTATAGGCAGGATTTTTATTTTTACTCTTTAAATAATCCAATGCAGTTAAAAACATAGAAAAGGGTCCTTTGTCATCAGAACTAGATCGAGCAAAAATTCTTAAATCATCAATATTATCATCTTTTAATACATCCCATGAAACAGTCTGAAAGCCAGTTTGTGTTTTTTGTTTAACTACAGCTTTATAAGGATCATCTTGATTCCATTTTGAGCGATCAACTGCCTGACCATCTAAGTGCATATAAAATGCTATAGTAGGAAGTTTGTCATTAACTGTAAGATTCGCAATCATTAATGGCAGAGAAGAAGTTTCTAATAACTTTAACTCAAAATCATGCATATAAAGTTGCTCTTCTGCCCAACGAATATTGTCTTGTATTTCATTTCCCTTAGATGCATCATTAGCAAGAGCTAAAAAACTTTTAAAGCGATCCAGGCTTTGAATACCAAATTCTCGCGCATCTTCTTCATATTCCCTTTGAGCATTAACATTTATACTTAAAATAAATAAATATAGTATCCAGTGATTCAATTTCATATTACCATTGATTTTTATTCTTTAAATATAGCCGTTGAATTTTAACCGACAATGTTTTTATGAATCGAATTAACTATCAGAGTATTGTAATTTAAAAAGTTGTCAATTTGACCTATTATGAAAACAATAGATATTAAGGAAGATTTTTTAGTAAAAAAGTAATTCCGTTTTGAGATAAAATATTTTGAATATCTTCTTCAGAATATCCACGTTTACTTAGAATAGAGTCTAGCTTCTGTAAATCAGCTATCGTGTCTAAATCACTTGGACATTGTTCTTTACCAAATCCCCCATCCAAATCTGATCCAATCATCACATGCTCTGAATTTCCAGCAAGTTGGCAAATATGGTCTATGTGATTGACTATAGTTTCTATAACAAGACCACTAGTTTCAGGTATTGTAATGCCTCGCCTCCAGTTGGGCAACATCATCCAAGCATCAAAAGCCATTCCAATAACCGCTCCTCGATCTAATAGTGCTTTAATTTGTTTGTCTTCAAATTGTCGCTCATTTGGAACCCAATATCTACAGTTGCTGTGACTTGCCCATATTGGTCCTTCATAAATATCTAAAGTTTCCCAAAAACTCTTATCACAAAGATGTGTGGCGTCTAAGATTAGGTTTAGCTCTTGTATCTTTTTTATCAAATTTTTTCCTTTTTCACCTATTCCTCCAATAGAATCAGTTCCAAAAGCATAAGTACCTGGTCCATAATGTGCAGGTCCTATTGCGCGTAAGCCTTTTTGATGCATTATTTCTAAATGTTCCATAGAGATTATAGAATCTGCACCTTCCAAGCTTAAAACATACCCTAATGGAGAATTTAATAAGTCATCTTGCCAAACTTGAAGATGCTTTTTTAACTCTTGTGAAGTTTTAATTTGAATCAGCTCCTTTTGAGATTCCATTTCCTTATACCACGCAAGTTGACCTTGGCTTTGAGCCCAAGCTTGTTCCGATGAATTCCAGCCAGGTAGTGAATTTCCAGGTTTTACATAACGAGCAATTAGAGTGGCAACACATAGACCAATATTACCCTGTCTTAAAGCTGGAAAAGATACAGTTCCTCCCCCCCTGTCTGGTAGATCGATCATACCTTTCTCGCTTTTTCGAATTGTATGAACAGGTAAACGAAAATCACGGTTCCATTCTAAAGCATTCATGGAAAGATCTAAATGAGCGTCAAATATAAATTTCATATCTATATTTCTTGTTGATAATCTCTTGCTTCAATATTCCAAACACCATCTAGTTCTTCTTTAACAACAGTATATGCTTTATTATATTTTGCTACGGTAGGACATATGTGATAGGGAATTGCATAAAATAAATCGCCTACTTTATAATTATTGGCATCTTTATGCTCAACTATAAGATGTTCTTCGCTTTGCCCTTTATGCAAAGCTCCTTCTAAACCTATAATTTCAACACGTGGTAGTGGCATTTCGCAGGCTACAGCCTTGTGTCCAAGATCAAAGCACATTAAGTTAGTGTTTGGCTTGCTTATCAAACGTACTGCTAAGATAGCAGCATGAACAAATGGGGATTCACTCCATATATTTTGATATCCCAAATCCCACAAAAGTGTAGTTCCTGGGCTTAAACGGTTTGATTTATTCAAAGCGTGTGGATAAAAGCTAGGGGAACCCCCTGTGATTTTTTCTGGAACTTCTCCACCAAGATTTTGAATTTCAGCAATTAATTCCATGACTGGTTGAAAATCAATATTACACTGATCTATTCGTTGTTGCAAATTTTTTGGTCTAATATGGCCATCATAAACATGTATCCCTTTTGCACTGATATTGTGGTCATTATATATTTTCATATAAAGTTCTGGTGCAGATTTGGTGACAACTCCTGTTCTGTTCATTCCGTTATTAATATCTAACCATAAATTGATTTTCTGATTCTGAGTTTCAGCTAAATTTGAAAAAAGAGTTAAAGAATCTTCATTATCAACAAGAGTAGAAAAACTAATTTCAGGATATTGTTTTTGAGCTTCAAGAATTCGAATCAGTTTTTCTCTAGTAGGTTGGATGGCAAATAATATATGTTTTACTCTACAAGAAATTAACATTTGTAATTCACCAAGTGTAGCGCACTTAAATTCTTTAATCCCATAGCTCATTTGTAGTTTTACTACAGCTGACATTTTATAAGTTTTAACGTGTGGTATTAGTCGACTTACATCTCCAGAAATAGCAATCATGGATTCAATATTCTGTTTGACTCGCTCCGGATAAATCAATAAGGCTGGGGTAATTAATTTAGCCTTATCCTTTACTCTGTACCATTGATCTTTCAACATAAATGCTATTTTTCTAGTAAAAAGGCAGCCTCTATCTCTACAGGGATATTTTGAGGTAAGTTCATACCTACTGCACTACGAACACCTATCCCATTTTCTTGACCAAAAACTTCAGCAAAAAGCTCACTAAATCCGTTGATTACATAAGGGTGGTTTTCAAATTCTGGAGTAGCATTAACCATGCCCAATACTTTTATAACTCTTTTTATTCTTAATTCTTTTGGAGCATGGGTAATAATAGTTGAAAGCATAGTTAATCCTACTTGTCGTGCAGCAACTTTAGCTTCTTCTTTGTCTAATACAGAACCCACTTTTCCTTGCATTAAGCTCCCGTCATTCATAACGGGTCCTTGACCAGAAACATAGAGCTGATTATCAATTATTAAAATTGGACGATAAACGCCAGCTGGTTTTGGTGCAGGTGGTAATTCAAGTCCCATGGCTTCTAAGCGATATTTTAATTGTTTACTCATTTTTAGATAAATTGGTTTAAAAACAGGACCCCAAGCAGACCGGAAATTCCAATACTAGTTTCCATAACCGTCCACGTAGAAAGGGTTTCTTTTACGCTTAAATTAAAATATTCTTTAAACAGCCAAAACCCGCTATCATTTACATGAGAAAGCATTAAACTACCAGAGCCTATAGCTAGAACCATTAGTTCTGGACTTACATCTGTTGTTTGAACTAAAGGCAATACAATACCCGCTGTAGTTAGCCCTGCAACTGTTGCAGAACCAACTGAGAAGCGAATCAGCGTCGCTATAATCCACCCTATAAGTAAAGGGGATAAAGAAGTTATTTGTAATAGTCCACCGATATACTGACTTACGCCACTATCTATCAAGATTTGCTTTAAAGCACCTGCACCAGAAATAATTAGTAAAACCATAGTAATTCCAGATGCTGCAGTAGCATAAATTTTCATAATATCATCCATAGATTTTCCTCGGGCAACACCAAGTGTATAGGTTCCAATTAAAAGTGTTAGTAAAAGAGCTATGACCGGATTTCCAATAAAATTAACAAGATCATACAAAGTACTGTTTACAATAAGGAAACTAGAAATTATAGTAGCGAAACCAATTAATAAAACTGGCAATAAGGCCGTTAGTAAACTATTTGTCAAACTTGGAAGTTCCGAAACATTAAAAGTTTTTGAAGCCATAAATTCTTTTAATGGTTTGGCTTCTACTTTCGGAAGAAAACGAGTAAGTAATGGTCCAGAAATCAAAATAGCGGGTATAGCTAATATAATACCGTATAAGAGTGTCTTTCCTATATCAGCATCAAACATAACAGATAAGGCTGAAGGTGCAGGATGAGGAGGTAAAAATCCATGAGTAACTGATAAAGCGGCAAGCATTGGAAGCCCAACCCCTATAAGAGAAAGTCCAGTTGCAGAAGCAACTGTAAAGACAAGTGGTACAAGAATTACAAATCCTACTGAGTAAAACATTGTAACTCCTACGATAAAACCAGTTAACATAACCGCTGCTTTAGTGTTTTTAACTCCAAAAATTCTAATCAGACCATTGGTTATTTGTTGTGCTGCACCGCTCTCAGCAACAAGCTTACCCAGCATAGCCCCTAGACCAAGAATCATTACTAAAAATCCTAAAGTATTACCAATTCCCTTTTCTACTGAGCCTACCAAGGCATCTAAGGGCATACCTTGACCGATTCCAATTCCAATAGCAACTATAATAAAAGCGATGAATGCATTAAGTCGACAGATTACAATTAAAAAAAATAAAAAAAGAATTCCGAGAGATACTATTAATAAAGGCATAGGATAGTTAGACACTTATTATGTTAAAGATAAAAGAATTTATATATAAAAAAACCCTCCTGGATGGGAGGGCTTTTTTATATATAAATTCTTTTACCAGGTCTTTAAATTAACCATCGTAACAGTTCCTAAAAAATCAGAATATTTAGATGTATTATTTCCAAACTTTGCGAAAGCCTCTTGTTGCTGTGGAGTCTTAGGGCCCCATCCAAGTGCAGCTTCATAGTCATCATGCGTCATATAAACATACATATTTCCGCCATCACTTCCAATTCCATGTGAAAATTGGCCAAGTGAAAGGTATCCTTCCTGAGGAAAACCTTTTATAAGATCAGTAAATTCTTTAACAAAGCTTCCTGGATCGTCAACTCTCCACTTCCACATCTGTGCAATTGCCTCTCCTCTGTCAGAAACATTCATCCTCATTATTGAATTACCTCCTACAACAGATACGATATTACCAAATCCTAAAATACTAGAGTTAAAGAGAAGATATTTATCCCCATCTCTAATTTTTCTTAGAGCAGCAAGACCTTCTAACGATCCTGAAAACCCTAGATAATGCGTAGCTTCAACATCTTCAGATTTAAAATAAACTCTATTTAAAGAAATACTAACACCTTCAGGTTTATCAATATTTCCATAAAAGCTATCTAAAAGATCTAAAACATATTGTCCTTTTCCAGGTTCTACTTTAATTGCTACCTGTTCGAATGCGATATTCTGAGCAACTAATACATTAGAAGCTATAAATAAAATTAAAAAGATGATTTTTTTCATTGAATTCATTTAAAATTAGTTTTATGATTAAATTTTGAATTGAAATGTATTAAAAAAATAGCTCTTATTAAGCTAAAATTTCAGAAATGAGTATAATTATATAACTTGCGAACTTTGTAAAATACAATCAATTGAAAATCAATTATTTTACCTCTCTTTTTTTATTGGTAATATGTTTTGTATATGGACAAGACACATATAATCCTAAAAAACTCCAAGCTCCTGAAATTTTAATTGATGGGATTATAGAAAGTAACGAATGGAAGGGCGCCCAAAAAGTAATTTTAGACTATGAGGTAAATCCAGGAAATAACATACCCCCAGAAGAAAAAACTACTGCATATATTCTTTATTCAGACACCCATTTATACGTAGGTATTTATGCCTATGCAAAGCCAGGAGAAATTCGTGCTTCTGTTCGTTCTAGAGACGATTTTG
>MDSW01205233.1_pt1 | contig 11222 bp, 8 predicted proteins | sample 811171 | NCBI WGS metagenome assembly MDSW01 (sample SAMN05326641, study PRJNA326480) | marine metagenome | isolation source: seawater | place: Atlantic Ocean: North West | collected 2012 | reverse complement strand
TCCGCGCGTCCACCTCGTCGCGGAAGAGCAGCGCGAGCCTCGCCGGCGCCCACCCCCGCCGGTTCGCGTCCGCGTCGCCGACGCGCAGCCGAGCCCCCGCATCCCCCGACCCCCCCTCCTCGCCCTCGCCCTCGCCCTCGCCCTCGTCCGCGAATCCGTCCACGGCGTGGAACACCGCGTGCCCCCGGAACATGAGCGCGTCCCCGTCGCGCAGGATGACGTCCACCCCGGCACCGCCCTGGCCCTCGGCGGCGACGCCCGGGGCGTGCGCGGCGTACTGACTCCCCGGCTCCGGCGGGCGGCCGAGGTTAAACCGCGTCGCGCGCCCGAGGCTCACGCTGACGGTCCACCCGACGGGCCGGTCGAGGTGGCTCGACATCCGACCCGCGTTCGAGAGAGCGGTGGCGGCGGCTGAGGCGCTCGGTGAGGGTCCCGCGGCGGGCGCCGTTCGGGATGCGGTTTGAGCGCCGCCGAAGCTCGCGGAGCTCATCGCTCCCGACGCCGCCGCCGGGGATTCCGCGCGCGCGGGGATGTTCGTTTCGGCGTCGACCCCGGGGGAAGCGTCTCCTTCCGGGGAAACGGCGGCGTCCTCGTTCCCTCGGCGGGCGTTCTCGGCTCGCGCCCTCGCCTCGCCGTAGACGAGCGCCCAGAAGTGGGTGGGCTCGAACGTCGCGACGTCGCGTAGGTCTTGCGCTTCGCGCGCGACGGCGGCGGCGACGCGTCGCGCGACGTCGAGGACGTCCTCGGGGTTCGCTCGCAGCGCCCCGACGTGCGCGCCGCAGTGGCCGCGGCACCGCTCGAGGCCGCACGCGCGGCGGCACGCGCGGGGGCGCTCCGCGCCGACGGTGCGCGACGCGATGATGCACGGGTGGTCCTGCGTCGAGGCGACGTCGCGCCACGTCGGGAACGCCCCGTCCGCGAGCTCGCGGACGCGATCGACGAGCGCGTCGCGCGCCGCGCGGTCCGCCACCGCGCCGCGGACCAGGAAGCAGTCCCAGGGCAGACGCGAGACGCGGGAGACGCGCGGGGCGCCGTCCAGCGCGCCGGGAGGCGCCGCGCGCGACATCGAAACCGCGAACGCGGGAGTGGCGAGGGGGGAGGGGGGCGAGGCGGGGTGCTGACGAAGCGTGAAAAGGACGAGCAGCGCCGGGTGATGAGATCATCGCGTCAGCATTCCTACGACCGGGCTGCCCGTCATTGCAGCGACAACTCGCCCGCCCAATAATTCATCACTCTCCTCACAGGTCGAGCTTGGCCTTGTTGCACGGTCCCCCGACTTCTCCGCAGAACGCCGCCTGGAAGAACCACTTCCTCCCCCCGAGCGCCTGCTTCCCCTTCCAGAACGCCTCGTACAGCGCCTCCTCGTCCGCCTCCATCGCCTCGCACGCCGCGACGAGCGCCCCGACGTGGTCCCCGCCCGCGTCGACGTCCAGATCCGCCGTGCTCCAATCCAACCCGGCGCCCGCGAGCACCGCGCCCCCGACGTCCGCCTCGAACGCGGCGTACGCCGAGCGCCAGTACGCCTCGTCCGCGCACGCCGCGCCGACCGTCTCGGCGTAGACGCCCGCGGGAAGGCGCTCCCGCGTCGCGCGCGCCGCCGCGAGCATCTGGTCGTCGCCGTACCCCGCGTCGCGGAAGCCGCGCTGCATCGCCGTCTGCAATCGATGCGCCGCGGCGCGGCAGTACGTGCACGCGCCGGGCTCCTGGCCCGGGCGCGCCGTCTTCGTGCGCTTCGCGCGCTCGGGCTTGACGAACGTCGGGTCCGGGACGTTCGGGGCCTTCTTCACGAAGCCGGAGGACGTCGTGACGGTGTCCCCCGACGGAGGACCGGAGGCGGAGGAGGAGGAGGAGGAGGGGGGCTGCTGCTGGGTCGAGGACGACGGCGACTGGGTCGAACCGGACTGGGCGGTCTCGGCTAACTCCCGCCGCGCGGGCTCGGGCTCGGGCTCGATCGCGTCGGGCTCGTCGTCGTCGGGCTCCGGGTCGGGCACCGCCTCGACCGCGGCGCCGGTCGCGTCGCGCGCCGGCGCCTCGTCGTCCTCGAGCTCGGGCTCGTCCGGCAGGAGGTCGAGGGCGTCGTCCAGGTCCGCCGCCTTGAGGCCGCGCGCGCCCGCGGCCGCCTCCGCCTCGTCGAGCAGCGCGTCGAGCTCGGCGTCGTCGAGGTCCGCCACCTCGAGAGCGCCGCGCGCGGCCGCGTCGGCGGAGGCGAGGGAGGCGAGGGAGAGGAGCGCGAGGAGCGCGAGGAGCGCGCCGCGGAGGGTGGACGCGCGCATGGCGAAGGCGTGCGAGGCGCGCCGCGGATTGGCGCGGGAGGGATTTGATTCCAACCGTTCGTCCGAGGGAAAAGCTGAGTAAGCCGCGGCAGGCGCGAGGCAGCGGCGGTCGGACAACGGACGCCCCGAACCGCCAACGACGGTCTGCGGCGCTCGGTGAATTTTTTTTTCCCGGCGCCGCGGGCGAAGTTTCGGGAGAGGTCTTTTCACCAATCGCGCCGTTCGCTTTTCTTCTCTTCCAAGTCGTCTCTTGCTTCCCTCCCCGCGCGCTCGCGTTCGCTCTCCGTCTCCATCCTCACTTCCCGGGCTGGAGATCCGGCATGTCGTCCTCCTCGCTGTCCGACCCGGGCTCCATCCCGGGCTCGCGGTAGTTATCCATGGACTCGAGCTTGGAGACGTCGAACGCCGCCTCGCGATCCGCCTCCTCCTCGTCGTCCTCGTCGAGCCACTTGTCGAAGTCCGTGTGCACGTGCGGGTCTTTCTTCGTCTGCTTCAGCAGGCGAGGCCAGTGCGGACCGGCGTTCTGCGAGGGGAGGGGGTCGGGGGAATGGGGGTCGAGGGGGAGGAGGGGTGAGTCGCGCGGGCGAGTGGAGGAGAGAAGCGACGTCGGTTTCGAACGCGGCGGCGCGAGGGGAAGAGCCGCGCGTCCACGACGTGAAGCGTCGGGAGCGACGCGTTGGCGATCGCGCGTCCGCTCACCTCCTCCGTCTTCATGACGATGACGACGATGTGTCTGGATCCCACGTGGATCTTGCTGTCGTTGGCGTTGACGGGATGCATCAGCTCGAGGCGCAGATCGTACGGGTGCTTCTCTTCGGTGCTGTCCGTGCCCGCCATCGCGGAGAAGGTGAGGACGCCGTCGTCCGTCAGATTCACCTTCGGGTTCTCCGCGTTCGCGCACTCGATGGTGACGAAGAGGCGGTCTTTGCGTTGCGCCCAGAGGACGACGGGCGTGCGGTGCGCCTCGCCCACGGACATCGCGGACATGGGATCGGTTTCGAAACGCGAGGCGCGCGGGATGCCGAGCGGGCGCGTCGGGGTGTGCGACGCCCGACCACGAACCCAGACGCGACCGTCGACTCGTCCGAGGCGAACGAAGGTCGGGGAAGAAAACGCCTTCCGGGGGAGATTCGCCCCGAGCAGTACTGCTCCCGCCAGCGCGCGACTCGAACGTTTATTCGCGCCGCGCGGTGGACACGCGCGCGCGCGCGATGGGCGGCGATTTCCGCCCGCGACGCTACGCCGTCCGGTTCCGCCCCCCGCGGTTCATCCTCGAGTACTCGGACGACGCGGGGAAGACGAGGACGCGCTCGGTGCGCTCGCGCGCCCCTTCGTCCCCCGCCGTCCCCGAACCGACACGACGGAGCGTTTGCGCGCGTCTCGCGTTTCCAGGCCCCCTCCCTCCCTCCTCCTCACACCCCCGCCGCTCGTAACCCCCCGCCCCCCCGCAGGTGAGCGTGTCCGTCCCCGAGCACGCGCCGGACGCGGACGCGATCGCGCGCGAGGTGACGCGCGCGTTCCCCCGCCGGCTCGACCGGTCGCTCGTCCGTCATCCGCAGATCGTGCGACTCGCGCGGCGTCTCGTCGACGCCGTCTCCGCCGGGGCTGGTGAGAAGACGACGCCGGAGTTCGCGGAGGACCTCGACCTCAACCTGGTCTCGCCCGAGAAGCTCGTCGAGGCGAAGGCGGCCATGGACGAGGGCTTCGAGCGGAATCGAAAGGCGATCGGCGACGAGGGGTTCGAGTACGACGTGCGGCGAGACTTCGCCCCGACGCGAAAGAGCGAGTGGGACGACGCATCCGACGACGCATCCGACGACGACGTCGACGACCTCCTACCGTGACCGCCGGGCCGGGCGGCGAGAGTGGGCGCGCGAGCGTGCGAGGAAACGGCGCGCATCTTTGTTCACGAATCGCCGGTTGAGAACGGTGCAGACGCGCTCTCGGTCCCCCTTCGAAACGCCCGGATCCCTCCCGTCCGTTCGCGCCGGGTTCGAACCCCGCCGGGCGTCGTCTCGAGGGACGTCTTTACCCGCCGCGCTACTGATTCGCCGAGACGTTCACCATCGTCGTGATGTTATCCCCCTTGAGAAGCACGCGCCCCACGGATCTCCGCGTGCCTTTCTTCTTGTTCACCTCCTCGGACTCGTCGAGCACGAGGTTCATGTACTCGTCGAAACCCTGAGCGTACGAGAGGGGAGCGGAGGGGAGGGGGGGCGTGAGCGGCGCTTCGGCGGCGACGGAGCGGCGTCGCGTTACCCTAACGAGACTCGGGCGAGGGGAGGGAGGGGCGGGGACCCCGCGGGGGCGGTCGAGCGCGGCGCGCGAGACGCACGATGATGCGGCCCTCCATGACGACGTCGGTGTTCTCGTACAGCCAGATCTGGATCCTCGCCTTGGTCTGAAGGAACCTGAAGATGAGGTTCTGCGAGCGTCGGGCGGGGGATCGGGATCGGGCGATTGGCGCGAAAAGAAGAGGCGAGCGGGGCGGACGGGAGGGGCGCGGTCAGCGGGAGGCGCGAGGCGCGGGCGCGGGGGATGAGGGCGGGAGGGGTTCGAGATCGTGGGCGCGCGACGTCTCGGTTCGGAACGCACGATCGGCTGCGTCATGATGCGCTGGACCTTGGTCGCCATGGTGACTGCTCTCTGTTCACGAGGCGAACGTCGGCTGTTTGGGTGGTCCGCGCGCCTCGATCGCGAGGGCGACGCCGCGGCGCGAAGATGGACGCGAGCGCGCTCTCGCCGGCGGCGTGCGCGTGGTGCGGGCGACGGCGCGCGTTCGGGACGAACGGCGGGCGCGGCGCGATGTGCGCGGCCGGCGCGCGAAACGAAGCGATGGCGCCCCCCCCCCGCCCACCAATCCGGCGGCTGCGAAAGTACGTCCGCCTGAACCCATGAATCGACGATCGGGCCGCGCGCGCCGGCCGGGTCGACGACGCCACTTGCTCAAGCTGCTGGCAGGAACTCCACGCGAGAACTCCACGCCTCGGCACTTCGCGCCGCACCCGCGCGCGCTTCCGACCCGTCTCACGCCACACCGCGCGCGTCATGGGCGGCTCGCGCAACTCCGGCAGGGCGGTCGGCGGCGGCGGCCTGGGCTCGGTGCGCCCTCCCCTCCCCCTCTCGCGCGCTCGCGCCCTCGCCTCGGCCTCGCGCGCGACGGCGTCTCCCGTCTCGCCGCCGCCGCCGACGCTGACCTTCCCGCTGTTTCGCCCCCGCCTCGTCCGCCCCCGCCTCGTCCGCCCCCGGTCTCCCCTCCCCCCACCCTCCCGCCCCCGACCCCAGGGCCTCGCCCGTCGCGCGTCTCGCCACGGCGCGCACGTCACCGGCAACGACGGTCGCTACATCCAGCAGGGCTACGACCGCCACACCTCGGACCTGAACCCCGACGGCGCGCGGCATCCGCGCCCGAACCTCGTCTCCGTCATGGAGCGCAACGATCTCGACGAGTTCGTCGCCATGGCGGAGCTCTCCGAGCGAGATTTCACCGCCGAGCGCCGCGGCGCGGTCGTCGTGAGCCTGGGCGACTCCGGAGCGTCCGCCCCCGGCGCCCCGGGACCCGGCGGCGTTAGCGGACCCGGGGTCCCCCGCGCCTCCGATCCCTCCGCGGAGTCCCTCCACGCGCACCGCCTCAAGGTCCCCCGCCGCCCGCCCTGGACGCGAGACACGCCGGCGGAGGTTTTGGACCAGAACGAGCGCCGCCACTTCCTGGAGTGGCGCCGCGCGTTGGCGCAGGTGGAGGCGGACGAGAGGGTCACCCTGACCCCGTTCGAGAAGAACCTCGAGATCTGGCGCCAGCTCTGGCGCGTGTGCGAGCGGAGCGACGTCGTCGTGCAGGTGGTGGACGCCAGGGATCCCCTGTTTTACCGATGCGAAGATCTCGAGCGCTTCGTCGCCGAGCTCGACGGAGGGCGCAAACGAACGATCGTGCTCCTGAACAAGGCCGACCTGCTCTCGCCGGAGCTCCGAGCCGCGTGGTCCGCCGAGTTCGACGAGCTGGGCCTCGAGTACCTCTGGTGGTCCGCGAAGGCGGCGACGGAGGAAGTCGAGGAGGCGCAGCGCGCGGCCAAGACGGCGCGAGCGGCGGAGCACGCGAGGAGAGCGAACGCGGGAGACGTCGAGGGCGACTCCTTCTCGGAGGAGGAGGAGGAGGATGGCGAGGAGGAGAGAAACGCTCTCGGGGCCTCGTCACCCTCGGGTTCGCGAGCGGTGGATGGACCGGGAGAGGAGGAGCGAGGACAGAGTCTCTCGCTCGGACAGAGTCTCTCGCTCGGACAAAGTCTCTCTCTCGGACAAAGTCTCGGTTCGCGAAACACAAAGTCTCGGCTGTTATCTCGCTCGGCTCTTCTGGCGGAGCTCGAGAGGCGCGCCGAGGAGGCCGCGGGCGCGGGCGCTCGCACGCGGCGCCCCGACGGGCGCGTCGTCGTCGGCATGGTGGGCTACCCGAACGTGGGCAAGTCCTCGACCGTGAACGCGCTTGTGGCGAAGAAGAAGACGGGCGTCTCGGCGACGCCTGGGAAGACGAAGCACTTCCAGACGCTCGAGCTCGGCGCGGGGCTCCTCCTGGCCGACTGCCCCGGCCTGGTCTTCCCCTCCTTCACGAGCTCCCGGGCGGAGCTCGTGTGCAACGGCGTCCTCCCGATCGATCGCCTGACCGACGTCAGGCAGCCGATCGCGGTGGTCGCGTCGAGGATCCCGAGGCGGAGGTTCGAGGCGGCGTACGGGCTGACGCTGCCCCTCCCGGCGCTGCACGAGGCGCAGGACCGCAACGCCACCGCGGGGGAGCTCCTCAGGGCGTACTCCGCCGCGAGGGGGCTCACCGTGCAGCACGGAAGGCCGGACGAACAGAGGGCGGGGAGGGCGATCCTCAAGGATTACATCAACGGGAAGCTGCTGCACTGCGTCGGACCGAAGGGGTACAGCGGCGAGATGGGCGTCGAGGGAGACGCCATCGCCGGCGTCGCGCGCGAGGAGGGCGAAGGAAATCGCGCGCGGGAGGCGCGACGCGCCGTTGGAAACGAAATCGAACCCGCGACGACCGTCGGGGGCGACTCGGCGTCGATCGAATCGTCCTCGGGGAAGAACGAGGATCCGCTCGCGAAGCAGCTCCTGGCGGAGATGATGGAGGAGCTCGGGGGGTTGGACGGGAAGGCCAAGCCCGAGAAGGCGCGCCGCGCCGAGCACAAGTTCCAGAAGAAATCCAAGGTGAAGGGCCGGATCAAGCACAAGGGCTTCGGCGAGGACGAAACCGCGGGCGGGAACGGGTTCAAGATGGGGAAGAAGGGAGGGATGATGCCCGCGTCCGTGCAGGCGACGGTGAGAAGCGCCGTGGGGGACGAGTGAGGAGAGTGACGCCGAGGGAGGTAGTATACCCTCGTGAGGTCTACTCGCATATACTCGTATACTCGGGGACCCGACCCCCCGAAATCGGCGCGAGACGAAACGACGATCCACCGAAATCCCCGCGCCGAGTTCATCGTCGCGTCCCCCGCGTCTCATTCCCCCCCCGGTCTCCCGCGAGCCACAGGAGCTTCCCCCACGCGTCGAAGAAGAGCCCCGCGAAGTCCACGCCCGTCCGGTTCGCCGTCGCCGGTCGCCTCGCCGTCGCCGCCAAGACGCCGTGCATCAGCCGCGACGCCGTCTGCAGCGCCCGCGTCGGCGGCGCCCTCCGCCGCTCGTACCGCGCGAGCGCCGCCGACACGTCGGATCGGTCGGGCGACGCGACGCCCGCCCCCACTCCACCCAACCCCACCCCGTCCCTTTCGAAAAACCCCTGCTCGCTCGCGATCCCCTCTCTCCGCGCCTTTCCCTCCCTCGCCACGTTCTCGAGGGCGCCCCCGGGTCCGACGAGGCAATCCGCGAGCGCCTCGGCGTCTCCGAACGCGGTGCTGATGCCGAGTCCGAGCGAGGGGTACATGCAGTGCGCGGCGTCGCCGAGCAGCGCGCACCGCCCCGCGATCCACCGGCTCGCCGCCTCGCGCTCGAACAGCGTCGTCTGCACGACGTCGCGCGGGTCCGTCGCCGCCACCGCGCGGCGCGCGAGCGGCGCGGCGGTCGCGAACGCCTCGGCGAGGTGCGCGAGCCTCGCCTCGGGCGCGTCGAACGCGCGGGGCGCCTCGCCGAAGCGCGTCGTGCCGAACATCAACTGCCCGCCGCCGCCGACTGATGATGATGACGACGCGTTCATCACGCCCGGATCGTCGTCGTCGTCCAGCCCGATGTTCCCTCGCCCGACGTCCAGGAACGAGACGCCCGCGCCGTCGCAGAGCGAGAAGCGGAGCTCGTTGCGGCACCCGCCGTCGGGTGGGTTCGGGGCGAGGGCGTAATACACGTTCGCTCGCGACGAAGCGTCCTCCGTCGACGACGCGTCCGACGACGCGTCCTCCTCCGCGGCGGATTCTTCGTCCATCATCGCGAGCGCGCGGACGCGGGAGTTGCGCCCGTCCGCGCCGATGACGCAGTGCCTGACTCGACACGGCGCGGGGGGTTCGCCGCCGGCGCGCGGCGCGGCGAAGCGCAGGAGGACGGCGGCGTCGGCGTCGGCGGCGTCGGCGTCGGCCACCGTCTCGACGGCGTCGAGGCGGTGGCCGAGCGCGACGGTTCCCGGTTCGAGGCCGCGGCGCAGGGCGTCCGTGAGCCGCGCCCACGTGATGCCGATCTGCGGCGGGAGGTTCATGCGCGCGGACCACCCCGCGACGTCGATGCGGACGAGCTCCTCCGCCTCCTGGTCGTCCCCCGCGTCGGGATCGCGCTGTTCGATGGCGATGGTGCGGATCTCCGCGCCCGCGCGGACCACGCGGTCGCACGTCGCCGCGTCGATCGCGCGCAGGTGGTTCAGCCCGTGCGGCCAGATGAAGATGGCGACGCCCGCGGGTTTGAACGCCTCGCGCTGCTCGAACACGCGCACGTCCAGGCCCGCGCGCTGGAGCGCGAGGGCGGCCGCGAGGCCGCCGGGGCCCGCGCCGACGATCGCGACGTCGCACGCGTCGTCGTCGCGCGCCGAGGGCGACCCGGGAGCGGCGCCGGACGCGGCCGGGCGGGGACGACGGCGCGAGGAGACGCCGAGGCGGTGCCCGCGGGGGCGCGCCGCGACCCCGGGGACGCCGGCGGAGACCGCGAGGGACATCGGGAAGGCGAGCGCTCGCCGAGGGACGCGCGCGACGCGGTATCGCCCGAGGGTGACCCGCGGGAGCGAAAACGAGAACGACAGCACCGCCAGTTGGCCGAACTACGCGCGGCGACGGCAGCTCGAACTTCGACGAGATTCGGATCTATCGGACGACGGGTCGGCACGCCGACACGACTCCGTTCGTGAACGAAGGTGATTCCGTCCTACGCGCCGCGCTCCCCGCTCCCACACCGTCGCGCGCTCGTCCGCCTCTCCTCCCTCTCTCCCGCTCCGCGCTCATATCTCGCCTCCGTTCACCACGCTCACCCTGTCGCTGCACCCCTCCCCCCTTCGCGCCCTCGCCGCCTCCTCGGCGACGATGGCCGCCATCGTCTCGTAGCTGCTCTCGGTGACCCCCCCGACGTGAGGGGTGAAGTACGCGCGCGGGTGCCGGGCGACCGCGTCGCTCGGATCCAAAGGCTCCGCCCACGCCACGTCCGACGCGAGGTACCCCAGCCTCCCGTCGTTCAGCGCGGCCAAGACCGCGTCGCGGTCGAACAGACCCCCGCGCGCGACGTTCACGCAGACGGCGCCGGGCTTTGCGGCGTCGAGGAACGCGGCGTCCACCATGCCGCGATTCGCCGGCGTCTGCGCGCACGCGAGCACGAACGCGTCGCACTCCGCGATCGCCGCGAGGGTGTCTTCGCGCCCGACGCCGCGGTGGGGCACGAGCGCCTCGATCGGGTCGTCGTCGTCGGAGGGTTCGGGTCCGGGTTCGGGTCCGGGTCGGTCGGGGGGTTCGGGCGCGCCGTCAGAAGCCGTTCGAAGACTTCGGGCGGAGGTCGCGCGCCCGTCGCGTCGGCGTCGCCACGTCCCGTCCGGGTCGCGCGCGCGCGACGCGGATAACTCGCACCCGAACGGCGCGAGCCTTCGCGCGATCTTCCGCGCGATGTCCCCCCACCCGACGATGTGCACGCGCGCGCCGACGAGGGATCTGCCCCAGGGCGAGCCCAGGGTCCGGTCCCGGATCGAGTCCGCCATCTCGTTCACCCGGCGCATCGACGCGAGGAGGAGGAACACCGCCATCTCCGCGGTGGAGTCGGCGTTGCCGGTGTGTTGACTCGGCACCCGCGCGAGCGCGATCCCGCGCCGCGTGCACGCCGCCTCGTCCACGCCCTCCAGGCCGACGCCGAACTGCAGGACGAGGCGCAGGCGGGTCGCCGCGCCCAGGATCGCGTCGTCGAGGCGCGTCATCAGCGGCACCGCGATGTCCGCGTCCGCGATGCGCGCCGCCACCTCCGAACGCGCGCACGCCACGACCTCGATCCCGGCCGAGCCGGAGGCGGCGTTCAGGGCGTCGCAGCGACGCTTCGTGCACGCGAACCCCTGGTGGAACTCGAGGCCGCAGAAGAGCACCACGAGCGGGCGGTCGACGATCGCGCCGCGGCGCGAGCGGTCCCCCATCGACGCGCGGGGGGCGGGGGGCGAGCGCGTGCGGGGCGCGCCGAGTAGGGATGTGCGACGCGAGGGAAAGAGCGACGAGCAGGATCGAGCTGGGACGACGCGAAAATGCGCCCGCCTCGAGTCGGATCGTGTCGGCGAAATGCCCCCGTGTTCGACATTTCAGTCCTCTCAGACGTTCAAAAAATATACTTTCGTACTTTCGAAAGTATGTCGCGCTCTCGTCCCCCTCCCGCCTAGTTGTGGAAGGCCGGGGCGGCGCCCGACCCGTCCCCCGCCGAGTCCACCGGCGGTTCGATCATCACGGGGGTGTTGACGACGACCTCATCGTCGTCGTCGTCGCCTCCCCCCCCCCCCCCCCCCCCCCCCCCCCCCCCCCC
>MDSW01195208.1_pt1 | contig 11222 bp, 10 predicted proteins | sample 811171 | NCBI WGS metagenome assembly MDSW01 (sample SAMN05326641, study PRJNA326480) | marine metagenome | isolation source: seawater | place: Atlantic Ocean: North West | collected 2012 | reverse complement strand
CTTCGTTCTCCTCGCCTTCGATATCGCCGACCAGGCCGGCCGGCAGCTCGATCACCTGCGCCTGCACCGGAAAACGCGGCTGCTCGACCAGCAGCACTTCGTTGTCCGGCGTGAGCGCGACGATGACCACCGCCCCGCGCGCATTCGCGCGCTCGACGTATTCCCAGTGATCGCGGCGTTTCAGGCGCAGGAATTCGCCTTCGTGGAGGGTACGGTCGGCAGACATGATGGCCCGGCGGATGAACGACAGCGCGCCATTCTAACCGCGCGAATCGCTGCCCGTGTTTACGCCACCCGCAGCGGCCGTACGTTGCTGGGCATGATGCCGTCCTGCAGATCGCTCCAGTACACGATCTCCATGCGGCCGTCGAAATGCTCCACCAGCGCGCTGCAGGATTCCACCCAGTCGCCCGAGTTGTAATAGCTCACGCCCTCGATGGTCTTCATCTCGGCATGGTGGATATGCCCGCAGACCACGCCGTCGAAGCCGCGCCGGCGGCACTCGTGGGCGACGGCCTTCTCGAACTCGCTGATGAAGTTCACCGCCGATTTCACCTTGTGCTTGGCGTAGGCGGAAAGCGACCAGTAGGGATAGCCCATACGCGCCCGCACCTGGTTCACGTAGCGGTTCGCGCGTAGCAGCGTGACATAGGCCACATCGCCGATGCGCGCGACCCAGCGGTGGTAGCGCGTGACCACGTCGAACAGATCGCCATGAATGACGAACAGCTTGCGATTGTCGGCGGTGACGTGCACGCAATCGTTGAGCACGTGGATATTGCCCATGCGCAGTTCGTAGTCCACGAACTTGCGCAGGAAGTCGTCATGGTTGCCGGTCACGTAGTAGACCTGCGTGCCGCGCTTGGACTTCGTCAGGATCTTGCGGATGACGTTGGTGTGTTCCTGCGGCCAGAAGAACGTGGACTGCAGGCGCCAGCCGTCGATGATGTCACCCACGAGGTAGAGCTTTTCGCACTGGCACTGCTTGAGGAATGCCGCCAGCGCCTCGGCCTGGCTGCCGGGCGTGCCCAGATGGGCGTCGGATATGAACACGCTGCGATAGCGCAGTTCCGGGCGTTGCTCGCTGTTCTCGTTCATGGCTTGCTCCATCACGTACCCGCAGCCATGGTCGATCGGCAAGATCACCACACCGTGACGGTTTCATGTCTTTTTCATGACAGGCCTTCGCAACGGACAACGCGGCCGTTTTTGCTAAGCTTGCGCCGCATCGAGGCACCGACGCCGCACGGCGTCGGTCATGGGGCCTTCAGCGCGGATCGAACAACCACATGAGCCAGATACAGCACCGAGTCCTGATCGTGGGCAGCGGCGGGCGGGAGCACGCGCTCGCGGTCAAGATCGCGGCCTCGCCGCGTGTCGACCATGTCTACGTCGCACCCGGCAATGCCGGCACGGCGCGTATGCGCGGCGTGCAGAACGTCGCGCTCGCGGCCACCGATATTGTCGGCCTGCGCGACTTCGCCCACGACAACGACGTGACGCTGACCGTGATCGGCCCCGAGGCCTCGCTGGCCGAGGGTATCGTCGACGCGTTCAGCGACGCCGGGTTGGCCTGCTTCGGCCCCGGCCGCGATGCGGCCCGGCTGGAAGCCAGCAAGGCGTTCTCCAAGGATTTTCTGGCGCGCCATGCGATCCCCACGGCGGAATACGCGGTCTTTGCCGACTACGACAAGGCCGCGGCCTACATCCGCGAGCGCGGCGCGCCGATCGTGGTCAAGGCCGACGGGCTGGCCGCCGGCAAGGGCGTCTATCTCGCGGCCACCGTCGATGCGGCGCTGGACGCCGCACGCGACATGCTCGAGGACAACGCCTTCGGCGATTCGGGCGCACGCATCGTGGTCGAGGAGTTCCTGACCGGCGAGGAAGCCAGCTTCATCGCGATGGTCGACGGCCACAATATCCTGCCGCTGGCCAGTTCGCAGGATCACAAGGCCGCCCACGATGGCGACACTGGCCCGAACACCGGCGGCATGGGCGCCTATTCGCCGGCGCCGGTGATGACCGACGCCGTATTCGCGCACGTCATGGCCACGGTGATTCGCCCCACGGTGGCGGCGATGGCCGCCGACGGCAACGCCTTCACGGGCTTTCTCTACGCCGGGCTCATGGTCGACGCGAACGGCGACGCCAAAGTGCTGGAGTTCAACGTGCGCCTCGGCGACCCGGAGACCCAGCCGATTCTCATGCGCCTGCGAAGCGATCTCGTCGATCTGGTCGACGCGGCCATCGACGGGCGCCTGGATCAGGTGGAAGCCGAATGGCATGCCCAGGCCGCGCTCGGCGTGGTGATGGCGGCCGGCGGTTATCCCGGCAGCTACGACAAGGACGACGAGATTTTCGGCCTGGACGCGGCCGAAGCCACCGGCGCGCAGGTCTTTCACGCCGGCACGCGCCTGGCCGATGACGGTAGCGTGCGCACCGATGGCGGACGCGTGCTGTGCGTGTGCGCGCTCGGCGCAGACGTTGCCGAGGCCCAGAAGCGCGCCTATGCTGGCGTGGAAAAAATAAGCTGGCGCGATGCCATGTATCGTCGCGACATCGGGCACCGTGCCATCGGCCGCTCGTCGGGCACGTCATAACCCTCGTTGAATAACACCCCACCGCGATTTTTTCGTTCGCAAGGACTCGATTGATGAAGACGACTCGTATCCTGGGCCGCATGCTGATGCTTTGCGCGCTGCTTACGGCGGCTAGCGCCGGCCACGCCGAAAAGGAAAAGACCGTTTACGGCTGGGTCGAGAACGCGCAGCTGGTGCCCTGGGGCGTGACCCTGAAGGCGAAGCTGGATACGGGTGCGTTGACCTCGTCCATGCACGCCACCGACATCGAGAAGTTCGAGAAGGACGACGAAACCTGGGTGCGCTTCAAGACGCGCGTCGAGGACCAGCGCACCGAGGAAATGGTCAGCAAGCAATACGAGCGCCCGCTCTACCGTCAGCTCGAGGTCAGCGGCGCCGGCGGCACCGACGAGCGCCCGGTCGTGCTGCTCGAGGTGTGCATGAACAACACGATCTATGAAGAGCAGTTCTCGCTGCGCGACCGCGGTGACATGATCTATCCCATGCTTCTCGGGCGTCGCACGATCAAGCACCTCGGTCTGATCGACGTGAGCGAGACGTTCCTCAACAACCCCGAGTGCGACCACGACTCCAAGGTGGTCGAGAACGAGGCCTCCGAAGACGACGACGACTGATTCGGTAACGGACGCTGCTCGTGAAAGACCTCCATCTGAAGATTCTTGCGCTGATACTCATCGTCAGCGCGCTTGGCCTGTGCTACTACAAGATCGACCGGCTCGGCGTGCCGCTCACGCCGCAGAGCAGCGCTCAGGTCTGGACCGCCGAAGCCACCGTGCGCTTCAACGGCGAGAACCAGTCCGCCAAGATCGATCTCGCCGTGCCCAAGTCGCCGCCCGGTTTCTCGGTACTCGACGAGAATTTCATCTCGGCCGGCTTCGGCCTGGCCACGGATGACGAAGGCGCGAACCGCGTGGTGCAGTGGGCCGCGCGCAATCTGCGCGGGCCGCAGACGCTCTACTATCGCGTGGTGCTCACCGAAGACAATTCGGCGAATCGCGACCGTACCCAGCCGACACCCGACTACCCCGACATTCCCGAATACTCGGACCCGGAACGCGCGGCCGTGTTCACGCTGCTAGACAGCGTGCGCGCCCGGTCGGCCGACACCTCCTCTTTCGCACAGGAGCTGCTGCGTCGCTTCAACGATCCGAGCCCCGAAGCCGAGGTGAAGGTGCTGCGGGACGACGCGGCCAGCAACCTCGCACAGGTCGAACAGCTGCGCCATATCCTCGCCGGCGCGCGCATTCCCTCGCGCATCGCCCACGTTCTGCCGCTAACCGGCAGCCTGCGCCACGGCGCGCTGGTGCCCTGGCTCGAGGTCTACAACGGTGAACGCTGGCTGGCCTTCAACCCGCGCACCGGCGCCGCCGGCTTCCCCAACGACGCGCTGGTCTGGTACGCCGGTGACATGCCGCTGGTGGATATCGAAGGCGCCGACGATGCCAGCGTGCAATTCTCCGCGCTGAAAACATCACGCGACGTCATGGGCCTCGCCCAGCAGCGCGCCCGGCTGATCAACTCCGACGTGCTGGAGTATTCGCTGCTGTCGCTGCCGCTGGCAACGCAGAACACGTACAAGATCCTGCTCACGGTGCCGCTCGGCGCGCTCGTGGTGGTACTGCTGCGCAACTTCATCGGCCTGCGCACCTTCGGCACGTTCATGCCGGTGCTGATCGCGCTCGCCTTTCGCGAAACCGAGCTGATCTGGGGCTGCATCCTGTTCTCGGTTCTGGTTGCGCTCGGGTTGATCATCCGCTTCTATCTCGAACGGCTGAAACTGCTGCTGGTGCCGAGGCTGGCTTCGATGCTGACCATCGTGATCCTGCTCATGGCCGGCGTGTCCGTTATCAGCCACAAGCTGGGCATGGAGCACGGCCTGTCGATCGCGCTGTTCCCGATGGTGATCCTCGCCATGACCATCGAACGCATGTCGATTGTCTGGGACGAAAACGGGCCCAAGGACGCCATGCTCTCCGGGCTGGGCAGTCTCGCCGTCGCGGCGGTCGGCTTCGTGGTCATGACCCACCCGCTCGCGGAATATCTGGCGTTCGTGTTCCCCGAGCTGTTGCTGCTGGTGCTGGCGTTCACGCTTCTGGCCGGCCGCTATACCGGTTATCGACTCTCCGAGCTGTGGCGCTTTCGCGCATCGGCTCGTGCGATCACCAGCAAGCAATGAGTACGGTCGGACGAGGTTGGCGCAGCCGCCTGCGGCTGCTGCGGCGTAATCCGCCGCTGCGCCTGCCGTCGACGCTCAGGCAACTGGGCATCCTCGGCATGAACGAGCGCAACGGCGATTACATCAGCATCTACAACAAGCGCAAGTTCTATCCGCTGGTCGACGACAAGCTCAAGACCAAGCAGCTCGCGCTGGAAGCCGGAATTGCCACGCCGGAGCTCTATGGCGTGATCGAGATCGAGCACCAGGTGCGCGATCTCGACGAAATGCTCGGCGACAGGCAGGACTTCGTCATCAAACCCGCCCAGGGCTCGGGCGGCAACGGCATCATGGTCATCGGCGGGCGGCGCGGCAATCAGTTCCTGCGCTCGTCCGGCGTGAGCGTGTCGCGCAGCGAGCTGGAGCACTTCATCTCGAACGTGCTTTCGGGCATGTACAGCCTGGGCGGCCTGCCGGACAAGGCGATCATCGAATACCGCGTCAAACCGCATGCGGTCTTCGATGCGGTGAGCTTTCAGGGCGTGCCGGATATTCGCACCATCGTGTTTCGCGGCGTACCGGTCGCCAGCATGGTGCGCCTGCCCACGCGGCAGTCGGACGGCAAGGCGAACCTGCACCAGGGCGCAATCGGCGCCGGCATCGACCTTGCGACCGGCAAGACCGTCGACGGCGTGTGGTTCAACAGCGTGCTCGACTCACACCCCGACTCGGGCAACGCCGTGCGTGGCATTCAGGTGCCCGACTGGCAGCTGCTTCTGGAACTGGCGGCGCGCTCCTACGACCTCACCCAGCTCGGCTATCTCGGCGTGGACGTGGTGCTCGACGCGGAACACGGCCCGCTGGTGCTCGAATACAATGCGCGACCGGGCCTGAATATCCAGCTCGCCAACCAGATGGGCCTGCGCAGCCGGCTGGAAAAGGTACGTGCTGTGAACAGCGTTCCGGCCTCGGCCGCCGCACGCGTGGCCCTCGGACAGGAACTGTTCGGCGAATAGATCGGTCAGGGTGCGATTCGCGCCCGGCCCGGCGGGCCAGTCCCGCGCCTAGGCGGGGCAGCGGGCGTGGATGAAGGTCCAGTAGCCGAAGGCGTTGACGGGCTGGGTTTCGACCACGTCGAGTTCGGCCATTTCCAGGAAATCGTCAAGCGGGAACGAGGGACGGAAACCGACCAGCTTGGACAGCGGCGAGACCATGCGCTCGAGCGAGGCCATCGCGCCCTTGCCCTGGCTGAAGTGGTTCACGATGAACAGGTCACCGCCCGGCTTGCAGACGCGCTTCATTTCCTCGACCACTTTCTTGGGGTCGGGCGCGACCGACACCACGTACATCGCCACGACCTTGTCGAAGCTGTTATCGGCATATTCGAGCGCCTGCGCATCCATGAGAGCGAGCGATATGCGATCGGCATTGCCGTTCACCCGGGCCTTGGCATAGTCGAGCATTTCCGGCGATACATCGATCCCCACCACTTCGACGCCGTCGCCGTAATGGTCGAGCGACAGGCCGGTACCTACGCCGACTTCCAGAACCCGATCGCCGGGGCGACAGTCCATCTTGCGTACCGCGACTTCGCGGCCCTGCTCGAAAACGGGACCGAAAAAGCGGTCGTATTGCCGCGACAGGCGGCGATACGCAGTGACGACGGATTGCTCATCCATGAATACGTTTCCCGTGAATTAAAGCCGTGAGAAAACTCTTAGGCGCACGAAGAATACGCCTGTCGCGGCAGCGATACAAAAATAGCCGCGCCGCGGAATGAAGTGGTCATCGAACGCACAGTCAGCGCACGGCGCGGTCAGGAAAGAACATAGCAACCGCGCATATCGGCGCCGCGCTGGCTGACCCGCGGCTGGGCTTCGTTCTCGAACAGGCGAATGGTTCGAAAGCCGCGCTGGGCATCCATCTCGAACCAGTGGCTCAGCGCGGGCGGCACACGCACGTAGTCGCCGGCCTCGCATTCGAGCGCGAAAACGCCCGCCCCGGCACGCAGGAACAGCACCCCGCCCCCTTCGATCAGCACCTGAGCTTCGGCCACATCGTGCGCGTGCTCGGTCATGAGTTCACGCTCGATCTTGGCCAGGCGCGGATGCGACGGCAGGATGCTCGTGACATCGAGCGCCACGCGCGGCATGCGTGACAGCAGCCGATCCAGCGGCTCGATGTAATTGCCGATGATCTCGTCGTGCTGGGCCTCGCTGTCGAAGGCCACGGCCGGCAACGTGACGTGCTCGTACTGCACACCAATGCCCGCGAGCCGGGCCGATATACAGCCTCGTTCGGTGTCGCAGAGAGACAACGTCCGGGCCGGGCCGGCATCGCGATAGAGCTTGGTCATGGTTCGAATACCGGGTTATTCGCGAGCCCCGAGGACGCGACACACTGCGCTTGCCGGACGTGCGGCCCGGCGTCCGACATGTTTTCAGGTCGGACGGAAATTGGCCGGCGCGCTACGGCGCCCGCCATTTTAACCCGTTCCGCGTGACCACGGCATTTCAGCCGTGATCGTGCACGTCGCCGGGTCAGCCCTGGTCGCGTTTCCAGTTGATCAGGCCACCGGCCATGAGAATCTCGACCTGACGCGGCGACAGGCCATGCCGGCACTCGATCGGCTCGCCGCCTTTGACCTCGACGGTCACGGTATCGCTTTCGGCGAGTGCAGCGTGCAACCCGCTGATGGACAGCTTGGCACCCTGCTTGAGCGATTCGTGATCGTCGCCGTTGCTATAGATCAGTGGCAGCACGCCAAAGTTCACGAGATTCTGCCAATGGATGCGCGCGTAGTCCTTCGCGATCACCGCGCGCAGGCCCAGATAGCGGGGAGCGATCGCCGCATGCTCGCGCGAACTGCCCTGCCCGTAGTTGGAACCGCCGATGATGACGTGGTCGCCCGTATTCTTCGCGCGCTTGGGATATTCCTCGTCGACGACGTCGTAGACGAACTCGGCGATCGCCGGAATATTGGACCGGAACGGCAACACTTCGGCGCCCGCGCGCATGATTTCGTCGGTCGAGATATCATCGCCGACCTTGAGCAGCACGGGCAGTTCGAAGGCGTCGGGAATACCGTCGAAGTCGGGCAGCGACTTGATGTTCGGCCCCTTGACGAGCTCGACCTTGCGCGCTTCCTCGAGCGGCAGCGGCGCTTCCAGCATCATGTCGTTGACCACCGGGTCGTCCGGGTTGCCGACCTTCGGATAGTCGAAGTCGAGCGTGCGCGGGTCGGTGATCTTGCCCATGAGCGCACTGGCGACAGCGGTTTCCGGCGAGCACAGGAACACCGAGTCTTCCTTGGTGCCGGAGCGGCCAGGGAAGTTGCGCGGCGTGGTGCGCAGGCTGTTGCGACCCGACGCAGGCGCCTGCCCCATGCCGATACAGCCGTTGCAACCGGCCTGATGGATACGCGCACCGCTCGCGATGAGTTGGCCGAGTCGGTCGTCACGCGCGAGCGTCTGCAGCATGGCGCGCGACGACGGGTTCACGTCGAAGGACACATGCTTGGAGACCTGGCGGCCGCGCACCATTTCGGCCGCGATGGCGAAATCCCGATAGCCGGGGTTCGCGGATGAACCGACATACGCCTGGTAGAGGTCTTCGCCGGCCAGCTCCTCCACCGGCACAACGTTGCCCGGCGATGTCGGTTTGGCGATCAGCGGTACCAGCGTGGAGAGATCGATCTCGTCGTGCTTGTCGTATTCGCAGCCTTCGTCGGCGACCAGTTCCTCGTATTCGTCTTCACGATCCTGCGACCGCATGAAGCCGCGAATCTCGTCATCGGCAGGGAATACGGTGGTGGTCGCGCCGAGCTCGGCACCCATGTTGGCGATCACATGGCGATCCATCGCTTCGAGATTGTCGAGGCCCGGGCCGTAGTACTCGATGATCGTGCCCACGCCGCCGGATACGCCGTGACGCCGCAGCATCTCGAGAATCACGTCCTTGGCCGACACCCAGTCCGGGAGCTTGCCGGTCAGCTTCACGCCGAACACCTTCGGCATCTTGGTGTAGAGCGGCTCGCCGGCCATCGCCATGGCCACTTCGAGACCGCCCGCGCCGATCGCCAGCATGCCCATCGAGCCGCCGGCCGGCGTGTGGCTGTCGGAACCCAGCAGTGTCTTGCCGGGACGGCCGAAGCGTTCCATGTGCACCGCGTGCGAGATGCCGTTGCCGGGGCGTGAGAACCAGGCCCCGAAGCGTTCGCAGGCGGACTGCAGGAACAGATGGTCGTCCGGGTTCTTGTTGTCTTCCTGAATGAGGTTGTGATCGACGTACTGCGCCGACACCTCGGTCTTGACGCGGTCGAGCTTCATCGCCTCGAGTTCCAGCATCACCAGCGTGCCGGTCGCGTCCTGGGTCAGCGTCTGGTCGATACGCAGCGCGATTTCCTTGCCCGGCGTCATTTCGCCTTCGAGCAGATGGGCTTCGATCAGTTTCTGAGCGACGTTCTGTGCCATCGAATACCTCCAAGCGGTCGTTGCGTCCACCATAGCTCGCGTAAGCGTGATCACAAAGCGGCGCACGGCCAGCCGAAGCAAAACTCATACCGTGAATGCGACGTATTCGCAAAAAAATGCTCTAAGTTCGCCAAGCCGTGGCCAAATCGGCTACCGTTGGCGCTTCGATGCATCGCGCATCGGCTGGCTACGAGGGGACGCCGGCATACGGCTTCTTTCTGTACACTACACCTACTACTCTTCGCGACTGCATCGCGAGGGGTCATCGGTTCCCGATGGCTTCGCGTAGAATAGGAAGACGATATGGATGCCGCTACCGAACAAGCCGTCGTGATCTGGCCCCTGCTGCTATTCACGGCTGGCGCGCTGGGCCTGATCGTGGTCATGCTGGGTTTGTCTGCGGTCCTCGGCGGGCGGCATTCGTCGCGGCTGGGCAATCAGCCCTACGAGTCGGGCATCAAGCCAACGGGCAGCGCCCGAATGCGCTTCTCGGCCAAGTTCTATCTGGTGGCGATCATCTTCGTGCTCTTCGATCTCGAAGTGGTCTTCATCTTCTCCTGGGCCATCGCGGCACCCGCGCTCGGCTGGCCCGGTTACTTTGCCTTTCTGTTCTTTCTCGGCGTGCTCACGCTGGGGCTGATCTACGAATGGCGCATCGGCGCGCTCGACTGGGCGCCCAAGGCGCCGCGGCAATATCGCCTCGACGCGATCGAGAGCAACCGACGCCGCAATCTCGACGCCTCGCGGTGAGCACGCGTCGGGCTCATGAACACGACGTTCGATTGAACCATCGACAGGACGATCTTTGATGGCATGGTCTCTGACGAGCACTGACAAGAACCCCAAGCCGGGTTCGGCCGGCGGCGGCGAAGCCGGCGGCGGCACGATCGAGGACGCGCTGGCACGCAACGTCGTCACCGCGAAGCTCGACGACATGGTCGCCTGGGGACGCAAGCATTCGATGTGGCCGTTCAACTTCGGGCTGTCCTGCTGCTATGTGGAAATGGCCACTGCCCTGACCGCGCCGCACGACATGGCGCGCTTCGGCTCCGAGGTCATCCGTGCAACGCCGCGCCAGTCCGACGTGATGGTCATCGCCGGCACCTGCTTTCTGAAAATGGCGCCGGTGATCCAGCGGCTCTACGACCAGATGATGGAACCACGCTGGGTCATCTCCATGGGTTCCTGCGCCAACTCGGGCGGCATGTACGACATCTATTCCGTGGTCCAGGGCGTGGACAAGTTCCTGCCGGTGGATGTGTACGTTTCCGGCTGCCCGCCGCGTCCGGAAGCCTTTCTCGAAGGCCTGCTGCTGCTGCAGGAAAACATTGGCGTCGAGAAGCGCCCGCTGTCGTGGATGATCGGCCCGCAGGGCGTGACCCAGGCGCCGAAGCTGTCCATGCGTGATCGCAAGCGTACCGAGCGCCTGTCGGCCACGACCCTGCGCACGCCGGATTCCGTTTGATGTTGGATCGAGTAAACATTCAGCAGCAGTTGGCCGAACGCTTCGGCGAGCGCGCCCTGCATGAGCAGATCACCGCCGACGGCATGCCCACGTTCTGGGTCGGCCGTGATCTGATCTGCGATGTGCTCAAGTTCCTGCGCCAGGACAGCACGCCCAAATACCGGATGTTGTTCGATCTCACCGCCATCGACGAGCGCGTGCGCGAACACCGTATCAACCAGCCGACCGGCGACTTCACCGTCGTCTATCACCTGCTGAGCCTGTCGCCGGTTGCCGAGGTCCGACTCAAGGTCAGCCTGTTCGACGACGACCTGACCACCCCGACGGCGACCCACATCTGGCCCAACGCCAACTGGTACGAGCGCGAAGTCTGGGACATGTTCGGGATCACCTTCGACGGGCACCCGAACCTGCGCCGCATTCTCATGCCGCCGACGTGGAAGGGCCATCCGCTGCGCAAGGATCACGCTGCCCGCGCGACCGAATTCGAACCGCTGCATCTGGACCCCAAGCGCCAGGACGAGGAAGAG
>MDSW01087879.1_pt1 | contig 11222 bp, 11 predicted proteins | sample 811171 | NCBI WGS metagenome assembly MDSW01 (sample SAMN05326641, study PRJNA326480) | marine metagenome | isolation source: seawater | place: Atlantic Ocean: North West | collected 2012 | reverse complement strand
TTCATGGATGTAGGAACGACCAATAATTGGAATCTTGATGCGGTAATCAGTGGAAAAGAGATGAGAGACATCCTGCGTAATCACTTGGGACCTCTCGAACCAAGAGCGTCTGAGCACCCATCCGATGTTGCTCGCCTATGGCGATTTGTCAATGGCTCTACGGTAGGTTTCATTGAATCGGTAACAAAACCGTTCTGTGGAAATTGCTCACGTGCACGTCTTTCCGCACACGGTTCGATGTATACATGCCTCTTTTCAGAGCAAGGTTATGACCTAAGAGGCATTCTACGCTTTGGTGCTAATGAACAAGAAATTGGTCAAATAATTCGAGACATTTGGACATACAGAGACGACAGATATTCTGAACTGAGAACTCAACTCAAAGAAACAAGACAACCCGTCGAAATGTCGTTTATCGGCGGCTAATTACGTCTCAATCGGTGGTAAAACTACGTTGACCATCACCGAATTGGTCGACAAATCGACGAGTTTGAATCTCCATTTACCCGAATCAGAACCTACGGTTGTCGAGTCAATAACAAAATAATCACCTTGGCTCACCGAATAACCAGCATCACGGTCATGGAACGAAACATTCGCGCCAATCACGCCATACGTTCCATTATCACTCACTTTACCTCGAATGGGATCGCCATCATCGAGGTTCTCAGGCGAGAGGTCGTATTGAATCTTAGCAGGGTCAATAGTTTGGTCCAGTGAAGTCATCCGAATGACGTGGAAACCATTGGATAAACCGCGAACGCTAACAGTCGCTTGTGCCGCAGGTTTCTCAGCAGTCGTAAGTGCTCCTTGCATCAAGACAAACACCATGCTCGAAAGCATAACCGTGATGGCAAGCAGGAGAACAGTCGCAATAACCGGACTCACAGCCTCGTTGTTGGACGACCGCCGCAGGTTGCGCATGGAACACCTGTGGCGTCGATAGGTCTTGAATCAACCGCAAACTTTTGCCATAAACGAATGACTTCAGCAGAGTGGTTCGGTTTCTAAATGAGCCAAAACATTCGACGGCAGGTGACTGCTCGCCAAATGATCCCTTTGGTCAATGGATTGAACATCATATTGAGAATCCAATCTGGTAATCGGAACATCATACTTCCAATCTTGAACGAGCGTTTTGAATTTCGCATTACCTTGCCCATCTGCTTTTTCCATCGCTTTTCGTATTCTTCCAGAGGCGTTCCGTTTTTGAGATTCTCAGCGATAACTTGTCCGGCAATTCGACCACCAATCATTGCAATTGTAATACCTGCACCGTTTGATGGCAAAACCATACCAGCTGAGTCACCAACGAGCATGTAGTGCCCTTTCACGAAACTCTTCAACGTGCCAGACATTGGCAATGAACCGGCACCATGGAAGGTAATATCGCCATCATATTTCGAAAGAAATTCATCCGTGAATTGGTTGAGGGATTTTCCTTTACTGAAACTTTTTTGAATTCCAAGTCCGATGTTGGCTCCTTGACCTTTCGGGAACATCCAAGCATATCCACCTGGGGCCATTGACCCGAAGTGAAGTTCAACTGCATCACCAAAATCGCCATCCATGAGTGCAAATTTCACCGGTATTTTGGTTGACTTCTCATTCCAATACTGTCTTCGAATCGGGCCATTATGGCCACCTGCATCAACAATAATTTGTGCGGTAAGCGTGCTTCCATCTCTCAAAGTCACCGTATGCCCATCAACGCCTTCAACCCGGCTGTTGGTCATGTAGTCGGCACCAGCCTCTTTCGCCAAATCGACTAAAAATTCGTCATGCGCAACCCGATTAAGAACATAACCGTCAAAATCAAATTTGAGTGGTCGGCCTGATGGCGGGAGTAAATGCATTTGAGTTGAATGTCGAGAAATGGCATGATCTGGAGTTTTGAACAACTCATCCATCTCTGGAACGTCGGGGCACAAACGACGCATTTCATCATTTGATGGAACAAGTTCTCCGCACTGCAATGGAGAGCCTATGGGGTCGCGTCCATCGATAACCAGAACTTCAACGCCACCTTCTGCAGCAAAACGCGCTACAGTACTACCTGCTGGCCCGCCTCCAATAACTATCAACTGATGATCGTATGATTCCAAAATAAACACCTCACATGTGACGATTCATCACGTAATCTGTAATACTCACCATGTGCTTCTTTGCATCACTATCAACAAATGCATTGAGATTCGTCACTGCACGTTCAAGATGAGTTTTAACAAGAATTTCGGTATACTTCATACTGTCTGAACGATTTAACAAATCCATCAATTCATCGAAGTCTTCATCTGAAAAGTCTTCAATCAGTTCTGCAAGCCTTACCCGTTGTTTACCGTGAGATAGGGTAAGGGCGTGAATGAGAGGTAGAGTCATTTTACCTTCGATTACGTCTGCTCCACGAGGTTTACCCATACGCTCATCACCACGTAAATCGAGTAAGTCATCGACCAGTTGGAAAGCAATTCCAAGTTCCATTCCAAATTGTTTGAGAGAATATGCACGTTCATCGGAAAGTCCTGCAACTAAACCTGCAGCATAGCAACCTGCACCAAAAGGACCGGCTGTTTTGCCCCTCACAATACGAAGATAATCCTCTGGAGAAGTGGTGAGGTCCAATACATGGTCGAGTTGTTCAAATTCAGAAACTGCAAGGTCTGCACAATACTGAGCCAAGATACGGACGATGTTTTCCTCATAGCATCCACCAAGTCCGAAGCCTTTGGTAAAAAGCCAATCTCCAGCAATAACTGCTTTGGGTAAACCAACTCGTGAATGAATCGTTTCAACACCTCTGCGGTGTGATGCTTCGTCATTGATATCATCGTGAACAAGTGTAGCAGTGTGAATCATTTCAGAGGCTAAAGCGAGTGGCATGATCTCTTCGATGTCCGTTCCACCTGCAATTTCATGAGCAAGAAGAATCAGTAACGGGCGAAGGCGTTTACCTCCTGCAAGAAGAACAGAGCCGCACAATTCAGCCACTTGACCGGAGCCACTCTCAATTTCATTTTCGATTAAGGCCTCAAGTTCAGCATCGACTAACAGCCTCATTGATTCTAGGCGGTCACTCGCCCCAAACTCAATGCCCGCCATACTTCCCCCACAGGGGTGTCCTTCTTAACCCGTAGTCTCCGGCCTTGTAATGTGAGGAGTCATCCTCGCCGAGGTGATGTGTTGTCTGAAAGGATTCGATTAGAAGTCCTCACAACGGCATCCCGTAACGATGGTGTACGTCTTCAAATAGAGCGTAGCATCGAAACAAATCGCAAAGATTTCGATTTCAAATTAAGCCAACTCCCACATATCGAGTCGGCGATTGAAGCACTCAAAAGCGGCACTGGCGACTTGATGGCAATGAGCGCTTTAGATTGGAGAGCACAGGATGTGGAGGGATTATCCATCGTTTCAGTCTTACCAAGAAGAGAGCCAACATGGGTTCTCGTTTCTGATGATAAGCCGGAATATTTACACGAAAAAGCACTCATCGTTTGCGACCATGAATTACTTCGTAGACAAATGCGAAGGCTTCGTAGTGATCTTACTTTACTGACCAGTGAGCAATTTGCAAAGCAAATTGGAAAACTCGAGGAATATCTCAATTTGGATGAAGAAGAGAGAGTCCACTGGATCGAAGAATGTCGTCAAGACGAATTGTTGGAAGGTTTCGTTGTCTCTCGTGGAGAACATTCTGCACTCAAGTTCAAAGCTCGCCGACACACTCTTGGGCTGCAAAGAGAAAATCCTGAACGCACCCATTTTGTACCTCCTCCGTTGTATGGATTTACATTACTTGTATCCCGTACAGATTTTCCTCCTTCCAAAGTTCCCCCGATGACCGACTCAGGCGCTTATCTCTCGCACCGTATCGAAGGAGCATTACTGGACTCACTGCACGAAAAATTACACCCTATCATCGGGATTCACGTTGAGCAACGTAAGTTCAAGACGATTCTGAAAGAAGCACAGCGTTCTCTTGATGGTGATTTCACAAATGATTCACTGCTTGACTCAAACGACGTTCAAGGCAAGAGGAAAGGGGAGAAATTAACCGGTGCTGAAAAGTGGGAGCGTTCCGTTCCTAAAAAAGGAACATCGACCAGCCCACGTCTTGAAATGAAACTTGAAACATTGAATTATCTGGGAACAGTTTCTGCGAGCGTTGAACGTATTTGCACCATTGAAGAAAGCCACATGGGTATGGTCAATGTTCTCAAAGAATTTGAAATCTTACTCGCAACGATGGAAGCGGAGCATGAAGAAATGATTCGCACCTTACCAGGTCTTCCTGATGAATACAATATGGCAAAACCCGCACTTTTGGACCTGCACACAGTTCAATCTTCCTCGGAAGAAGAATGACTTGGCTTCTCGAGCAACGAACCATATCCCTGTTTTGTAATATAATGTTCCAAATCAGTGAGTTCAGCCGGTTCATTATCATCGCATAATTCATGGATTGATTCATCGATTTGACGACCGTTTCTCTCCCAAGTTCCAGCAGAACGCTGAAGGTCGGAGGCAAACTTTTCCACTATTTCAATAGCAGAAAGGTGTGGATTGATGACGATATGAAGCGATTCAACAATATCATTATTCGCAATTCGTAAGCGATGAATTGTTTCGGCTAATTCGACCAAAAACGCCCTTAATTCTTCAACATCATTAGAGCGCGAGAAACGTCGCTGTGCTTTATCCAGGTCTTTTCGCATGACGCTAATACCTGCAACGATTGCCGCCTTACCTTTCGATGCCTCAACAATAGATTCTTCTGCTCCATGAATCCTTTCACGAAGCATTTCTTCAAACGCGGAATATTGAGACTTTAAGTCCGTCCAAACCAGTTCACGTAACGACTCTACAAGCGTATTGGCTTCCTTAATGGCAGCCTTCGTCGCCTTCACCGTTCTCGCCATTGTTCTGTCCTCTCCTTCACCCACTTCAAAGCATTGCTTAAAACACCCTCAATACAGCATATGGGGGCGGAAAAAGAGTCGAAGAACTGCCCTTTTTACTCTCCCATCACGGCGAAGACACATATACCCCTTTGAACCGATTGCCAAGGGTAGGTGGGAAAGTGACCGCAAAAAGCGAACTCTTGAACGAACTCTATCAAGCACGTTTTGATGGACTCAAAGAGTTGGCCGTCACCTATAATCTTCCGAAAAATGGTTCTGTTGAAGTGGTCAGAGGGCGACTTATTCAGCACCTTATTCTCGACCAGTGGGACCTCTCTCCTGACGGCATCAAAAAACTCATGAACGCTGAACTGGGCGAGATCCTCGGCATTTTTGGCATTAAAAAATCAGGCTCTGTTCGTGCTCGTCGACAGCGACTCTACCTTCACCTCAACCACGACCCGAAGCAATTTGTTCCTGAATCCCTTGATTCAATGACCCGTGACCAGTTGCATGAAATGTGCAAAATTTTGGAATTGCCACTCTCGGGAAATAAGCAGGCATTATTGGTCCGGGTTGCTGGAGTGTTGGCCTATCAGCAAGGCGGATGGGGGAAGGTCAAGAAGAGTCTTCGAAGACCACGCAGCGGCGATACTGTCGTTTCAATTCCCACACCGACTGAAGATTCTCACAACGAAACTCCAGAATCCACTCAAACACAGGAAGAAGAAGAGGTCGTTCTCGAAACGGTTGAGACATTTGTTTCCGAACATCCCGAAGGATGGACATTTGAAGAAGAAACTGAAATGCGAACCGAACTGGCTCAAGAAGGGATTCCAATCTCACGCGCACCATTGGCAGCATCTATTGATGAAGCACTGCGAGCAGGACAAAACCAATCAGCAACTGATGAATCACCTGCAATGGTTCAAAGTGCACATGTCACTGAAGTTGTTGAACACACCCTTGAAGTCGAGGCAGTTTTACTTGAACTTACAGCACGGGCAGCAGAGATTGAGGCTGCTGGCAGAGACTTCCTTGCCGTAAGCAGCACCAGTGATTCTGAAGACCTTGAATCCTTTATTGCAAGCCTTGCAAGCCACGGATTCGCTGTCGAAACACCTGCTGTTAGCGATAGTATCCGAAACACTCTGATGGAACTTGAATTCCGCTCTCAGGCTGAAAAGGAAGCTGTTGCTTCTCTGCCAAACTCATGGAGTGAGAGAGAAGCATTACGCAACTTCGAGAATGTCCGAGATGTGCTGCGTGACCAATTGAACAACACGCTTGCCAATTCCGATGGAGATTTAGTTCGAGCACGTATGAGTTTCGAGCAAATCGGACATGATATGGGAATCAACCTGCGAATACCAAGTGTATCGGGAAGATTACATGCGCTTTTCGACCTGCATGTGGAGATTCACCAAGCAGAAGCATTGCAAGACCCCTCTATCGCTCGCCGAAACAGAATTCTCCGAGTCCTTCAACACGGTGCAGTTCACCTCACAGATATGGAGCGAATGACCGTTGATCGTCTTGAACGAAACATTGCTGCTTTTGAAGAACTGGTTGAAACTGTTCTTGAATCGAGTGAAGGGAGTTTCTCAGATGCACAACAAGCCTTAGTCATTCGATTCCTTGAATCAAGAGGATACGAAGTCAATACGGTTGACTTACGCCCACGGGTTCTTGCTTGTGCTGGAATAATCGGAGCGGAACTCGGCTTCATTTCTCCAGCAGAAATCCCTCGTATTGCTCCAGGAATTATGATTTCTGATACGCAAGTTGATGCAATTGTAGCAGAACTCAAGGCACTCGCTCAAGCATTCAAACCGCAACAAGAGGAAGAAGAACACGATGAAGAGAGCGTCATTGCTGAATCGGTAATCGATGCTTCAGAGCGACTTGATTCTGCCCGTGGAAAAATCGATGCTATCGATGACTTACTCGCACGACTGCGAGGATAAGCACTTCAACGAGAAGCGTAGAAGTTTTGAATCACTTGTGTGACTGTTTGGATGTCATGAATATCACGCTGAGCCAAATCTCGTAGGATGGCTTGACGTTGAGAAACGTGTTTTTCGAAAACATCAGGCGATACACCAGCAGCATTGCAAATGATTTCACGTAACTTCGAAGGGATACCTGTTTCTTCAATTTGGTCAGTCGCTGCATTGTACTTCCAAATTACGTTAAGTCGAGGTTTGTCTCCTTCCATACCTGCAATCTCTGCAACTTCGGTAATCTTACGCGCTGTTTTGCCGTTGACGTGAAGTCGAGCTTGTATGATGATTAAATCAAGACCGCTCAACATAATTGGTGGAACATTCATTGGAGGGTTAATCATTCGAGTTACGGTTTCTTGAGCAGTATTTGCGTGCAGTGAACCGAATGAACCATCGTGACCTGTATTCATAGCGGTGAGTAAAGTTGCAGCCTCAGGTCCACGAACTTCTCCCACGATAATTCGGTCAGGTCGCATACGGAGACTGGATTTGAGACAATCGTTCATATCGACTTCAGGCGTTCCATCTGGTCGCTCTCGACGTGTTTCCATACGGAGCCAGTGGTCGTGATAGACTTGCAATTCAGCTGTGTCTTCAACGGTAAGAAGGCGGCGATGCCAAGGGATAAACATTCCAAGACAATTGAGTGTAGTTGTTTTACCAGAGCCTGTTCCGCCAGCAATAACAAAGTTTGCAGGACGACTGTCCAATCCTTCAATCCAAACCCACATCATTGCTGCGAGGCGTGAATTGACCGTTCCGAATTTCACCAAGTCAATCATCGTGAGTGGATCTTCACGGAATTTACGAATCGTGAGGGTTGGGCCGTCTGGAGTGACCGGTGGAATCGTACCGTTGACACGGGAGCCATCAGGAAGCCGACCATCAAAAATTGGAACAAGACCTGGTCCATCTCCGAGTGGAACATTGGTGAAAGCAGCGATGTTTTTAGCAATTTGAATACCTGAGTCATCATCGATCCAGATATTAGTTCGGCACATGCCATGGTCTCTATGTGCAATCTTAACACATTGCGTACCACCGTTGTACATCACTTCTTCGAGTGCATCATCTTCAAGCAGGACAGCAATATCTCCGTATGGGTTTGGTTCGACTTCACCATCGACATGGTAAATCGGAGAGGGGTGGTTTGCTTCTGTATATATTGTCACTCGACCGTACTGTGCTAAGACTTGCTCACTCATTTTTTCATCCTCCAACCAAAATTACTGCCCCAAGATAAAGAGCCATAGAAAGTGCAATCCACCCAGGCATCCACCAAAGTGCATCTTTGAATCGTCCAAGCATTCGGCCAGACACGCCTATTGCAATTGCAGACGCTGCTCCAAAGAAGAGAGAGAAAGTAGTATTGAATGAGTCAATTTGGAATCCTTTGCTTGCAGGAGCGAAAAGACCGACAATGAAAGCGATGAGAATTGGTAAACCTACGCTGATGAACAAAACGATGAGAATTCCTCTCCCAAGGAGCTCTTCCTCACGCTTATTCATCAAATCATTCAGGCGTTGATAATCCATTGCTAAATCAGAAAGCACACCTTGTAGAGGTGCATCTTGCTCGATGGCAGTCTCAATAAGTACCATTACCCGTTGAACTTGTGAAGAGCGAGTCTTTGCAGAAAAAGCGGCAAGTGCGGCATCAAAAGAGGAAGAGTGACTTTCTTCGAGCGTTTCTTTGAGCAGTTTACCCAGAATCCCAGGAAGCGTTCTGGATTGTTCCATCATTGCTTCTTGAATACCTCGACCGGCACCAACTGAATCGGAAAGCGATTCGAGTAATGAAGGGAGTGAGTTCTCTATAGAACGGCGCCTACTGCGCTCCCTCATTGGAGGTATACCTCCAGCAGCACATGCAATTCCGAAGACCACAAGCACCAACAACAGAAGATTGTCGTTGAATGTTTCAATGAGTCCAAAAATCATCAAATCACAACCCAGGGTCCTTTGTGTGTGCCTTCAAACCAATCAAAAGCATGCCAACCAAAGTCAAAACGAGACCTGAGTTAACTACCGTGTTAATGGTCGAAGTTGGAGGTAATTGCATGAATGCACCCAAATCTCCACTCATCAATTGAGGGATGAGTCCAGCTATTGCAAGGATAATTGGTCCGATCATGCCAATGGAAAGTAAAGTTTCAGGAACTGCGCCGAGTTCTTCAATGTACTTTTCAACCGATTCAGTGCGCTCGTTTTCCATTCGAGTGCCTTGTTTACGGATTGTTTCAATAATATCGGTATTTTGAGTGACGTTGGTATACATCGTGTTAAGCAGGCGACGGTATCCTTCGGAATCTGCTTTACTCATCAGACTCTTTAATTCAGGACCCAATCCACGACTGCTTCCTTTTTGTAAGCGCTTCATCATGGTCGAAAAGTCTTCAGAAATAATTCCATAACCGCCGCTGCCAATGGTGTGAATAGCAGCTTCAAGACCTACACCAGAAGACATCAATACGTCCAATGTCCGGATGACATAGAGAACTTCTCTCTGCTCATCCAACTTCCGCATATTTCCACCTCAAACAATATCTTCTAAAAATTCAAAAGTGAACATTTCATTTGAACCATCATATTCCATTGAAGCAAAGATAACTTTGACATCTCGTTCTTCATATGGGTCATGAATGTAAGGCTGTCCTGAACGGAACATAGTAAGGACTCTTTTGTAATCATCAAGCGAAATTTCACCAGTTACTGAATAAGCAGCCGATTCAGAACCTTCATCGTGAAGGTCATCGCCCTCCTCACCTCGAATAATCGTGCGAGTGAGGCGACGGGTAAGGCGGACTTTCATGTCACAATTCGCTATGCGGACCCAATCAGCACTGGTTGTTCCGGATGCGGGGCGAATAAAAAAATCGATACCAGCCATAAGAGACCTCTATCTTGGCCACGCAGTGGCAAGGTCTTCAATGTTGGGTTTGGAAAGTATCATCCCACTATTCTAAACCAACCAAATCGTGGCTCATGAAGTGTACCTTCGTTCGAAAGTTCGTCGAGTTTTTCCTCAGCCAGACTGCGGTCAAATCCTCGAGCAACTGCATTGGTTAAAACCGTCTCAAAATCGACGCCATCGCCTTGATCAAGTTGCTCAATAATGGATAAAATCGAATCTTTGACTTCCGACTCCCCGCCCGATTTGGCTTCACCTTCATCGGCATCAGAGGTTGGGGCTATTGGCGCAGAAACAGGCTGACTGGCAGCCTCCATACGCCCTTCTGCGATATCCAAGGCTTGCATGATGTTGAGCGTATAGTTCTCAGTATCAATCTCGCCGTAATGGTTTCGAGAAACGATGAGCCCATCAACCATATACTCAGGTATTTCAGCAGCGAGCAAACCTTCTCGCGTAGGTTCAGCCGAAAGTGAATCGGTGAAATACTTCATTCTTTGAAGCGTGTCTTCACACGTTCGAGCGAGCCATAGAGCATATTGTTGTGCATCTATTTCACAGGCTTCTTCAGGACGTAGTGAGGTGTAAACTGCTCCTTCATCTGTTTGATACCAACGTGATTTGGCAACCATGAGCAGGAGAACCGGTTCACCGACTTCGGTTTTTTCGACCAACGAGAGGGTAAGTTCACGCATTGACTCACTCGCATAATCTCCTACAGAGAAATAATGCAGTCCAGAAGGATCTCTCATTTGACCTTGGTAAAGCGTTGAACCGTTCGAAGTTTCCCTTACCTCCAGCCGTTCTAAAAGACCTGCGACAACCACTCTGTTTACCTTTGCACCAAGCTTTGTGATGACGAAAGAAGGGTCGTATTCCCCTGAACCTTTCTCGTTAAGGGTAGCTTCACTGAATTCAGAAGCAAGCATGTGCCATGCTGGTTGGCGCTTTGCACGTGTTCCTGACTGCATTAAGCAACCCTCCATTGTGCACGAATTTCAGTCGCCCGTAATCCTGCATCTTCCTCCACCAAGGAGGCACCATCTGCGAGCAGCATAGCGCCTTGCTCATCGACAATTGTTCGACCAGAAGCATTGATTTTACGTCCAAGCATCTTGCTGCGCAAGGATTGAACAAAGGCGGTTTGACCTAATTCATTGACGGTTTCTTTGAGTTGTGATTCATCCATTCCAAGAAGTGACAGAGTTCCTTCTTTATTGATTAAGACAGAGACACTGGAACGTCCATCGTCAATCGCCAAGCGAAGACGAATGTCACTGTTCCCGTCATTGGGTCCGTGTTCAGCACAGGTTCCATCGCGCAGAACTCTACGGCATTCTGTGCATCGCAAGATGAAGCCTGAATCCTCACGAACGCTCACCACAACGGCGCAGGTTGAGATGC
>MDSW01154038.1_pt1 | contig 11223 bp, 12 predicted proteins | sample 811171 | NCBI WGS metagenome assembly MDSW01 (sample SAMN05326641, study PRJNA326480) | marine metagenome | isolation source: seawater | place: Atlantic Ocean: North West | collected 2012 | reverse complement strand
TGCCTAAATGATGATTTACAAATGCGTTCTGACTGGATATTTCCTATATGTAGCGGAAGAGAAAGACTAAAAAAGAATGGAAAAAAAGTTCATTCTACTCAAAAACCAGAAGCTCTTTTACATAGAATTATATTAGCTACCACAAATAAAGGTGATGCTATTTTAGATCCATTTTTAGGTACCGGAACTACCGCAGCCGTAGCAAAAAAATTGGGTAGAAAATATTTTGGAATAGAGAAGGATAAAAAATACTTTAAAGCAGCGGCTGAAAGAATTAATGAGGTAAAAGTTATTGAAGAAAGCCATTTAGATACTTTGGAAAATAATAAATCTAAACCGAGAGTACCTTTTGGGTCTTTAGTTGAATTAGGAATAATTAAACCGGGCACTAGTATTTTTGATCAAAAGAAAAAAATTAACGCAAAAATTATGGTGGATGGTAGCATCAAACATAAAGATTCTTCAGGTTCTATACACAAAGTTGCTGCAAAAATAATGGGAACTGAAAGCTATAACGGTTGGACTTACTGGCATTGCGATATAGATGGGTCCATTAAACCAATAGACAATCTTAGACAAAGATTCCTATCTAAGAATATTTAATTTTTTATCGATATATTTTCCCCAAATAACTCTTAATAAAAACTTTATTTTTTACAAGGCGTTTTAAAATAAAGTTTCTTAAATCTTTTAATAAAGAGTTTGAAATATGAAATCCAAAATAATTAAATTTTGATCTTTTACTAATTTTGTTTGTTTTTTCTAATCGTTTTTTAAAATAAAGATTTTGTATATTTTTATCGTTATTAGATAATAAATTAAATAATTCATATGCTGCTTCAATTGATTGTGATGCTCCCTGGGCAAGGGCTGGGGGAAAGGTATAAAAAGCATCTCCTAAGTAAAATACATTATTATGAATCGACTTTATAGGTTTTTTAGTTACATAAACTGGCCATAAATTTAAATCACCTTGAAATAGATTTTTTAAATTTTTTTCTTTGGATAAAATCTTTTTTTCAATTATTGAACGTATATCATAATTTTGAGATAATTTTTCTCTTACAATACAAACTAGATTAAAATCATTATTTTTATTTATTGGATAAAAAACAATGTGTGCATTTGGAAGCATTACTAATGATATATTTTTACTTTCATAATTAAAGTCTTCAGAAAATTTAATTACTGATCTGATAGCAACTGATCCATTATATCTGGGCTTAATAATTTTATTTTCAATTATCGATTTTGATTTTGAAAAAACACCATCTGACACAAATATAAAATCTACTAGGTCACTTGTGTTATCTGTAAAATTAATTAATAGTTTATCTTTATTTTTTGTAATTTTTTTAACTTCTTTTCCAAACCTAAAATTATTTGTAAATAATTTATCTTTTAAAAATTCAATTAAAGTAGATCTTCTTAATGTAGTATATTTAACAGTATCGCTATTAAACCTCTCTAGGTCTAAATCACAAATTTTATTATTATTTGAGTAAAAATTTAATTTTAATGGATTAAAAATATCCTTGTTCCCTATATTTCTAAATCCTATTTTATTTAAAATAAAAATACTGTTTGTGGATAATTGTATTCCATAACCTTCGTCTAAACTTAAAATTTTTTCTTTTTCATAAACTATTACTTCAAAATCAGAATTTTTTTTCAATAAGTTTGCTGCAGTTAATCCTGCTATACCAGATCCTATTATTGCAATTTTTTTTTTCATTAATATAAATTCTCAACTTTCTTGAATATTTTTTTTGTAAAGGTTGGTATAAATTCTTTATTACTTTGTATCGGGTGCCAGTATAAATTTTTTGGAATTTTATTAGAAAATTTATAATATAAATTAATATCTAATTTTTTGTTTGAAATTGAATTTTTATAACTGCACAAAAATTTCCAGTTTTTATTTTTTTGGATGACTCTTTAACTTTTGGTAGGCTAAATTTTTTTAAAAAACCTAAATTGTTACTTTTTGTCAAAGCTATTTGTTTTTTATTTTTTTTCAAATAACAAAAAATATCATAACTTTTTAAATGAAATTTAAAATTATTTTTTGATTTAACTTTTTTACCTTTTGAATAGTAAAAACAAGTATTTTTTATATTACATTTTTCACATGTTGGGTTTTTAGATTTGCATACCAACGCCCCAAATTCTATAAGTGCTTCGGCTAAATCACTGTTTCTTTTAGTCTTGAATAAATTTACTGACATTGTTTGATCTTGATTAAATATTCTAGACAAGACTCTCTTAACATTACCATCGCGTGCTATGCGAGGCTGATTGTGTATTAAAGCTAAAAGTATATTTGCTGTATAATCCCCTATTCCTGGTAATTCTTTTAATTTTTCAAAATTTTCTGGAATTTGACCTTTATATTTTTTAACTAATATTTTTGAGGTTTTGTGTAAATTTCTCGCCCTCGTATAATAACCTAACCCTTCCCAAAGTTTTAATACTTTTAATTCGTTGCTTTTTGACAAAGCTTTTAAAGTTGGAACTTTTTTAACAAAATTATTGAAGTAAGGAATCACAGTTTTAACCTGTGTTTGTTGAAGCATAAATTCACTTAATATTCTGTAATAATGCTTTTTTTTGGAATTTTGACTTATTCGCCAAGGAAGTGTGCGTTTGTTATTATCATACCATGAGAGAATTTTTTTTGGTAAATTATTAATATTTTTATGCATTATAAACAAAATAATAAAGAAAGCAGAACTTACGTTCAAGGTTTAAGACCTTTTGGTAAAACTTTGCCACGCAACGTAAGGGGAATCTTAAAAAAAAATGGCTACAATTATTCAGAAATAGTAAGTAAATGGGCTATATTGGTTGGGAAAGATATTTCAGAATTTAGTTATCCTAAATCAATCAAGATAGCAAAAAATAGTGGAAATGGAGTTTTAGTTATTAGCGTTAAAAGAGGTAATGAATTAACAATAGAGTATTCAAAAACAGAAATTATTAAAAAAATAAATAGTTACTTTGGCTATAGTTTTATAAAAAGTATTAAACTTGAAACTTATAATAATAAGCAAACTAATAAAATTAGAAAAAACCAAACAATGAGTCAATTTTCAAAAAATTTTGAAAAAAAAATAAATGAAGTAAAAAATGAAAATATAAGAAATTCATTAATAAAACTAGTAAAGGTAATAAAGAATGACTAGCTTTAACATTTATAGTAGAACATATTTCCTAAAAAAAATATTATTAATTTATTTACTCTTTTGCTTTAATGTCAACTCATCTGAGCAAGGTACAAAAGAAAATCTTATAACCGTCGGAATAAATGATGCTCCAGTTAAAATTAAAGTTTTTTCTTCTTTAACATGTCCTCATTGTGCAAATTTTCATACAGATGTAGTGCCTAAATTAAAAAATTATGTTGATTCTGGAAAAGTTCAAATAATTTTTATAGATTTTCCTTTGGATAAGGCGGCCTTTAATGCTTCAAAATTACTACACTGTTTAGATAAAAAAAAACAAGTAAGTTTTTTAGATAAAATTTATGAAAATCAAGAAAATTGGATAGCAGGCTCAACAATTGATGAAATAAATAATAATTTAAAAAAAATGGTTAAATCTTTTGGAATAAGTAATATTGAATTTGATAAGTGTGTAAATGACGATATTATTGCAGACAGAATTTTAAATAGTAGAATTGATGCTCATAAAAAATACTCGATTGAGTCGACACCAACAATTGTAATAAATGAAAAAAAATTAAAGGGACCAAACAATTTTAAAAACATAAAAAACAGAATTGAAAAACTTATTTAATATATGATATTTAAAAAACTAGACTTAACTGGCTTTAAATCCTTTGTCGAAAGGACAACTTTTATAATTGAAAAAGGTTTAACAGGAATTGTGGGACCTAATGGTTGTGGAAAATCTAATATTGTAGAGTCTATTAGGTGGTGCATGGGAGAAACATCAGCAAAAAGCATGAGAGGATCAGGAATGGAGGATGTTATATTTTCTGGTACAGCAAATAAAACTTCAAAAAATATTGCGGAAGTTTCTCTAACTCTAGACAATTCAGATAAAAACGGGCCTTTACAGTATAAAGAGTTGGATATTGTTAATATAAAAAGAAGAATTGTAAAAGATAAGGGTTCAAGATATTTCATTAACGATAAAGAAGTTAGAGCAAGAGATGTGCAAACACTTTTTGCTGATTTATCTACTGGGGCACATTCTCCATCTATGATAAGTCAGGGCAGAATTGGTGCTTTGGTAACTGCAAAACCTACGGATAGAAGAGCTATCCTGGAAGAGGCTGCGGGCATCTCTGGTATTCATGTTCGAAGACATGAGTCTGAATTAAGACTTAATTCTGCTGAGAACAATCTTAAAAGAGCAGATGAGCTGAGGCGACAGCAAGAGAGACAGTTAGAAAATTTAAAAAAACAAGCTGTAGAAGCTTCAAAATATAAAAATATTTCTGAGGACATAAAAAAAATTGAAGCTGGACTCTATCATATAAAACTAACCGAAATTAAAAAAGAAATAGATTCAACAAAAAATATTACAAGCGGATCTGATAATGAAATAAACAATTTAAAAACAATAATTACTGAAAAAAATAACCTTTTAGAAAAAGCTGGTTTAAAACTTAAGCCTCTTAGGGATAAGAACTTGGAGATATTATCAAAATTACAAAGGCTAAATTTAGAATTTCAAAATCTAGAGGAAGAGGAAAAAAGAATTAAAATTGATAAAGAAAGATTAATAAAATCTCAAAGTACTTTAACAGAAGACATAGAGAGAGAAAAAAATATTATTTTAGAAGCAACATCAAATGAAAAGAGGCTTAAAGAAGAAAAAAATGAATTAATTGAAATAGACTCGAAATACTACGATACAGAAAAAAAATCTAGTGAAGACTTAAATATTACAAAAAACAAATTAACGGCTGAAATAGACAAAGTTAAAGAGTTAGTAAAAGCTCGTAAAAATGATGAAGCATTAGCTGCTCTAGATAACTTTAAGACAATCATAGAAATATACGCAGATAGTTACAGTAAAAATCAAAATATAAAAAATGAATCTATAAAAAGAAAAGAAAGAATTAGCGCAATCGATTCAGAAATAGAAAGTTGGAAAAACTTAAAATCTAATTCAGAAAAAATGTCAAAAGAATTAAACATTAGAGTTAGTAATGTTAAGACTGACTTAGAGAATATTATAAAGTTACCGGAAGAATTGGCTGAAAAAAAAGGAAGGCTTTCACAAAATACATCTGATACTGAAACAAGAAAGTTAGAAATATCAAATGAATTAGAAGATGCTGAAAAAATATACCAAGAAATGAACAAAGAATTAAAAGAAGTCGAACAAAAGATGATGCTCGCTAGAGAAAACAAGGCAAGGTCTGGGGCAACTCTAGAAGGTCTTGAAAATAGAAAAAAAGATCTAATTAATGCTTTAAGGAATGATTTAAATATTGATGAGAAAGACTTATTAAATATTTCTGACTTAAAAGATATTGAAGAATTACCAAACGTAGTAGAGCAGGAAGATAAGTTAGATGCCAAGAAAAATGAAAGAGATCGCCTTGGTTCAGTTAATTTAAGGGCAGATGAAGAAACTAAAGAATACAAATTAACGATCCAAAAAATGGAAAAAGATAGGGAAGATTTAGTAACAGCTATATCAAAATTAAGAAATAGCATAAGCGAACTTAATCAAAAAGGAAGAGAAAGACTGGTAGAAGCTTTCGAAAAAGTTAATAAAAAATTTAATGAAGTTTATACAAAACTTTTTAGTGGAGGAACTGCAAAACTAGAGCTTGTTGATTCTGAAGATCCTTTAGAAGCAGGTCTTGAATTATTGGTAAGCCCTCCTGGTAAAAGATTGCAATCAATTTCACTTTTGTCTGGAGGAGAACAAGCGTTGACAGCATTATCTTTAATTTTTGCTGTTTTTTTAACCAGCCCTGCTCCTATTTGTGTATTGGATGAAGTTGATGCTCCATTAGATGACGCGAATGTTACAAGATTTTGTGCCTTACTAGATGAATTAACAAAAATAACTGATACAAAATTTATTATTATTACCCATCATGCTCTTACCATGTCAAGGATGGACAGATTGTATGGTGTAACAATGCCTGAAAAAGGTATCAGTCAATTAGTATCTGTTGATTTACAAAAAGCAGAAGAGTTGGTCGCATAAATAAATAGAAAATTAATGAAAAACCTCAAAGAAATATCAACTCGCTTAGAAATTGCAAAAAAAAAGATAAAAAAAAATGAAAGAAAATTAGAGAGTAGAAATGCCGCATCTTTAGGTAAAGCATTAAAAATTAGCACTGAATTAGTCGCTGCTGTAGTAGTTGGTACAACAATGGGGTATATTTTGGATAGCTGGTTTGGTACTAAACCACTGTTAATAATTTGTTTTTTTATGATAGGTGTAGCCGCTGGTATTATGAATGTTTTTAAAGCTGCAAAAAGAATGGAAAAGAATTAGGTAAATATGGCAACAAATCCAATGCAACAATTTGAAGTATACTCAATAGGACCAGAAATAATTTTGGGCCCAGTAAATCTTTCATTTACAAATTCAAGTTTATTTATGGCTATAAGTTCAGCAACAATAATGATTTTTTTATTTTTTGGAACTAAAAAAAAATCAATAATACCATCTAAAATACAATTAGTTTCTGAAATGAGTTATTCTTTTGTAGCCAAAATGATAAGTGATACAGCTGGCACAAATGCAAAACCTTTTTTTCCATTCATTTTTACTTTATTCATGTTTGTTTTATTTTGTAATATGGTTGGTATGTTGCCCTATTCTTTTACAGTAACTAGCCACATTATTGTAACCTTTGTATTAGCAGCTACAGTATTTGTTGGTGTAACAGTTGTTGGTTTTATAAAACATGGGATTAAATATCTAGAGCTTTTTGTACCCAAAGGCGTGCCTATAGCACTACTGCCTTTAATAATAATAATTGAAATTATATCTTACTTAAGCAGACCCGTTAGTTTATCAGTTAGATTATTTGCTAATATGATGGCTGGACACACAATGTTAAAGGTGTTTGGGGGTTTTGTTATAAGTTTAGGACTTCTAGGTGGTTGGTTACCACTTAGTTTTTCGGTTGCACTAACTGGTCTTGAAATACTTGTTGCTTTTCTTCAAGCTTATGTTTTTGCAATTTTAACATGCATCTACTTAAATGATGCATTAAATTTACACCACTAATAATAAATAAAGGAGGAAAATATGGAGTTAGAAGCAGCTAAGATGATAGGAGCAGGCCTTGCAGCAATTGCTTTGGCAGGAGCTGGTGTTGGTATTGGATTGATATTTGGCAATTATTTATCTGGCGCAATGAGAAATCCATCTGCGGCTCAAAAACAATTCCCAAATTTGCTTTTGGGTTTTGCACTTGCTGAGGCGACAGGATTGTTTGGGCTTGTTGTAGCACTAATAATTTTATTTGCCTTTTAGTAGTAAAAATTAAGTTATGAAAAAATTTCATTTAATTTTTTACATAGGGATAGCTATTAGCAGTATAGAAACAGCTTTTGGAGCTGAGGAAGGAATGCCTCAGCTTAACCCTGAGTATTGGTATGCTCAAATTTTTTGGCTTATATTAGTTTTTTCAACTTTGTATTTGGTTATTTGGAAAGTATTTTTGCCTAGAATAAGCAATAATGTGGAAAATAGAAGGTTAAGAATAGTAAATGATTTAAATGAAGCTCAAAAACTTAAGGAAAACGCTGAAAAAAAGCTAAAAGAATATGAAAAAATTATTGAAAACTCTAAAAAAGAAGCAAAAAAAATTTTACAAGAGAGTCAAAAAAAACTGGAAAATGAATTAGACGAAAAAAAACAAAAATTAGATGAAGAAATTAATAAAGAAATTAAAATGGCTGAAAATGAAATTTTAAATCTAAAGAAATCTTCAGTAAATAATATAAATAAAATTGCCATTGAAATTTCTTCTGAATTATTAAAACAAACAGTTGGAAAAGAATTTAATATGAGTAGTATTTCAGCCGTAGTTGAAGATATTTCTAAGAAAAAAATAGATAAATACTTATGACAATAGATGCAACTTTTTGGGTAGCAATATCATTTTTAATTTTCTTTATTGGGCTAATTTACCTAAAAGTTCCCCAAAAAGTTAATAACTCGTTGGATGAAAAAATTAAACAAATTAAAAATGAACTTGATGAAGCTGAAAAATTAAAAAACGAATCTAAAAATTTATTAAGTGATTATGAAAATAAAGTAGATGCTTCAAAAAGCGAAACTAAAGAAATTATAAACCTATCCAAAAAACAAAGTGAAAAAATTATAATAGATAAAACTAACAAATTTCACCAGGATATGGATTTGAAAAAAAAGAATGTTGAGCAGAAAATTATTCAATTAAAAGAGGATGCTTTATATGATATTAAAAAAGCTTCTATTAAAATAAGTATTGAGGCTGTAACAAACCTAATTAAAAATTCAGTTGATAAAAATAAGCTAGAAAATGTTTATAGCAAAGGGCTTGATCAAATAAAAACTGCCTTAAAGCAAACTAAAATTTAATATAAAAACTATCATAAAAAAGTTTTTAGAATATAAATATTTAAAAAATGGCTGTATATACAAAATTATCCAAAAGTGAACTAGAAGATTTTTTTTCTAAATATAATTTAGGTAAACTTATAAATCATAAGGGAATAGAAGAAGGTATAGAAAATACTAATTATTTTATACAAACAGAAAAAGGACAATTTATTCTTACTTTGTATGAAAAAAGAGTTGAAGAAAAAGATTTACCTTTTTTCATAGGTTTAATGAGAAATCTTTTTGATCAGAAATTTCCAACTCCGGAACCTGTAATAAATAGAAATGGCAACTATATTTCTGAAATTAATGGAAAGAAGGCTGCTGTAGTTTCTTTTTTAAAAGGATCTGCAAAAAAAATTTTAAATCCGAATAATTGTTATGAGGTAGGGCTGTATACTGGCAAGTTACACTTAATAACAAAAAGTTTGCCAGGTAAAAGAGAAAACAAACTATCAATTAATTCGTGGAGAAAAATATACAATAAAGTACAAAATGATTGTGAAAAAATTCATCCAAATTTAACAAAAGTAATAGAAAAAAACTTAGAATTAATTGAAAATCAGTGGCCCAAAGAATTGCCCTCTGGAATAATTCACGCAGATCTATTTCCGGATAATATTTTTTTTGATGGTGATAAACTAACTGGTATTATTGACTATTATTTTTCATGTAACGATTTTTACGCTTTTGAAATAGCAGTCTGTTTAAATGCCTTATGTTTTGAAGGTAAAAATGAAAATTTAAGTTTTAATGTAACTAAAGCAAAAAAATTCATTGATGGATATTCAAGTATACGTGAATTAGGCGATGAAGAAAAAAATTCTTTAAAAGTACTATGTCAGGGGGCTGCTATAAGATTTTTATTAACTAGAGTTTTTGATTATTTAAACTTAACTGAAGGAGCAATAGTAAAAATAAAAGACCCGTTAGAGTATTTAAAAAGGTTAGAATTTCACGAAAGTGTAAAAAATTATCAAGATTATTTTTTTTGATTATGGAAATTAAAATCTATACCGATGGTGCTTGTGTAGGAAATCCTGGGCCAGGAGGCTGGGCAGCTGTAATTATATTTGAAAATGAAAAAAAAGAGTTATTTGGTGGAGAAAAAATAACAACTAATAATCGTATGGAATTAACTGCTGCAATAAAAGCTTTAGAATATTTTGAAGAAAAAGAGAAAAAACAACCGTTGCTAAAAAATTTAAAGATTTTTACAGACTCCACATATTTAAAAGAAGGAATTACTGTTTGGATTAATAATTGGGAAAAAAATAATTGGAAAACTACTGATAAAAAAAATGTAAAAAACGTTGATCTTTGGAAAAGGCTTAAGGATCTTTCTAAATCTAAACAGATCGAGTGGTGTTGGATAAAGGGTCACTCGGACGACCCGATGAATGATTTGGCTGACAAATTGGCAAAAGAAGCAACTCCAATTTAAATATTTTTTAAAATATAATTCTTAATAATAGCTAAATTATTATCCATAATATTAAAATTCTCTTCTTCATTAATAATATGCCTAAGTTCTTTTGGTAATTCTACTTTACCATAAGTAGAATTCGCTGCTTCAGGAAATTTTGCGGGATGGGCTGTAGCTAATGAAATAGTATTAGCTAGATGAACGTTGTTATCTTTACTTTCAGCTACAATTTTTTCTATGGCCCCTATTCCTATAGCTGTATGAGGATCTACCATAACTCCACTTTTATCTTTTGAAAGTTTAATCATAATTTTTTTCATTTCTTCAACACTTAAACTTGCTGATAAAAAATCTTCTTTTATTTTTTCAATTTTATCTTTTGACATTTTATACTTTCCATTTTTTTTTATTTCGTCCATAATTTTTTTAGTTTCTATGTCGCTAAAATTATTAACATCATAAATCAACCTTTCAAAATTACTTGCAACTTGAATATCCATACTAGGAGATAATGTTTGCGAAACTTTTTTAACTTCATAATTTCCATTCGAAATTGCTCTGTGAAGAATATCGTTATCATTTGTTGCAACAATTAACTTATTAATTGGTAGTCCCATCTTTTTTGTTAAATATCCTGCATAAACATCGCCGAAGTTTCCAGTAGGTACAGAAAAATTAATTGGCTCTGCGTAAAGTTTTTCCTTCACATATTCACTTTGAAAATAGGCATAAAAATAATAAACAGCTTGAGCAATAATTCTTGCCCAATTTATTGAGTTGACTCCAGACATATTAATTGAGCTTGAAAAATTTTTATCTGAAAACATAGATTTTACTAAATTTTGGCAATCATCAAAATTTCCTTCAATGGCTAAATTAAATACGTTTTGTTCTTTAGTTGTTGTCATTATTTTTCTTTGAACTGTTGAAATTTTATTGTGTGGATGAAGAACAAATATATTCATATTTTTCTTTCCCCTAATAGCGTCTATAGCTGCCGCTCCAGTGTCGCCTGAAGTTGCTACTATAATATTAATTTTTTTATTATTTTTTTTTAAATAATATTCATAAAAATTACCTATCAGTTGCATTGCTATATCTTTAAAAGCGAGTGTAGGTCCGTGAAATAGTTCTAATACTTTTAAATCTCCTATATCTGAAATTTTAACAACATCATTAGATCTGAAATTTGAATATGA
>MDSW01124700.1_pt1 | contig 11223 bp, 10 predicted proteins | sample 811171 | NCBI WGS metagenome assembly MDSW01 (sample SAMN05326641, study PRJNA326480) | marine metagenome | isolation source: seawater | place: Atlantic Ocean: North West | collected 2012 | reverse complement strand
TAAATCCAAATGGAACAGGTGTCGTAACAATTGGTGGTGTAGTGGCTCAGGTTGCTAACTTTTTACAAATTGGAAAAGAGTTATATGTCAACGAAGCAGTTGAACTTGGACCTCAATCACACATTAAAAAATTAACTACTAACTCGGATCTTAAAATTTCAACAATCGGTACTGGTTTAGTTCAGTGTAATGATGTTGGATTTGTAGGAAATAAAATTACAACATCAAACACAAACGAAGATCTACAATTAGATGCTAACGGAACAGGCGTAATTGATGTTAGAACTGCTACGCAGACAACAGTAGGCTCGGCAGGCTCGGCAACTGCTATCCCAGGACAACCAACTGGCTATATTAAGATTAAAATAGGCGGTACATTGAGAGTTATTCCGTTTTACGACCAAGCATAATCCAAAACTTGTTAATAAATACCATAAAGTAAAGTAGGATTTTATGGCAATACAAAAAATAAATCTAGGTTCAGCAGGAAACGATGGTACGGGTGATGCCATACGAACAGCATTTAGTAAAGTAAACGATAACTTTTCCGAACTGTACGGAAGAACCACAGGACTAACTGACATTGTCAGCGACACAACACCTCAACTAGGTGGAAGTCTAGATGTTAATAGCAAATCAATAGTTTCTACATCAAATGGAAATATTTTAATATCCCCAGACGGATCAGGACACGTTCTTTTGGACACTATTAAAATAATCGACTCTTCAATTACATCAAATACCGCAAATACAGATTTAGTTCTCACAGGAAACGGTTCAGGTAAAGTTTCAATATCAGGATTAAAATATCCAAGTAGTGATGGTGCCAGTGGACAAGTTCTACAAACAAATGGTTCAGGTGTTTTAAGTTGGGTCAACAATGCAGGAGGTGGAGGAGGATCTACAGGTAATTTATCTATCATAGGATCTACAATTTCAGGACCTTCGAATGCCGACGTAAACATATTCCAAGGTGGATCAGGACACATTGTACTAGATGGATTAAAAATTAGAGATAATAAGATCTCAACAACTTCTTCAAATTCTAATTTAGAATTGACTGCAAACGCATCAGGTAAAGTTTCAATATCAGGAATTATATATCCCACAACAGACGGAAGTAACGGACAAGTATTAACAACAAACGGTTCAGGTGTTTTATCATTTGTGACTATCCCTGCAAATCAAAATTTATTTGCAACAGTATCAAGTGATTCGGGTTCAACAACAGCAAACACAGTGACAGACACACTGACAGTGGTTGGTGCCGCAGGAGTTACAACAGGAATATCAGGTGACACACTAACAGTAACAGGACCAAACCTATCAAGTTATCTACAAAACTTATCTGGACAAAACTTTACGACATTATCAGACGTGGCAACACCGGCGTCAAGTGATGATGGAAAAGTTTTATACTACGAACACGCATCGACATCGTTCAAATGGAAAACTGATTCTGCTACTTTAAGCACAGATGCAGTTTCAGAAGGCTCATCAAATTTATATTTCTCAAATGCAAGAGCAGACGCAAGAGTTCAAAACGCAATAGTTGATTCGGACACTATGTCTGGTGCTACTGCAACTAATGTTCCATCAGCAGAGTCAGTTAAAGCATATGTTGACTCACGGATTTTAACAAAAGATAACACAGATGAAATTGCAGAAGGTTCAAACTTATACTTCACTAACGCAAGAGCAGATGCTCGAATTGCCGCGGCATCATTAACTGATTTATCAGATGTAAACACAGGTGCAACATCAGGCCAAGTTTTAAAATGGAATGGTAGTGCATGGGCACCGGCAGACGATGCCACATCAGGCGGCGGCGGTTCTAATGCTGACACACTAGGTGGACAGAATCTTGCATACGTTTTAAATTATACTAATCATTCCAACACACCAACTATTCCTGCCAACACATCTCAAATATCTGAGAATCCGGCAAACTTGTATTATACGAATGCAAGAGCAGATGCCAGAATAGCGGCGGCACAATTGAGTGCATTATCAAATGTACACACAGCGACTCCAACAGATGGACAAGTGCTAAAATGGGATAACGGAAATTCAAGATGGGCACCAGCGGCAGACAATGGTCATTCAAACACAGATTCATTGTCAGAAGGTTCATCAAATCAATACTTTACTAATGCCAGAGCAGATGCAAGAATTACTAATGCACTTAAAGATGAAGATAATATGGCATCTAATAGTGCAACTCATATTCCATCACAACAATCAGTAAAAGCATATGTAGATAGTTCAATATCAGGTATATCAACTACATCATTGAACACAGGTGCAATTACATACGATGATAACGAAATACTTGGTACAAGATCAAATGAAAATATTTTAATTACACCTGCAGGCACAGGTTCAGTTGTAATATCTAAACTTGAAACAGGCAGTATCAATGCTCCTTCAACATTATCAGGAACGTACACAATTTCATCACCAACAACAATTACATTGAGTCCAACTTCGGAAATTATTAATGCGGCTCCTATGAAATTGTTAGGCAAAACTATTGCACAATTACAGGGTGGTTTCACTGCAAGTAATGGAAGTATGGTTGCAGTAAGCGATAGTGGTCATAAACCTGCATACTACGATGGATCAAATTGGAAGTATGTATTTGATAACTCGAATGTATAATGACACATGGCAGAATATATAGTAACAGTAAAAGAAGATGCAGATTGGCAAGAACTACATAACGAACTAGTTGCCGACGGTGTTGAAGTTGTTCATCTAAAACCACAAAATAAAAGAAATACTCATTACAATCTAACCGACGGACAAGCACAGAACATACAAGACGATTCTAGAGTTCTCGCAGTTCAACGAAAATCAGCAGGAGATAATCCAATTGCTAGTGCAATACAGACAGGTGACTTTGAAAAGTCAAATGCTGACAACTGGGGATTGTTAAGACACACGAGCAAAACAAATTTATATGGAACTTCAATGCAAGATCCAGGTGTAAATTACAATTATGTTTTAGACGGCACAGGCATTGACGTTGTTATCATAGATTCAGGTATACAACCTGACCATCCAGAGTTCCAAGATGCAAACGGTGTTTCTAGAGTAAAACAAATCAACTGGTACACAGAAAGTGGACAGTCAGGTATACAAGATTCTAATCATTATGCAGATGCAGATGGACACGGTACTCATTGTGCAGGAACAGTAGCAGGTAAAACATACGGTTGGGCAAAAAATGCCAACATCTATTCAATAAAACTTAATGAACTTCCAAATGTATCCGGTGGAATAACTTATTCAGATGTGTTTGATGTTTTACTAGGTTGGCACAATGCCAAGAGTGGATCTAGACCAACAGTTGTTAATATCAGTTTAGGTTGGGCATTTGGAATTAGTACACAGACATCAACAGCATTCATGACTGACAACAATAATAATACATTAAGTGATGCTCCGGCAACTGGTGGATTATACAGAGGTACTGCTCACAGTGATGTAAGCGGAATCAAGTTCAGAGAAAATTACGGATTCCAAGGTTGGCACAGCGGCCAAAAAAAAGATGGTTTCATGCTAGGACAAACTAGATTAGCAAGTGTAGATGCAAACATAAAAACCTGTGTTGATGCTGGTATGCTTTTTTGTATTGCATCAGGAAACAGCAATAACAAAATCGTTAATCCTACTGATGAAGATTGGGACAATTATCTTACATTTACAAAATTTGGCTATTATGCAGGACCAGTCACAGGCGACGATAGATTTTATTACAATCAACCCGGATCACCTAATCTCAATGCAGGAACACAGGATACAGTCATACCAGGATTTATGGTAGGAGCATTAGATGTTGATTCACATTCATCAACATTAGATAAAAAAGTAGATTTTAGTAACACTGGTTCGGCGGTAAACATATATGCGGCAGGAACTAAAATTAAAAGTTCAGTGCCTACTAATTCAACAGCATTATATAATGGAACATCAATGGCCTCTCCACAAATGGCAGGCATGGCCGCTTGTTTATTACAAGCACACCCAGATTGGACTCCTAAGCAAGTTACAGACTGGTTTATTAACAATTCACAGGATAAAATGTATTCAGCAGGATCAACAGACTGGTCAGATGAAAAATCACTTGTAGGTGGTTCTCCGAGAGTTGCTTATTTTCCACTAAACGGGCAGAATGTTTTTACAGTTTCTGAGTCTTAATATACATTCAAACAACAAATAAATACCATTACAATGACACAACCAGTATGGACAACACCCGCAGGTAAAATTGCATCAGTAAATGAGAGAGAATCTTTTTCTAAGCAATTAGAGGCTACTCTTTTTGATCAGGCAAACCAGCAAGTAATTGGTCCTTCGTCAACTCTAAAATATAAACTAATTGCTGGTGAATTACCGCCAGGATTGCACCTAGCAACAAATGGAATAATTGACGGTGTGCCTTTTGAAGTAGCAAATAGAAAAATTTACAAGTTTGTTGTTAGAGTAGAAGACATAGGAACGGTGCCACCTACTATTAATGACAGAACATTTACAATAGAAATTGTGGGTGCTGACGCTCCGATCTTTTCTACAAGTGCTGGACAGTTAGACCTATCAGACAGTACAACAACACAAACAAAAACAAAATGGGTAGTTGATGGTACAGAAGTTACCTATCAAATACTTGCAACAGACACTGACACAGCAACAGGACAATCTTTACAGTATGACATAGTTGAAGGTAGTTTACCTACTGGACTAACAATGTCTGCAACAGGATACATTTCAGGAATAGTGTTATTAGCAGAAGACGAAAAATTTGGACCACGTGGTGGTTATTCTCATTATGGATTTGCATCAGCACCAACAGGATGGGATCCAACAATTAACACAAAATCAAAATCAGTAAACTACGAATTTAAAATCAGAGTAACAGACGGAACAAGTGTAACGACACAGATCAATAATATATTTGTTGTGACTGCTGACTGGTGGAGAATAGACAACACGGCAATCACTATTGATGCTACAACATATGCCGGCAGTGCAGTTACAATTGATTTGTCAGCATTTAGAAGACCAATATTTACAACATCATCTAACCTAGGAGCATACAGACACGACAACGCAATAGTAATTCAAGTTGATGTGTCAGACTTCGATCCTTTACAAGTAGACTTAACTTATTCCATTGTTGAAGGTGCATTGCCAACTGGACTGTCCATGGATACAACCAACGGAGAAATTTACGGAACGTTACCAGTACAAGCGGCAGTAACAACAGAACATTCTTTCACAATAAGAGCAAACAGAGTTGTTGGCACAGGAATGAATGTGTTCACAGACAAACAATTCAAAATGAGTGTGTATGGTGAAATTGATGTAGGTGTTGCATTTATAACTGAAGGTGAACTTGGAACTGTTAATGCAGGTGAACCGTCATTGAAAAGATTACAAGCCACTGCGGCAGGAACAAATAGAATTTTGAGATTTACAGTAATAGACGGACAGTTACCACCAGGACTTACTCTTTCGCCACATGGAACGATCATAGGAATACCTGAAATAACTGATTATACAACTATCGACAATAACGTTTCAACATACGACACAAACAGTACATCATTTGACAGACAATACACTTTCAACGTTGAGGTCAGTGACCAATACAAAGCATTGTCTACAACAAGACAATTTACATTGAGAGTGAAACTGCCTTACAACTACAATTATTCAAGTTTAAAAGGTCACGGAACATCTACTCCAGACAAAAATGTTTTCTATCAGTTGGCACAGGATCCAAACATCAACGATACTGATTATATTTTTAGATCGGAAGATCCAAACTTTGGTATCAAAGACAATCCAGAAATGTTATTAGTGTCAGGACTTAAACCAAACACACTAAAAGCATTACAAACACAGATAGAACAAAACCACGGACCTAAGACTTTATACTTTGGTGATGTTAAGACAGCAGTTGCAAAAGAAAATGGTGTCACACAATACGAAGTTGTCTATATTGAAATGAAAGATCCAATGGTTAACAATTTAAATAAAGCAGTTGCAAAAGAAATTACATTAAGAGAAGATTTAAACAAACCTATGCTAGGACCAGTAGGTGATGATTCTCATATAACAGCAGATTCAGAAGAATATAATGTTACTACATCAGATGGTTTAAGTTTTTCAGTGTCAGGATCAAAAGTTAGATATGCAAATGAACTAACTGCTGATTTAGGAACTGTGGCAAAACTATTTCCTAATGCTGTTGCAAATATGAGAGACAGAATGAAAGACCTAGGAGAAAAAGAATGGGTACATTTACCACTATGGATGAGAACTCCACAAACAGGTACAGGTGCACCACTTGGATATCAAATGGCAATGGTGATTGCTTACTGCCAACCAGGACAATCAGGACTGGTAGCATCAAGAATTAAATCAAAAAACATAGACTTTAAGAAAATCAGTTTCACAATCGATAGATACATTATTGGTTCTGCTGGTATTACTGATCCAGAAGGTTTTGTTGGTAATGGATCAACTAAATCGTTTGTTATGAATCATATCATTAACAGCGAAGACGTTGAAATTAGAATAGATGACGCTGTTGTGGCAGAAGCAACTGTAGATAATCTAGGAATTTATGCTGGTAATAACACATATTCTGTTGATATTCATCCAGGATCTGGTGTATTAACAACTCCATATGAAGTTACAGCAGATAACAGCGAAGCACCCACATATCTGTCTGCAGATACTACTATAAGATCAGCAGATTTAGAAAATCCATATGTATTATCGCATGATCTGGTAAACAAAAAAACAACAATTACATTCAGCACAGCACCACAGGATAAAAGTAAGATTTCAGTCAACTACAAAGGTGATAAATATCTTGTATTTCAAAATAAAGGAATTTAATAATGGCAAGTAACATAGTACCAGGTAACGTAGACGGCACATTTCCGGTAGCAGGAAAAGATAACTCTTCACAAGGATTTAGAGATAACTTCACTGCAATCAAAAATAACTTTACAAATGCCAAAACTGAGATAGAATCATTACAAACAAACGCAGTACAAACAAACACAGCAAACAGTTTCAATGACAATGTAGTTTCAAGAGCAACATTAAAAGATACTGCTGAAACTGTGTATGCACACGGTACAACAAATGGTTCAATCACAATAAACCATGAAAACGGTCATTATCAAACAATAACAACTAACGGTACTGTTACACTTGGATTTACAAATATGCCTACAGCGGCATTAGGTAGAGTAATTTTAGATATTACTTTTGCCGCAACAGCACACACTATCACAATACCTACTTCAGTAAAAGTTGCTGACAACGTAAGCGGTGGTGATGGATCATCGAATACAATTACTGCACCAAACACAGGAAGATATCTATATGAGTTTATGTCACCTGATGCTGGTACAACAATCCTTATGCATCAACTAGGGAAGATGTATAACTAACCTGAAAGGTAGGTGAATGCCTTTGTTCCACCCATTACAGGAAGACATAGAAAAATTAAGCGAAGAAGAGATTGCGAAAAAAATTAAAGATATAACACGAAAGAGAAATAGTGTTATGAGATTTAGTCGTAATCCAGACTTGCTGAGCCAATTACAAATTGCATTAGAAACGTACACAGGAGTTTTAAGAACTCGAAGAATAAAAGATATGCAAGACAGATTTAAAAAGGCCAGAGGTGAACCAGATCTAGGGGAACTCATCGATATTCAATAATAACTATTATTGATGTCAAATACTTTCGAATGGAAAACAAATTTTAAGTCCACTATAATTGTTGATAACGAGTTATTTCAAAATGACTATCATGTTGAATTAACTATTACTCCTAATGTTACTGATTTGAAAGAGCAAAGCAGTTATTTTGAAAGATTGAAAAATCTTTTTGAATTAGTTCTTTCAAATACAGTAACAGGTTGGAGAGGTGATACACTTTACCAAACATTATTGACAAAATCTAACAATAGATTTATAGAATTACCTAAACCACCATACGATCAAATCATGGCGGCGGTGTGTTTCTGTAAAGCAAATGCAGTATTAGATGGTAAAATTACTGTCAGCAAACTAAAACTTGGTAGTTACCAAGGTGATGGTATCACATATCCGGTTGACAAAAACTCAAAAGAACTTACACTATTAGATGTAGATGGATGGTTTTCAAAAAAATTTAAAAACTTTGATCCATGGTGGTTAAGATCGGATACAGCAACATATGATAAAGAGTTACCAAAAGGACTATACACAGGACACTTTAGTTGGAACAATCAAACAATTCCAGTTGACAAGGACCATGGTGATCATGCTAAAATATTTGAGTTTAACCCAAAGGTTTTAGATGGCGGTAAAAATAAAGACAAATGATTATGGTGATTGCATTTACTCTGAAGAAGATGCAATAGAATTAATTTACACAAATCCAAACATAGACATAACAAAAATCTTTTTTGAAGATACAGAACAGTATTCTAAATCATTAAAAGAGTTAGGTATCAATTTACCAAAAATTAACAGCATTCCAGAGCATAACGAAAGCATATCAGACTTTGATAAGAAAAATATATCTAACTGGCATATGCCACAAGAGTATTATGATCTTGATGTAAAAACATTTTTATTAGAAAAATGCACGACGCAAGAAGAAAAAGACAGAGTCGAAGTAGAGTATGAACTGTTTGAACGAAAAGAATTCATTAAAGTTTTACAGTTTTTGATATATTTTGTTAACACTCTTCGAAAGCATAACATGGTCTGGGGTGTAGGCAGAGGTTCTAGTGTGGCTAGTTTCTGTTTATTCCTAATTGGGGTACACAAGATAAACCCAATACAGTACAATATTGATTATAAAGAGTTTTTAAGATGACCAAAAACATGAGTCATAAGTAATTGTAGGAGATAAAAATGGCAAGAAACACACCGAGAAAAATGTATAGAACCATGCAAGGTAAAATGGTTGATATTGAAAAGTTAAGAGCGGCCAACGAAAATACAAGAGCAGTTGGTAATATGAATGTTAATGCACGTGGTGATATTTTAGGTCCAGGTAATACAGTAGTTAGATCTAAAGAAGATGTAATGAAAGAATATTACGAAGCACCTGCAGGCGTAGTTGCTGACACTCCGCCACCAAAGGCAGTAGCACCTACACCGATACCACAAGAGAAAGTAGTAGAAACAAAAGTTATGAATCCAACTAAAACTGTATCTGCTCCAACTTCTGCTCCTGTTCAAGTAAAGCAAGAAACAAAACTGAAGAAAATTGATACTTTTAAACCAAAAACGGTTGTTAAAAAAGAAGAAGCAACTCCTTCAGGAATAGATGCCGCACTTGACGGACTTGAAGATTAATTCACTATTGACAAAACATAATATTTGTAATACAATAGAAGCATGGGACAATTAGAAGACTTACAAGCAAAAGGTTTTGGATCACATGGCGGTAAACAACACGTTCATCACGGATCTATAACACCACTTAAAAGCAGAGTACTAGTATCTAAAATGCACTTTGGAGAAACAAAATCCAGAGGCGGAATAATATTAGTAGATGACGATGGTACCGGATCTGGAATTCATCCACGTTGGGCAGAAGTATATGCTGTCGGAGATCAACAAAAAGATGTTAAAGTTGGACAATGGATTCTAGTAGCACACGGTAGATGGTCACGAGCATTTAAAATAGAAAACGAAAAAGAAAAAGAAGAAGTAAGAATGATTGACGAAAATGACATCTTACTAGTATCTGATACTGAACCGGAACAAAATAGAAAATCTGCCGGTTATGTTAACACTGATGGTATGCAACAAGCCGCAGTACCAGGTGGTGACTAACATTGGAAATTATCTGGCACATACTACTCACAGTTTGTCTAGGATCAACTTGCATAGAACAAGACGTACAATGGTTTGAAACACAATCAGAGTGTAACAAAATGTTAAATGTATACTCGTCAATGCCTACTGATGGACATTGGGACACAGTAGAATATCAATGCAAACCAATTAATTCAATTTCAATTTAATACTTGACAATGTAAAGTCATATGCTACAATATAGAATGCAAAAACGTATAGGATTCTGTTGTAAATGGCTCAATGATACGTCTGAATTTGGCGGTATGAAAGTCAATGCCAAAGACAGAGATCTAAATGGCAGATCAACAACAATGCGTTGGTTGAGAGAGCACAAAGACGAAGCAGAACAACGACAGTGGGATATCATGAACCACAACGCATCTGCGGCCGTTAAAATGATCGAACGTGTTGGCACACTAGATCCTGGACGTAGGATGGTTAGGCTTGGTAGTGAAATGCTACAAGGCTACACAGAAAAAGACTGGATCAGTTGGTGGCAGAGAAAAGAAGTACAAGACCATTGTGCTAAAATATTCGCTCCAGTTGGAGAAGCATCTAGAAAGCATGACGTAAAAGTCAGTTTCCACCCAGGACAATTTTGTGTCTTGGCAAGTGCCACACCAGAAATAGTAGATAGAAGCATATTAGAATTTGAATACCATGTTGACTTGGCACGTTGGATGGGATTTGGTAAGTCATGGCAAGATGGTTGCAAAATAAATGTACACATTTCAGGCAAACAAGGACCAGAAGGTATCATAAAAGCATTGCCTAAACTATCGCCAGAGGCAAGGAACCTGATCACAATAGAAAATGATGAGATGTCGCATGGACTAGAACAATCGTTGATGCTTGAAAAACATCTGGCACTCGTACTAGACATACACCATCATTGGATACGTGACGAAGAATATATAGAAGCCAATGATGACAGAGTCAAGAGAGTCATAGATAGTTGGCGTGGTGTGAGACCTAGTATGCACTATTCATACTCTAGAGACGAACACCTTGCAGTTGCAGGATTAGGTGACAATACTCATACAGAAATGCACGACATCAAGATGTTGTTGGAACGTGGGTGTAAGAAACAAAAACTAAGAGCACACTCAGACCTATTACCAAACAAAAAAGTAAATGACTGGGCATTGTCGTTCTCAGAAAATTTTGACATTCAAGTAGAAGCAAAAGGTAAAAACATGGCCGCGGAACAATTATATAGACAAAGAGAATCAAATATCGTATAATCAAAACATATTAAAGTAATGTTAGGAAACAAATGAAAGAACTTTGGGTAGAAAAATATAGACCAAAAACATTGAAAGAATATGTTGTACG
>MDSW01193989.1_pt1 | contig 11224 bp, 9 predicted proteins | sample 811171 | NCBI WGS metagenome assembly MDSW01 (sample SAMN05326641, study PRJNA326480) | marine metagenome | isolation source: seawater | place: Atlantic Ocean: North West | collected 2012 | reverse complement strand
TTGCAGTACCGGACCATTGAGATGCTCAAAGACATTTGTCTTAACAGCTTTTCAAACGTTGCACGGGCTATGGCCATTAAGACTTTTGTTCAACATGCAGCTCCCGAGGCATCGGTAAAATTTGTTATGCAGGAGTTGGAATCGGACGATGACCGGATTGTGGCCAACGCTATCGATGGACTGCGGCACTTATCGTACCCTGGTGTTGTGAGTCTGCTCACTCCCTACTTGAAGCACGAAACGGCGAGAATTCGAGCCAATGCCATCGTGGCCCTCTGGGTATACCCAAAATCGCGCTTTCAGGTTAAAGCGGCATTAACGACTATGCTTTATTCGGAGAATCTCGGACACAAAATCAGCGCAATTTATGCGGTGGGTGAGGTTCGAGAAGACAGCTTTGTGGATTACCTCCAGGAACAGCTTGAGACGGGCAATCCCAGCTTGAGAAGAATCTCATTGATCTCACTGCTTCAGCTTGGGGTTGAAGAGTACGTTGATGAGGTTGTTGAACTTATTTTAGGTGATGACGAAGGCCAGGCGATCAACACTTGCTACCTTTCGGTTAGCCTAAGCTCAGAGCTTTTGAATGAGGGTATCATCGCTAGTATTTTCTATCGAGGTGGCGACGCCAGACGCCTTGCGATCTCCCGTTATACGCGCTGTGGGGCATTTTGCCGCGAGCAGCTTGAACTGCTTTCAGGTACCACCAGCGCCCAAAGTACGATCTGATCAATTAACAATACGCGTCATGTAAGTCCTTGTATGTTTTTCGTTGCAATTGTAGGCAATCCAACTATTCTTATGATTCGCCAAGGGGATTTGGGGAGAAGCAGAGGTTGTAGCTCATGAAAGCTACGTGGCTTTTTCACCAGAGCAATTCGTATTTCGATTCTGGTTTGTGGATGAGCGTTTAACGCTTAGTCGCTCGGCTGCGTTTAGAGAAGTCATCAGACTTCGGTCTTCATGAAGACATGCCTTGCTCAAGATGGGGATAAATCTGGCTCGAGAGATGTCGCATCTTGAGTCTCAATCCTGGATCTGGAGGATCTACCATGGCTTCTGCCCTTAAGCTGTTTACTCTTCTGGTTGTATCATTTGCATTTACTGGTTGTTACGCGCCTGACGTTGTTGAAATTTCTTCGAAGCTCTCGACTCAGTGTGGTCTTTCGTTGAGCGCTCCCAATTGTGTTGACCCCGCCGACGAAGCGGTGATGGACCGGCTTTGGGAGCGATTTGTCATGGCGGAGATTACATCACCCGAAGTTGAAGCCTGTGTTCTGGCGATGGAATGCAAGGCTGAAGATGACGTAGATGCGATAATGACAAGTTCTGAAGCTTTGGATGCTTGTGTGAATGCGGGTGTTGAGACCAAGAACCCAGCCTGTATGTGGCAATGCATGTCCGGTTTTCTTGAATGCACTCCGGCCGAAGGAGAGGGCTGTGGCGCGGACTTCGTTGAAGGCTGCTTGAATCGAAAAGAAGCGTGCGAGCGTGGCTGCTGAACAATAGTCGTCTCCAACTGGATACAAGTTTCCACCTGTTAACCTTTGTGAAGCGTTGGGTGCCACAGACCTAAGAATAGTTCTAATTAAATCAGTGTTTTACCGACTTGTTTTCACCGGTTAACATTGGCACAATTGCTGCTTATCTCATTTGACGTAACATCAGAGGAGACCTGAGATGGTAGGCAATGATTCTTTCAAGCGAATGTTGAAGCACTGTACCTGGCTTTTTTGTGCAGTGACTCTTGGTTGGGTTGGACCCGCAGCGGCATTTTGCGGCTTCTACGTGGCCGGTGGCGAGAGCAGTCTCTTTAACGATGCAACCCAGGTTGCCATGATGCGCTCTGGCACTACCACCGTTCTTTCTATGCAGAACAATTATCAGGGACCGCCTGAAGACTTTGCCATGGTCATTCCGGTACCGGTGGTTCTTCAAGAGACGTCTGTGAAGACGCTTTCAAACGAGCTCTTTCAGAAAATGGATCAACTCTCTGCTCCGAGATTGGTTGAGTATTGGGAGCAAGACCCATGTTATGTCGAGCCGCCTTACGATAATGACCGGTTGGCCAGTGGAGCGGTTGATTCTGCCAATGAGGAAGCAGGGGATCCCGGGGTTGTTGAAGTGGAGGCATCTTTTAGTGTGGGGGAGTATGATATCGTGGTGCTTAGCACCAACGACGCCACTGCTCTAGATACTTGGCTTCAGGACAACAGCTATTCTATCCCAGACGGTGCAAGTCCTTATTTTGAACCCTATGTTCAAGAGGGCATGTATTTCTTTGTTGCCAAAGTGGACATTACCAAAGTGACCATGAATGGCGACAATCTCGTGTTGTCACCTCTTCGCTTTCATTATGATGCAGAGACTTTTTCACTGCCGGTACGCCTTGGTTTGATTAACTCGCAGGGCGAGCAAGATTTGATTGTATATACTTTGGGCCAAGGCAAGCGCTACGAAGTGGCCAATCGGGAAAACGTTTTCATTCCAACCAACATTGAAGTTGTGGACGACGTTCGAGAAGATTTCGGCACCTTTTACAGAACGCTTTTTGATGCAACCTTAGAGCATTCACCCAATGCGGTGGTAACCGAATACTCGTGGGATGCTTCCACTTGCGACCCTTGTCCTGGGCCCACTTTAAATCAGGAAGACATTGCAACTCTTGGGGCGGATGTAGCCACCGATGGAGAGTTTTGGGGCTGGACATTGACCCGTCTGCATTTGCGTTATTCGGCCGAAACGCTGGGCGATGACTTGGTTTTTGCCGAAGCCAGCCCAGTGGTGGGTGGTCGTGAAATGTACAATGAAGACGGTGAGCTCGAAGAGACCGCCAGTCAGTCTTATTTTAATAATTTTCAAGGTCGATACATTATCCGTCATCGTTGGAATCAGCCGGTCAATTGTATTTTGCCTGTTTATGGACGATGGGGTGGTCCGCCGGGGGATGAGGATTATGTGGGCACGCAGACCTCTCAGAGCCCCAACAGCAGTGGTGATGCGGAAGCAGCAGCAACGGGTACGTATGATTCAGGTGGCGCCGGCGCGGCTCTAGGAGAGCTCGTTCGGGAAGATGTTCCTGAGATCGGGGTCAAATCCACCTACGGCTGTGCATGCTCGGCTACATCGGGTGGAGCAACTGGATTCCTCTTTATTGCTGCATTTTTAATGGGGATTTGGCGCTCCTTTATTCGGCGCCGATTGATTAGCTAATTGGCAAGGGTCTCGCGAATTCGATACGCTTTTCATGGAAGAGGAGTGATATGCGCAAGGCCCCAACCGATGGTCATACCCGGTTTGAGAATCTAGGGACTCAACCTTTAAGGACCCACAGGGTATTTAACAACCCCGATGTGGTTCCTGAAGGCTGGTATCCGGTTTGTTCCTCTAAGCATATCAAAAAAGGAAAAGCGGACTCGTTTCTCCTAACCTTCCAACGCATTTGTGTGTACCGCACCCATGAGGGAGATCTGGTGGCCCTGGATGCTTTCTGTCCTCACATGGGAGCCGACCTTGCCAACGGCCGTGTCATTGATGGACAGATTGAGTGTTATTTTCATCAATGGCGTTTTGGGAAAAGTGGTGAATTGACCGGCAGCCGCTGTGGAGTGGCTCCCAAACTGGCGGCAGTACAATCTTGGCCCGTGGAAGAGGCCTACGGATATATTTGGGTGTATTCTGCACCAGAAGCACCTTATCCTGTACCCAAACCCTCCGGGCTGGAGAACGACGATGTGAGCGGCTGGTGCGTGGCGAATTTGGTTCTCTACGCCCATCACCATGTCATGATGGTTGGTGGCATTGACTTGCAGCATTTCGCCACGGTTCACAATATCGAGATTGATTTTGAGTTAGAAGTCGATGAACACAGCCAATACATGGCCACTTGGCGGCTGGATGGGACGGTGCCAAAGAAAGGTTGGCGAGGGCGACTGGCCAATTGGTTACTGGGAGGCCGAGTCAATTATCACGCCCGGGTTGCTGGTGGGTCCATTGTTTCTCTAACTTATGGACCAGATTTAAAGGTACCATACTTGGGTTGGAAAGTTCCTCCACTTTACGTTCTTTGGGGCTGTAAAGCCGATGAAAATGGTATTGGTCACGTTCAGGTATTTGCCGTCGCAAAAAAGAAAAAGGGGTTATTGGGTTGGTTAAGTACTCAGCTTAAGCTGATGGCGACGCTTGTTCTCTTGGCTGTTCTTAAAGACGATGACGAAAAAGCCTTTCCCTATATGCGTTTCAATATAGGACGACTTGTTAAAGAGGATGCCTGTTTAAGCCGCATGGTGAAGTTTTTAAACGGTTTACCCATTTCTGTATGGTCGAAACGTCAACTTACGGAGGGTTCCCATGGGGAAGATTCGCAAGCTGACGCTTGAGGAGTGGTTTTTAGACTATCAGTTGGATGCCATTTGGAATGGCTATTGTCACCTTGGCTTCAACTTGGACATTGATGTGACGAAGTTGGTTCGAGAAGCAGCCGACCGCGGCGTTCACTTTTCGCCAACCGCCGCTATGATTCGAGCCATTGGTTTGTTGGCTTTGGAAAAACCTGCGACCAACCGAGTTCTGCTACGAACACTCTTTGGACCCCGCATGCTGGAGCTTGATACCATTGGTGTGAATTTGCCGGTGATGGTCGATAACAGTGGCGACCCGTTTCTTTCGGGGATGGTGATCAAGAATCCTCACGAACGCGGTGTTTTAGAGATACAAGCTGAGATTCGGAAGTATTCCCAAGGAGATTTATCGGATAAGCCCGTGGGCCGTTTCATCAAGACTCGAAGAAATTCGTGGTACAACCGTTTGGCACTGAGGCTTCTGCACTTTATGGCTTACAGGGTTCCATCGCTTTATTTGAAATTCGAAGCGGGTGGCTTTTCGGCATCATCGGTGATTCGCGGGGACGCAGAGCACTTACTCAATCGTGGTCAAGCATACGGCCACACTGCCACGACGTTTTGCCTGATTGGTATGAATAAAACTCCCGATGGGCGTCAAATGATGATGGTGGGCGGCGGCTTAAATCACTCGGTAATGTCTGGTGGTGAATTTCAAGAGGTTTGCAGCGTCTTAAGCCGAATACTAAGTCAGGGTGAGTTAGAGGATTTTTATCCTGAGTTGAAAGATGAGAAATGATATGACGTTCCCGGGCCGAATATTTCCAACTTTAGTTCTGACATTGATGGCTGCAACTTTATGCAGCGGCTGCATTGTGATCCCTTATGTGGTGCCACCGCTTAAAGTTCAGGGGCAGGGCGGTATGGCCGTGGGTGAACTGTATGGCTCGGAGGATTTTCAGGTCGACGAATTCAGTTCGGTTATTGGGGCTCCCAATGTGCGTATCGGTGCCTTCCCGCTTGGTTTTTCTGAGAGCATGATGGAACGTAATTTTGATGTTGGGGTAGGCTACTTGCATGAGCGACTTCTACTCTCAGAAAAAACGGGTTTAAACGACCGGCAATTTCATGGAGGCTATCTCGAGGGCAATTACTGGTTTTACACTGATTCGGATAACTCCACGGCTTTGCGCATAGGGCTGGTGCTCAGCGCTGACTATCTCCAAGAGCTTGATCCTCTCAATCGCACTGCAGGCCACGGATTCGGTGTTTTTACCGGCCTCGGGGTGGAGTGGGTAGGAGCGGCGGAAGGTCTTTTTATGGCGGCCGATGGCGGGAGTTCCAGCGGTGATGCCATGATTATGGGTGGTTTTGCCAAAGGCGAGACAGGAATAGGGCTGGTGGCTGGTACCAGTTATCGACAAATTGGTTCGCAGCCGTATTGGACCTTTACCGTTGGCCTGAGCTTGCGATTGCCAGCGGCAGCGGGATTGATTGTTATTTTTGACGATTGATTCGCACGCGAATGTTTTTCTTTTCTCTCTTTGGTTTGTTTGATGCGATGGCTTTTCCCAAGACTGCGAGGCAGCGTTTGAGGCGCTACCTCCAGGACCATGATTGGAAGCTGCGGCAAGCACGTTTTCAAGGCGCTGGGCAACGGCTCGACGCGCAATAAATCTTTGGTCAGCTCAAAGCAGGGTGAATAGCCGTGGTTGATAAGCAATGCTTCAAGTTCTGCGACGTAGAGATTGAATTGGGGTATGTAGTCTTCTTGGCGCCCGCGGATGACAACCGCCTGATGCGGATTGCCACAGCAGCAATGAATAAACTGAACACAGTCTCCAGTTTTAAAGCGGGTTCTTGGCATCGCTTGGTTATGAAGTGTGGTTAGGACCAGTTCATCATCGGACAACTCAACGTCGAAGTGGTCCTGGTTGATATGAAGCACCCCGTGGTGACAACTTTGAGCAACGCCGGGCCCGATGACCTCTGAGAGCCCATAGACTTCAACCACCTGCCTTTGATTGTCGTCGCTAAGGAGTTGATGCAGTTTTGTGCTGGAGGGTTCACCGCCTGTAATGATGGCCTCAATCCCATTCAGTAGACCGGCCTCCCATAGGGCAAAAGCGAGCGAAGGGGTAGAGCATAGAATGGTTGGGTTGAAGAGCTTAAGCATTCGTTCGTGTTGAGCCATAGCCGCTTCAATGGATACGCCAGGCTGATTGGATGCGGGAATGACACTGATGGGAAGGTCCAATTTTGTTCGTGCCTGCCGGGCCGCTTCTTCAAAGGAAAGCCCACCCGTAAATAGCCCGTAGCCAAAGGCATTGTAGACACTCCAGCGAGATACCTTGTCGCGCAGAGTTTCGAATGCTCGGGCACTAAGGTCACCGAGCAAATCAAGGTCGGCTTGGGTATAGGCCATCACAGTAGGCGTACCGGTTGATCCGGAAGAGCTGTGGTAACGTACCACGTGTTGCTCGGGCACACAGAGCTGCTGACGGTAGGGCTTGGCTCGTAGGTCGTTTTTGGTTGTGAATGAAGCAGTCATGACTAAGCAGCCTGCTCTGAGAGTTGGTCGTTGAGGGCTTGGTAAAGGTCGTCGATGATATCTGGGTCAAAACCAGAGTAAGGCTCACCGTGTTGGTTCGGAATGCGCTGAACGAATTCAACAAAGAATCCCCCGACGGGGGCGGTGAACCATTGCCTGAGTCCGGCTCCGTTTTCATGGGTGTAGTAGAGTACGGGCGTCATCAGTTCGATTTGCCATTCGGACACCATCTCTTGGTAAAGTTTTTCGACGTCCACGTCGGCGCGAATATTGAATGCAATGTGTTGGGCTTGGTCTTGCTCAGCAGGTTTCACCGAGAAGTCCAGGGGCGGATTGGCAAGTTTTGGTCTTGGGTCTCTAACGCTCAAGCCGACCATATCACTCCAAGGATAACCTTGGGTTTCCCCACGTATGAGAGCAATGTGGTTGGCGGGAAAACGCTCTGTATTCCAGATGCCATGATGGTCGAAACCTCGAGTCTGCCAGCGCTCTAGAAAATTTTCCCGTTGCTCCGGACAACAAACAAAAGTGATGTGGTCGATTTTTTCTACTGCGCTTGATGTTTGGCAAAGATCGACGATGCGTCGCAGATCTGGAGTGATGTCCAGACCCACACCAATGCGCCGTATAGTGGATATTAAGGGGTTATTCAGCGATTGCATGGTGGTGACGATCCTCGTTTGCTGTTTAATTTGCGCTTGAGTTTTCGCGATGAATGCTCGAGCAGCGTGGTCATTGGGTATTCGCGCCTGCAGTCTCTAAACTGACGAAATCAATCTGTTTTTTTGGGAGAACATGGGTTTTGTCCCAGTGAATGGGGCCAAAAGCACAATGATGCCGGGGAGTTGATGGTTGACTCCGTGGCGAGAGGACAGGTCCTGGACTAAACGATTTGCGGCGTATCGGGCGGGCTAGACGTGATGCTGAATGGATTAATCTCGCACGTCTGGCTCAAAGAAGGACCAGAGAATCTGAGGGAACTTCTCTTTCATGGCGGCCTCGCATCGGTTGATGGCTTCGGCTACTGCTTCAGACGATGGAAGTGGTTTCATTTTGGCTTTGGTGGCTACCATCACATCGTTACCAAGTTGCATGGTTAGCAGATTGAATACTTTTTCTACCTCTTCCTGACTCTCAATAAATTCTCGAATTTCTTTTTCGATATGAGGTTCTGCGCTTTGGCCAATGAGTAGGGCCATGACTTCTTTAGCAATAAAAAATGCGACAATGACAAGCAGTACACCAATGCCAATACTGCCAATGGCGTCCCAAATTGGATTACCGGTGACCATGGCCAGTGATACAGCTACCAGGGCAAAGGTCAGACCGCAAAGGGCGGCAGCATCTTCTCCAAGGATAACAATCAGTTCACTGCGACGGCTTTCTCGAAACCAAGTCCACAGCGAACGATCACCGCGTACTTTGTTCACTTCCCGAATACAGCCAGCCAAAGCGCCACCTTCCACAATCATGCCGAAAATCAAAACGCCAATGGCGATCCAGGGTTTGTTAAGAGGTTCCGTGGCGTCTAGCTTGTGGATGCCTTCGTAAATGGAGAATAAACCGCCCATGCTAAAGAGCATCAACGCGACGATAAACGACCAGAAATAAATGGCACGTCCATATCCCAGCGGGTGGTCAGGGCTGGGGGCTTTTTTCGAGTGCTTTAATCCGTAGAGCAGTAGGCCTTGGTTTCCACAGTCTGCGAGTGAGTGAATGGCTTCGGCCATCATAGAACCCGATGATGTAATGAAAGCTGCGACACCTTTGGCCACGGCAATGGCAAAGTTGGCTCCAAGAGCGAGAAAAATGGACTTGGTTGCGTTGGGGCCGGCCATGGGCATCTCCTGGTGTCTATGAGCCATGGTTTTTAACCAATATTGGGCGCTTTGGCTATAGATCATGCCATTGCTTGCGCTATGATAAAGTCGCCGATAACCTGCCGTATCTCTTTCATCTGGGGGTCTGATGACACGCTTTAACTCGGTATACGCCGCTATTTTGTCACTAAGCTTTGGTTTTGCTTCATTCGCTTATGCGCCCAATGTACAGGCTTTCTGTGGGTTCTACGTTGCCGGCGGTGAAAGCAGTTTGTTTAACGATGCAACCCAGGCAGTGTTGATGCGTGTGGGTCAGCGAACTGTTCTGTCCATGCAAAATAATTATCAAGGACCACCAGAGAATTTTGCCATGGTCGTTCCGGTGCCGGTCGTTTTAGAGCAAGAGAACGTTAAGACGCTTCCGGCTGAATTGTTTTCTAAGATAGATACGCTCTCAGCGCCGCGTTTGGTTGAGTATTGGGAGATGGACCCGTGCTTGAGTCCTTATTACTACGACGATGAGATGGACAGTGCTGCTCCCAGTGCCGAAGAGGGCGGAATGGGCGGTGGCGATGGTGGCGTTACGGTAGAAGCTGAGTTTGCGGTTGGTGAATACGATATTGTTATTTTGAGTACGAACGATTCAACGGCGCTTGAAGGCTGGCTCACGGACAACCAATACAGCATTCCAGATGGAGCCGCGCCGTACTTAGATCCTTATGTTCAAAGTGGGATGTACTTCTTTGTGGCTCGGGTGAACAGTGAAGAAGTGACCATCAACGATGGCAATGCTGTCCTGTCGCCGCTTCGTTTTTATTACGACTCAGAGGAATTCAGCCTGCCGGTACGGCTTGGTTTAATCAATTCGCAAGGTGACCAAGATTTGATTGTTTATACGCTCGGTTTGGGCCAGCGTTATGAAGTAGCCAATCGCACCAATGTTACCATTCCCACAAACATCGCGGTGGTTGATGAGGTACGCAATGATTTTGGCAATTTCTATCGAACACTTTTTGACGAGACGATTGCTTTGAATCCTGGAGCTGCGGTGACGGAGTATTCTTGGGATGCATCGACTTGTGATCCATGCCCAGGGCCCACCTTAAATGGAGAAGATATGGCAACCCTCGGTGCCGACGTTATGGACGTTGAGCCTTGGGCAAACTGGGTACTCACGCGGATGCACCTGCGTTACAGCTCGGATACCTTGGGAGATGACTTGGTCTTTAGCGAAGCGGGGCCGATTGTTGGTGGACGTGAACGCTATAACAACGATGAGATCGAAGTGGGCTCCACGCCTTCGAGCTATAACAATTTCCAAGGCCGATACATCATTCGTCACCCTTGGACCGAACCGGTGACCTGTGAAGATCCGGTTTACGGGCGTTGGGGCGGACCTAATGGTGAAGATTTCCCGGGTGCACCGCAAGGAGCAACGAGTCCGAATACATCCGGCGATTCAGCTGCTTCGGAAGGAAGTGGAGGAGGGGAAACTTCTCTACCATCGGATGATATTTCAGATTTGGTGGCTCAAGACATTCCAGAAATCAATGTGGAGGCCAGTGGCCGGTTTACGGGTGAGGGCAGTGATACGTCTCCGGATGCGAGCGATGGCTGCGGTTGCCAGTCAACAGACCCGGTTAGCTTGGCACTCTTTGGCCTTTTTGGATTTTGGGTCATGGTACGGCGGCGCATACGGGGCGCATGAATCGAATAATTATTTAAACTTCTAGAAGATGGAGAAAACCTATGTCAGCACCAATTGGATCAAGTCCGAATCCGGTGACGGTTCCGGTGAATTCACCGGATATGCCCGCCGATGCTCAAGCACCGGCTCAAGCTGCAACGCCTGCACCAGGTGGACCGGTGGATGGCTACGAAAGCATTACCCCACCGATTGATCAGGTTTTACAGAACTTGGGGCTTCAGGCCGCAGGGCAGGGTTCCATGCCGAATCTTACGCAAGCTCAGTTGGCGCAGCTTTCCAGTATTGCTGGCGCATTGACCACGACTCCCAGTGAGCAGTTACAAACTGATTTTGCCGCCATGGTGCAAAGTGGACCAACGATTCAATATGAAGACGTGAATGCTTTGGTTCAGCAGGTTTTGCGCGAAGCTTATGGGCAGAACACTGAAGATTTACGGATGTATGCGGAGAAGGTGAAGCACTTTAACGCGCAAAAGGAGATGGTTCGCGACCATTTAAGTGACCTGCGTAAGTTCAACACGGGAGCTCGCGAGTACGGCGTATCCATTGGTATCACAGATTTTGATGACGCCAGCACGTGGTCCGCGGAGCAAGTGGGGCAGATGAATGCATACTTTGCTACCAACTCCAGCAATGGTGTAGCGGCAGCGGCCTATACCATGGCGCATGATCAGTCTGTTGAGCAGTGCGTGGATAGAGCGCAGAACCTGATTGATGGAGCTTACGGTTGTGACTTACCGCCGGAGATCAGTGCAGAGTTAACGAAAGCACTGGAGTCTAAAGATCCGCAGCAAATTCACGGTGC
>MDSW01193260.1_pt1 | contig 11224 bp, 18 predicted proteins | sample 811171 | NCBI WGS metagenome assembly MDSW01 (sample SAMN05326641, study PRJNA326480) | marine metagenome | isolation source: seawater | place: Atlantic Ocean: North West | collected 2012 | reverse complement strand
CAAAATATCATCTCTTCATAAATAGGCATTACTGATTTATTCCAATTTGAATTAAATTTATTAATTAAACAATCAGCTGGTGCATGTCCATTTTGTAGATTTTTCTCTAAATCCTTCAAATGAATACTTTCATCAAACTCACCATTTTTAGATAATCGTTTTCTTTTTTTAAGACCCTTTTTTGACAGTTCAAAAAAATCTTCAACAATGGAGATTAATTTTTTTTCTTTAAATTTCGTTTGCAATCCATCTTTAAGAGCTATTTTATGCAAATATTCTCTATCTTCTTGTGTCCAGCTTTCAGTAATTTCTTTTATTTTATCTATTATTTCATCATCGTATATTATTCCAATCCAAAATGCTGGTTGGGAACATATTAAGTCCCAGTTACATGCATCCATTGAACGTATTTCTAAATACTGCTTTAATCTCACTTGTGGAAATAAAGTTGTTAAATGATCTTCCCAATCTTTTAGCAAAATTTCATCATCTTGATCATTAGAATTTTCATTTAAATACTCTTTAAAAGTATATTTGGTCATATCCATATACTCATGATTTCTATTTATAAAATACATTGGAACATTTAGAGCATAATCTGTATATTTTTCAAAGTTAAATCCTTTTTCAAAAACAAATGGAAGTAATCCTGTTCTATTTAAATCAGTCTGATGCCAAAAATGAGAACGCAAACTTTTGTATTTAGAAATCTTTCCTTGATCAAATGGGGAATTAGAAAACATTGCTGTAGCAATAGACTCTAGATTTAACATTATCCTAAATTTGTCTACCATATCTTCCTCTGAAGAGTAATCTATATTGACTTGATTTGTACAAGTGCGTTTCATCATATGATGGCCTAAATTTCCAACTTTAATCATATATTTTTTCATGATTTCATAACGCTGTTTTGGCATCCAGGGAAAGTCATCAAGGGTTAGGTTAGGCTCAACACCCATGCCTAATAAAATGAAATTTAATTCATTACCGATCTTCTTTAGTTCATTTAGATGATTAGTTGTTTCTTCACATGTTTCGTGAATGTTATCTAGAGGTGCTCCAGATAATTCAATTTGTCCACCAGGTTCTAATGTAATAGCTTCCTCACCTCTTTTGAGAGCAATAATTGTTTCTTGATTATCATCATATATGGGTTTCCAACCAATAGTTGTAAGTTTTGTCAGAATATTTTTAACACCATTTCTTTCCTCATAAGATAGAGGACGTAAAGTATTTTTATTTAAAATAAATTTTTCGTGCTCTACACCAATTTTAAGATTATTCTTGGATTTTATACCCTCAAAAAAATATTGTGTTAGATCATTCTTTTTAATCATAATTAGTATATATCATGAATTTTAATCTGTGTACGTGGTGCGGCTGAGAAGACTTGAACTTCCACAGGATAAATCCCACAGCGACCTCAACGCTGCGCGTATACCAATTCCGCCACAACCGCATATTTACTAGAAATAAATATCAGATAAGTTAATAATATCAATAAAGTATAATATTAATGACAATACAAATTTTTAAGCAGCATGATTTAGTTAATTATGAAAGTTCTGTTAAATTAATGCAAAAAAGAGTTAATGAAATAATTAATAATGCAAACAAAGAGTTAATTTGGTTTCTAAACCATGATCATATTTATACTCAGGGTACAAGTTCTTCAAATAGTGAAATATTAAAAAAAAATAAAATAAAAATCATAAAAACAAATAGAGGAGGTAAAACCACCTATCATGGACCTGGTCAACGAATAGTATATTTCATGATAAATTTAAATAATAGAAAAAAAGATATTAGAAAATTTATAAATATAATTGAAAATTCACTTATGGATTATTTAAAAATTTATAACATTGACTGCACAACATATAAAAATAGAGTTGGTATTTGGGTTATAGGTATGAATGGAAAAAAATTTCTAAAAGAAAAAAAAATAGGAGCTATTGGTTTGAGATTAAAAAAATGGATCACTTACCATGGTTTAAGTTTCAATATAAAGCCTGATTTAAGAAAATATCAATACATAAATGCATGTGGACTTGGAAATTATAAAAATACATCTTTACAAGAATTGGGGATTGAAATTGATGAAAAACATTTTGATGAAAAATATTCAAAAATTTTTTTAAAAAATTTGAAAAAACTTAAATAGTTTTATAATTAAATTTAATATTTTTTAACCCTAAATAATCTTTAAAATCTTTGGGCATTCTTGACTTGAAATGAAATTCGTTATTATTAATTATAAACTCTAATTTAAATGCATTAAGTTTTAAATTCTCTTTTTGCTTTGTCTTGTTCAAATTATATTTAAGATCGCCAACTATTGGGCATCCAAGATTTTTAGCGACTATTCTCAATTGATGTTTTTTACCTGTACTTGGTTCAAACTTTATAAATGATGTATTTTGATTATATGCTAACACTTTATAATATGTATTTGTTTTGTTTATTTTATTTTTTTCTTTTGATGTAATTAATAAATCTACAAACGATTCTTTTACTCTTGGCTGACCATCGCACAATGCTAGATATGTTTTTTTAATTTTTTGAGTTTTGAAAAGTTGACCAAATATTTTTGTATATTTTAAATTTTTTGCAATTATTAATAATCCACTTGTATCTTTGTCTAATCGATGCACTAAATTATATTCAGAAGATATATTTTTTACAATCATATCAATTGATGTTAATATATTTGTTCCTCCCTGCGTAGCTATTCCACTCCATTTATCTAATACTAAAAAATTTGCATTTTCATATCTAATTGCTTTATTAAAAGCATGTTTAATAGATTTGTTGATATTTACTTTAAATTTGTCTTTATTAAAATATTGATAAACCTTTTCACTATAATTTTCTATATTTACTAAATCATTTGCTTTGAGCATATAATTAGATTTAGTAGGTTTATTATTTACAAGAATATTTTTTTTTCTTAAATTTTTTTCAATAAAACTTTGACTTAAATTTGAAAATATTTTTTTAAGATATTTATCAAGTCTTTGATCTAATGAATCATTATTTATCTTTAAAATTTTTTTCAATTTACAAATTTATTAAAATTTAGTCCAATAAAAGTAAATAATAAACACACTGAAAGAGATAAAAACATATAAGAAAAGGCTATTAAAAATTTTTTACCTGCTAATAATTGAATTATTTCTAATGAGAAAGTTGAAAAAGTAGTAAATGAACCCAAAATACCTATTATAAAAAAATACTTTATAAAATCTTGTGATAAACTTTTAGTTTCCATTATCATGATTATATATCCAATCAAGAAAGATCCTATAATATTTACAATTAGAGTATTAATAAAAATATAGTTTGGAAATAAAAGATTTTTAAAAGAAAAATAAAAAAAATATCTTAAAGAGGCTCCTATGGATCCACCAAGGGCGACTAAAAATAAATTAGTCAAAACTAATTTTGAGGTATTTGATCTTCTTCAACAGGTTTCTTTTCAATAACTGGACCACTGTCCAGACCTTTAGCATCTTCGTCTCTATCAACAAATTCTATAACAGCAGTTGGTGCATTATCCCCATATCTATTACCAAGCTTTACAATTCTAGTATATCCACCTTTCCTTTCACTATAACGATTAGCTAATGTATCAAAGATTTTTTTTGTCATTTTTTCATCTTGAAGTATAGACATTGCTTTTCTTCTAGCAGATAAGTTGCCTACTTTTCCAAGTGTTACTACTTTTTCTATAAATGGTCTTAATTCTTTTGCCTTAGGAAGAGTAGTTGTGATCTGTTCATGTTTAATTAAAGCATTTGAAAGATTCATAAGCAGAGCCTTTCTATGTGAAGATGTTCTGTTTAGTTTTCTATGCTTAATATTATGTTTCATAAATATTTATTTATTAAATGGATCTTCATATTTTTTTGCAAGTTCATCAATATTTTCTGGTGGCCAATCAGGAACAGACATTCCTAAATTCAGGTCCATTTGCATAAGCACTTCCTTTATTTCATTAAGAGATTTTCTACCAAAATTAGGAGTTCTTAACATTTCCGACTCAGATTTTTGTACTAAATCACCAATATAAATTATATTATCATTTTTTAGACAATTAGCTGATCTAACGGATAACTCAAGTTCCTCAACTTTTTTAAGTAGATTAGAATTAAACGATAGTTTTTCAGCTAAATTATCATCAAGTTGAATCTCTGGCTCATCAAAGTTAATAAACGGTTGCAGTTGATCCTGCAGAATTCTAGATGCAAGTGCTATAGCATCATCAGGGGAAACAACCCCGTTAGTTTCAACTTCAAAAATAAGTTTATCATAATCAGTAACTTGACCAACTCTACTATTTTCAATCTTATAAGAAGCTCTAATAACTGGACTAAACATAGCATCTAATTTAATTTCACCAATGATTTTATTTTCATCCTCTGCAACTTCTGCAGATACGTAACCCTTACCGGTTTCAATATTTGCTTCAATCTCTATGTCAGCATTAGTATCAAGAGTCATAATAATTTGATCTTTGTTCATAATTTCAGTTTCAGAATCTGTTTCAAAATTTCCAGCTCGGATTTCACCAGGTCCAGTTGATTTTAAATACATTTTTTTTAAACCGGGGGAGTGAACTTTGACTGCAATTGATTTTAGATTCAATAATATATCTGTTAAATCTTCTTTAACCCCAGGAATAGTTGAAAACTCATGAACTACACCTTTAATTTTAACTGACGTTATTGCAGCTCCTTGGAGAGAAGATAGTAATACTCTTCTAATGGCATTTCCCAATGTAAGACCAAAACCTCTTTCAAGAGGTTCTGCAATCAAAATTCCTTTTCGTCCATCGTTTTCTTGAACGTTTACATCCATTTTATTAGGCTTTATAAGTTCCATCCAGTTTTTCTGTAACACTTAGTACTCCTTTATTTAAACTCTTCTTCTTTTTCTTGGTCTGCATCCATTATGAGGTATGGGAGTAACATCTTTTATTGATGTTATTATATAACCTATAGACTGCAATGATCTTAAGGCTGACTCTCTACCTGATCCAGGTCCAGACACCTCTACCTTTAATGTTTTTAAACCATATTCTTTAGCTTTATTTCCAACATCTTCTGCTGCAATTTGAGCAGCATAAGGTGTAGATTTTCTTGAACCTTTAAAGCCTTTATGCCCAGCTGAAGACCAAGCTAATGCATTACCATTATCATCAGTAATTGTAATTATAGTATTATTAAAAGATGAAACAACATGAGCAATTCCAGTTGATACTTTTTTTCTTACTTTTGATTTTGTTTTTTTCTTATCAGCCATTTCTAACCTTTGGTAACTTTTTTCTTTCCTGCAATAGCAACAGCTTTTCCTTTTCTTGTTCTTGCGTTTGTATGAGTTCTCTGACCTCTTACGGGTAATTTTTTTCTATGTCTTAAGCCACGGTAACAACCAAGATCATTAAGTCTTTTAATATCTAAAGAAACTTTTCTTCTTAAATCACCCTCAACTACATGTTTTTGATCAATTAAATCTCTGATCTTATTTAATTCACCATCATTTAGTTCACTAACTCTTTTAGTTATATCTATCGAAGCTTCAGAACAAATATCAGTTGCAATTTTATTACCGATACCAAAAATATAGGTTAGTGCTATGTTAATCTTTTTATTTGTAGGTATATTAATTCCAGATATTCTCGCCATGATCAGTAATTGTTAAAATGAATGAGGCTGCATACATTAGATGTGATGTTGAAGTCAAGCTTTGAAATACAAAATACCACCTAATTCTCCTCTTTTTTAAGGATTTTGATTAATTCTTTTTGAATTTTTGAAATTTCCTCTGATGCATCTAATTCAAAGTAATTGTTTGCAAATTTTTGACTAAAATATTCAGAAACTGGGAATGTTTCCTCCATATACTTATCTATTCTAGTTTTAATTGTTGTAAGATTATCATCAGATCTTTTTTCTTGTTGTGATCTAAATAATATTCTTTCCTGAACTAGATTTAAATTAATTTTAAAATCAAATATATAATCTAAATGTGAATTTTTTTTGTTTAAAAAGGATATAAAAAAATTAGATTGATTTATAGTTCTTGGATATCCATCTAAAATAAAACCGCTAAAACAATCTTTACTATTTAATTTTTGAGTTATAATTTTATTTAATAACTCATCTGATACTAAATTGCCAGTCGACATTATATCATTTAATTTTCTTGATAAGTCATCACCATCTTTTAGTTTTTCTCTCAGTATATCTCCAGTTGATAAATGAACAATATTGAATTTACTGGATAATAATTTGGCTTGTGTACCTTTTCCAGATCCGGGAGGACCAAAAAAAACTATTTTCATTAACTATCTTCTACCTTTTAGTTTAGTCTTTTTTAAAAGCCCTTCATATTGATGTTGAAAAAGATGTGATTGAACTTGAGTAATAAAATCAATCATAACAACTACAATGATAAGTAAACTTGTACCACCTAGATAAAATGGTATTGAAGTTTTAGATATTAAAAACTCAGGAAGTAATGCTACAAGTGCTAAGTATATAGTTCCAACAGTTGTTAATCTAGTTAAAACAAAATCAATATACTTTGCAGTATTTTCTCCTGGTCTTATACCTGGAATAAAACCGCCATACTTTCTTAGATTCTCTGCTTGCTCATCAGGGTTAAAAACTATACCAGTATAGAAAAAACCAAAGAAAATAATCATTGAAGCAAAAAGAGCTAAATACAATGGTTGACCTCTTCCTAAATAACTAGAAATAAATAAAAAAATATCGCTTGAAGAACCTGCTCCAAATCCTGACATTGTATTTGGTAAAAGTAGGATAGATGAAGCAAAAATTACTGGTATAACACCTGCAGTATTTATTTTAAGTGGTAAATGGGAACTTTGACCGCCATAGATTTTATTTCCGACTTGTCTTTTAGGATACTGGACTACTATCCTTCTTTGCCCTTTTTCAACAAATACAATAAATATTATTAATCCAAGTATAAGTAATAAAATACCCAAAATGAAAGCAATACTCAATTCACCTGTTCTTCCAAGTTGCAAAGTACTTACAACAGCACTAGGTAAATTAGCTATAATTCCAGCAGTAATAATAAGAGATATTCCATTACCTACACCCCTAGATGTGATTTGTTCACCTAACCACATAAGGAATACAGTACCTCCTACTAAGGTTATTACTGTTGTAATTCTAAAAAACATTCCAGGTTCAAAAACAATATTACCATAAGCAGTTTGCATTGACTCCAGACCTATTGAAACTCCATATCCCTGAAGGGCAGCTATAATAACAGTAACATATCTAGAGTATTGTATAATTTGCCGTCTACCTTTTGATCCCTGTTCTTTTAAACTTTTAAGATATGGTATGCTTGATTGCATAAGTGTCATTATTATTGAAGCAGAAATATAAGGCATTACTCCAAGAGCAAAGATACCCATTCTTCCTAAAGCTCCTCCAGAAAAAGTATCAAATATACCTAAAATTCCAGATGATTGTTGTTCAAAAAATTGCTGAAGAGCAATAGGGTTAATGCCAGGAATCGGTAAAAAAGTTCCTAATCTAAAAACTATTAGAGCGCCTAATGTAAATAACAAACGGTTTCTTAACTCAGTAGCCCTACCAAGGGCTCCAAAATTCATATTATTTGCAAGTCTTTCAGCAGCAGTAGCCATATTATTTTATTAATAAAGTTATTTTTCCACCAGCTTTTTTAATTTTTTCAATAGCTGATTTAGACGCATAAGATATCTCCAAATTTATCTTATCTTTTATATCACCAACATTTAAAAGTTTTAGTTTTCCTTTGGATTTAGATAATATTTTTTTTTTCAAAAAGATCTTTCTCATTAATTGCAGAAACATCAATTTTGTATTTTTTTATAATATCGTTTAATAAATTAAAACTAATATTCTGTATTTTTTTCTTAAACAAATTATTAAAACCTCTCTTAGGAAGTCTTCTATATAGAGGCATTTGACCTCCCTCAAAACCATTTATTGACACTCCTGATCTTGATTTTTGACCTTTTACACCCCTTCCTGCAGTTTTTCCCAAACCAGAACCTGCTCCTCTACCTCTTCTTTTTCTTTTTTTATTTGAAGTGGATGAAGATGGTAATTCGTTTATTTTCATAACTTTATATTTCCTTGATTTAATATTTAATTATTTTCCTTTTTTGAATTTACTATTTCAGAAATTTTTTTTGATCTTTTTGCTGCTACAGATTTTGGAGATTCTGATCTTTTAAAAGCATTAAAGGTTGCCTTAAGCATGTTGTGAGGGTTAGATGTGCCAGTTGATTTTGCAACAATATCTTTTACTCCTAGCGATTCAAAAAGTGCCCTCATGGGTCCACCTGCAATTATTCCTGTTCCTGGAGATGCAGATCTAAGAATAACTTTTCCTGCTCCAAATCTTCCAACTATATCATGGTGAAGAGTTCTATTTTCTTTTAAATTAACCCTGATCATTTTAGTTTTTGCATTTTCAGTAGCTTTTCTCACTGCCTCTGGAACTTCCTTTGCTTTACCAGTACCATAGCCAACTCTTCCTTTATTGTCTCCAACTATCATTATAGCTGCAAAACCAAAACGTCTTCCACCTTTAACTACTTTAGCAACTCTATTAATTGCAACTAAATGTTCACTAAAATCTTTGTTTTCATTTTCAATCATATTTTTTCCTTAAAAGTTTAGACCTGTAGCTCTAGCTGAGTCAGCTAATATTTTTATTAATCCATGATATTTATATTTACCTTTATCAAAAGCCACATCCTTTATACCTTTTTCAATTGTTCTTTCAGCTATTTTTTTCCCAATTATTTCAGCTAATTCCTTTCTATTGTTTTCAGTTTTATATAGGTCTTTTTCAAGAGTAGATGCACTTGCTAATGTTGTTCCTTTTTGGTCATCTATGACTTGAGCGTAAATATGATTATTAGATCTAAAAACTGATAATCTTTTTCTTGATGAAACTTTTTTAAGCTTAATTCTTGTTCTTTTTTTTCTTTTATCACTCATATATAAGCCTTTATTTTTTCTTACCTTCTTTTCTAAAAATAAATTCATTTTCGTATTTTATACCTTTCCCTTTAAATGGTTCAGGCTTACGATAAGATCGTATTTTGGCAGCAGTTGCACCAAGTGTTTCTTTATTAAAACTTGTTAACTTAATTATATTTTGTTTTGGACACTCTATTTTTACATCAGAGGGTATATCGTAGTCTATATCATGACTGTAACCTACTTGTAGCTTCAAAATTTTTCCAGAAACACTTGCTCTATAACCAGTTCCATTTAACTCAAGTGTTTTTGAAAACCCAACACTAATGCCTGTAATTATATTTGCTACAAGAGATCTTGTTGTACCCCATTTAGGATTTTCTTTATCCTTTTCATTTATTGGTTTTACGAAAATTTCCTCTTGCTGAATATCAACAGTATAAAGAGGGTCAATTTGTAAATTCATTTCACCAAGTTTTCCCTTAGCGAGAAATACTCCATTTTCAAATTTACAAGAAATATCTTTGTCAATTTTTATACTATTTTTTGCAATTCTAGACATAATTAAAAAACCTCACAAAGTATTTCGCCACCAACATTTTTAATTCTAGCCTGATTATCAGACATTACACCTTTTGGAGTTGAAAGTATTGTAATACCAAGGCCTCCATATATTTTAGGCAAATCAGAAATTTTTGAATAAACCCTTATTCCAGGCTTAGATACTCTTTTTATATTTTTAATTACTGGTGTGCCATTGTAATATTTTAGATCAATTTGAATATTATCTATACCTTTTCGAACTTCTATATTTTTAAAATCTCTAATGTACCCTTCTTCCTTTAAAACATTTAGTACATTTAAGTTCAACTTAGATTTATAACATGAAGTAAATGATTTTCTTGCTTTATGAGCATTTTTAATTCTTGCTAACATATCTGATAATGCGTCATTAAATGCCATACTTAACTCCTACCAACTCGACTTTACTACACCAGGTAAATCTCCTGACATAGAAAGTTCTCTTATTTTAATTCTAGAAAGCCCAAACTTTCTATAAACTCCTCTAGTTCTACCAGTTAATTTACATCTATTTCTATACCGAATTGATGAGCTATTTCTTGGCAGATCATTAAGTTTATTTTGAATCTTTAATCTATCTTCCATAGACAAATCTTTTTTCATTATTTTTTCTTTTAAAGATTTTCTTCTTTTATTAAATTTTTCAATCAGCTTAAGTCTGTTTGAATTTTTTTGAATTGAGCTTAATTTTGCCATTGTTCCCCTAATTTGTTTCTACGCCTCTAAAAGGCATATTAAAGTTTTTTAATAATTCAAGAGCATCTTCATTATTGTTTGCATTAGTGCAAATTGTTATGTCCAAACCTCTTACTTTATCAATTTTATCATAATTAATTTCAGGAAAGATTATCTGCTCTTTAACACCAAAAGAAAAGTTACCGTTTCCATCAAAACTAGTTGAGTCGAGTCCTCTAAAATCTCTTATCCTTGGAATAGCGATGTTAATTAATCTATCAAGAAACTCGTACATGATTTTATTTCTTAAAGTAACAGAAGCTCCAAGGGGCATTCCTTCTCTTATTTTAAAGCCTGCAATTGCTTTTTTTGCTTTCGTTTTAATTGCTTTTTGACCTGTTATTAAACTTAGTTCTTCTTGAGCTTTTTCGATAATTTTTGAATCATCCTTTGCTTCACCTAAACCAATATTTAGAACTATTTTAGTTATTTTTGGAACTTCATGAATATTTGTATAATTTAGTTTTTTAAATAAATTCTTTGAAATTTCTGATTTATATAATTCTTGCAATCTACTCATTTTATATTTCTTTTCCTGATTTTTTACTTATTCGAACTTTTTTTCCATCTTTATTAAATTTATAACCAACCCTGGTAGGCTTATTTAATTGCGAATCATAAAAGGCAACATTTGATAAATGTAAAGGCATATCTTTTTCAATAATTCCACCTGGTTCATTATTTCCAGGTTTTTGATGTTTTTTATATTTATTAATATCTGAAACAATTATTTTTTTTAATTCAGGAATAACTCGCAAAATTTTACCTCTTTTACCTTTATCTTTACCAGCTATAACGATCACCTCATCACCTTTTTTAAGTTTAATTTTATTGTTCATTATAATACCTCTGGTGCTAAACTAATTATTTTCATAAACTTTTTTGTT
>MDSW01012992.1_pt1 | contig 11224 bp, 8 predicted proteins | sample 811171 | NCBI WGS metagenome assembly MDSW01 (sample SAMN05326641, study PRJNA326480) | marine metagenome | isolation source: seawater | place: Atlantic Ocean: North West | collected 2012 | reverse complement strand
GGGGAGCTTTGGAGGCTTGCAAGGCGGAAAACGGCCGCGCGCTGGCCGAAAGCGAATGGGAAAACGCGGCCAATCTGATTACGTTGCAGGAGCAGGACGGCGTGATCGTCAAGTTCTATCCGGACGACGTCCTCGACGCGCTGCGGACCACATCGGCCGAGGTTCTGGACGAGTTCGCTGCGAGAGATCCGCTGAGCGGGAAAATCTACGAAAGCTACAAGGCGGCGCTGGCACAGCTCGCGCCGTGGTCGAACGTGTCCATTCGCCGTTTCCTGAGTGCGCGGGACGGCGAGGAAGCATGAGAGATGTGCGCCGGGCAGGATGAACCGCCCGGCGCAGGTTTCCGTCTTTCTATTCGGCCACGACCTTCTGGGTCTGCTCGCCGATGCCGGCGATGCCGAGGCGGATTTCGTCGCCCGGGTGGAGGAACTGTTGCGGCTTCATGCCCATGCCCACGCCGGGAGGCGTCCCGGTGGTGACCACATCGCCGGGCTCCAGCATCATGATCGTCGAGAGATAGGCGACCAGTGTTTTCACGGGGAAGATCATCGTGGAGGTGTTGCCGGTCTGGCGGCGCTTGCCGTTGACATCCAGGAACATGTCGAGGTTTTGCGGGTCGGCAATCTCGTCGCCGGTCACCAGTACAGGACCGAGCGGGCCGAAGGTCGGCGCGCTCTTGCCCTTGATCCACTGGCCCGTGCCGTCAATCTGCCAGGCGCGTTCGGACACGTCGTTGCAGACGGTGTAGCCGGCAACATGGTCGAGCGCATCTGCCTCTGAGACCTGCCAGGCCTTCTTTGAGATGATAAACGCAAGCTCGACTTCCCAGTCGAGTTTCGACGCGCCCCTCGGATAGACGATGTCGTCGTTCGGGCCGTTCAGGCTGCTCGGGGCCTTGGAGAAGACGACCGGTTCCGCCGGGATCGGCAGTCCGGACTCCTTGGCATGATCCGCGTAGTTCAGGCCGATGGCGATGAAATGCCCGGTCCGGGAAATCGGTGCGCCGAGGCGCGGAGATCCTTCGACGGCGGGAAGGCTTGCCGGGTCGATCTGCTTCAACCGCTCCAGGCTCCCGCTTTCATAGGCAGCGACATCCAGGTCGGCGATGTGGGCCGACAGGTCACGCAACTGGCCGGACCCGTCGATCAGGCCAGGCTTCTCCGTACCGACTTCTCCGTAGCGAACGAGTTTCATGTCTGTCTCTCAATCAGGCGTTTGAATTTGGTTGATGCTGCGAATTTTTCGATACGAGAGCAAGGGGTGTTTCGGCTTTGCCGGTACGCCCCGTCCCGGAACCGGCTGAAAGTCTTTCCAGTCGAGTCGTGGCAGAGCAGAAATGCTCTTTGGAAGTTGTGGCCTTTTGGCAACTTTCCACCTGTAAATGCGGGTTCGTATTTTCCCGGAGTAGATTGCCTAAAAAATGTGCAAATCGTCAGTCATGTGACGAAGGAGTGACATTTTGATGCCGAATTCCCAATGATCGATGCTCTTTCCCTAGGGGAATACCTTCCCTGTATCTCGGGAAAACACGTTGAAGGCAAGTTCGGAACAGAAAAACCGCTGTCAACTGCACTTTAAAATTTATTGAACTCTCGAAGACTTTTCCGGATCCTGTCTCTCTGAGGCGTTGACTAACCACATCGGGAGGAGTGGGAGAGAAAATGAGGTGTTCTCCAGGGAAACGCGGCCTAATATTGTCGTCTGCGATATTAATTCTGCCAATTCTGTCTCAAACCGTGTCTGCGGGCGGTTTTGCTCTTCGGGAACAGAGTTCCTATTATCAGGGATTGTCATTTGCAGGAAATGCAACAAGCGGCCCGTCGATCTCGTCCGTGTTCTGGAATCCGGCGACGATCACAAGCGCCAAGGACGGGCTGACAGCCGAACTCCACAACACGTTTATCATTCCCCGATCGTATATCGATGTGAGCCCGTCATCGACGCTGGCCGCCTATGGTGACAGTGGCGATATCGCTTCCGATGCCTGGGTCGGGTCCACGTATCTTTCCTACAAGGTCAATGACCGGATTTACGTCGGATTGGGTGTGAACGCACCGTTCGGCTTGTCGACGAAGCCGAATTTCACATGGGCCGGTCAGGTCTACAATCGGTCATCGAAGGTGTTCTCGATCAATGCCAATCCCATGATCGGGTATAAGGTCAACGATGTCCTTTCCATCGCGCTCGGTGCGCAGATCGAGTACATGTCGGTCAGACTGAAAAGCGCCTCGAGCGCCGCGATCGGAGCGGCGTCTTCAGCGCTGGAAGGGGACGATGTCGGTTTCGGTGTCACTGCGGGTGTGACGATCAAGCCGATGAAAGGGACCGAGATCGGTCTCGGCTATCGCTCGGGCGTCAGTCACAGCCTTTCGGGCTCCCTCTACACGCCGGTTGCGGTCGGGCTTCTGCCGCCGGGAACCTATAACATCACCTCGGATCTGATCACGCCGGACACGGTGACCCTTTCAGCGAAACAGTCGATCAACGACAAGCTCCGCCTTCTCGGGTCCGTCGAATGGGCCAACTGGAGCCGCCTCAAGCAGCCGGCCGTCAAGCTGGACCCGAGCGGCTTGCAGATAACCAGCCTGAGGTTCAATTACAAGGACGGTTACTTCGCCTCGCTGGGGGGCGAATATGATTACAACGACCATCTGACCTTCCGCGCCGGGATCGCCTACGAATGGTCGCCGATCGACACATCGATCCGCTCGGCGCGGCTGCCTGACAACAACCGTATCTGGTTGAGCGGTGGCGCCACCTACAACGTGAACGACAAGCTGTCGCTCGACTTCGGCTATTCCCATATTTTCGGAACGGACACGAAGTTGCGCATCGGTCCGGGGCATCAGGACTTCAACGGCGTCTCGCTCATTGCGGATGTGGATTCATCCGTCGATATCCTCAGCGCGTCTCTTCGCTACACGTTCTGAACAGGACCGTGCGCCCTGAAGAAAAGACCGGCGTCCTTCCAGGCGCCGGTCGTTTCGCTCCTTATGATCGTTCAAAGTCTCAGAAGGCAGCCGGGTAGAGGCCTCCGTCCAGCAGAATGTTCTGACCGGTGATGTAACCGGCGTGGACCGAGCACAGGAAGGCGCAGGTCTGGCCGAATTCCTCCGCGTTGCCGAAGCGGCCCATGGGGATTTCGGCAGCCTGGGCGGCACGGATGTCTTCTATGCTCTTGCCGCTCATCTGGGCCGCTCTTTCGAAGCCGCCGCGCAGGCGGTCGGTGTCCATCTTGCCGGGCAGGATGTTGTTGATCGTTACGCCGGTTCCGGCGATCTGGCGGCAGACGCCCGCCAGGAAGGCCGTCAAGCCGGCGCGCGCGCCGCTCGACAGGTCCAGCCCCTCGATCGGCATGCGCACCGACATGGAGGTGATGTTGACCACACGTCCGAAGCCACGCTCCTGCATGCCCGGCACCAGCGCCTGGATCAGCTCGATCGGTGTGACCATGTTCTGGATCACCCCGTCCAGCATCGCCTCGCGGGTCAGCTCGGAGTAATCCTTGCGGGGCGGGCCGCCATTGTTGTTGACCAGGATATCCGCGTCGGGGCAGGCGTCCAGAAGCGCCTTCTGGCCGTCGCTGGTGGAGACGTCGGCAGCGACGCTGGTCACGCCGACGTTGAAGCGCGCCTTTATGTCTGCCGCGGTTTTAGCCAGGGTTTCCTCGTTCCGTCCGTTCAGGACGACATCGCAGCCGGCTTCAGCCAGCGCGAACGCGCATCCGCGTCCCAGTCCGCGGCTGGATGCGCACACGATTGCCTTGCGGCCGGCAATTCCAAGATCCATCTCTGATCCCTTCGCATATTCGGTTCGTGCCAGGATTTCCGGGACGGCACAGTGTCTTTTGCTGAGACGGATTGCAAGGGGCAGGTGGCCTGCATCGGTCCTGCTGCGGAGTGACCTAAGGTTAGGATGCGGCGGCAAAGTCTGCGCGCTGCGCGTGGCAGATTAACCGGGACCTGTTGGGATGTGGCTTAACGCTTATTCGCTCAAATGGCGAAGTGTCATAATAGTGATACCTGAATCAAATCTAAGGCCCTCCAATGAACGAATTGGAGTGGAAGTCATGTCAGCGCCAGACAAGTCGCGACATTACCGGGCACTGTTTATTTCGGATGTTCACCTGGGAACCCGCGGTTGCCAGGCGGATCTGCTTCTCGACTTCCTGAAGGTGAACGATGCCGAGACCGTCTATCTCGTCGGCGACATCGTGGACGGATGGCGTCTGAGGCGGTCCTGGTACTGGCCTCAGCCGCACAATGACGTGGTTCAGAAGATCCTGCGCAAGGGCCGCAAGGGGGCCCGCATCGTCTACATTCCCGGTAATCACGACGAGTTCCTGCGCGATTTCCTCGGCACCCATTTCGGTGGGGTTGAGGTGACCGACAGTATTATCCACGAGACCGCGGACGGACGAAACTATCTGGTCATTCACGGCGACCAGTTCGATGTGGTGATCCGCCATGCCAAATGGCTCGCCTTCTTCGGCGACAAGGCCTATGTGACCGCGCTCAGCCTGAATACCTGGGTCAATGTCGTGCGTCGCCGCGTCGGCCTGACCTACTGGTCCCTGTCCGCCTGGGCCAAGCTCAAGGTGAAGAACGCGGTGAATTTCATCGGCCGGTTCGAGGAAGCCCTGTCGGACGAAGCGCGACGCCAGGGCGTTCACGGGGTGATCTGTGGGCATATCCACCATGCTGCGGACCGGGACTTTAACGGCATCCACTATATCAATACCGGTGACTGGGTCGAGAGCTGCACCGCCGTGGCCGAGCACCATGATGGAACCTTTGAGGTGATCCGATGGGTCAATCCGGCGCAAGCCGACGCGGTTCCGGCACCGGCCAAGGAGCGCCCGGTCGCCGCATGACATCCATACTGATTGTTACGGATGCCTGGCAGCCGCAAATCAATGGCGTGGTGCGCTCGCTGGAGCGTACCGCCGCAGAACTGGTCACCATGGGGATCAGGGTCGAGTTCCTGACGCCGCAGGATTTTCGCACCCTGCCGTGTCCGACCTATCCGGAAATCCGCCTTTCGTTGACCCATACCGGCACCATCCGCCGGATGATCGTCGACCATGCCTGCGATCATCTGCATATCGCAACCGAAGGACCTCTGGGCTTGATGGCGGCATCCGCGGCACGCAAGCTCGGCCAGCCTTTCACGACCAGCTACCACACCCGCTTTCCCGAATATGTCTCGGCCCGGCTGCCGATCCCCCTGTCATGGTCCTACAGCTGGCTCAGACGATTTCACAATGCCGGTGTCGGCTGCATGGTTGCGACCCGGTCGCTGGAAGACGATCTTCGCGCTCGTGGCTTCAACAACCTGATGCGCTGGTCGCGCGGCGTGGATGAGACGATCTTCAAACCTCATGCAGAATCCGTTCTGCCGGCGGACCTGCCGCGGCCGATCTTCATGAATGTCGGCCGGGTTTCGGTGGAAAAGAACATCAAGGCCTTCCTGGATCTGGACCTGCCGGGCACCAAAGTGGTGGTCGGAGGCGGACCGCAACTGGAAAGCCTGAAGCGGGACTATCCGGATGTCCATTTCACCGGCCCGAAGGTCGGGGAGGACCTGGCGCGCCACTACGCATCCGCCGATGTCTTCGTGTTCCCGTCCCTGACGGATACCTTCGGCAACGTGCTTCTGGAGGCGCTTGCCTGCGGAGTGCCGGTTGCGGCCTATCCGGTGATGGGGCCGCTCGACGTGATTGGCGATACCGGAGCAGGGGTGCTTTCCGACAACCTGCAGGAAGCCGCGCTTGCCGCACTCGATGTTCCCAGGGACCACTGCCGAAAAATGGCTTTGAACTATACGTGGGCTGCAAGCGCCCAGCAGTTTCTTGACAATGCCCGGATTGCACGGGACCGGGATGCCGTTGCAGCTGCTGCCTGAGCAGGTCTGTTTTCCATTTGACCGAATAATGTTAGGTCTTGGACCGACCGGTTGTTCTGGCCGGTTGCTCCATTAGCTTGTTCAGGAAAACGACCATGACCGACTGCGTGTCGCGCGCCGATATCGAGGCTGCCCGGAAGCGCCTGGAAACCCATGCCGTCAAGACGCCGCTGCTGCGGTTTCCGGTTCTGGACGAAGCCGTCGGTGGAACCGTCCTGGTCAAGCCGGAGAACCTGCAGAGAACGGGATCCTTCAAATTTCGCGGAGCCTTCAACCGGATCAGCCAGATCCCGGTGGCGGACAGGTCCAAGGGCGTCGTGGCCTGTTCGTCGGGCAATCATGCGCAAGGAGTGGCCGCGAGCGCCAAAATTCTCGGAATTCCGGCGACCATTGTCATGCCGGAGGATGCGCCGGCGATCAAGCTGCAGCGGACGCGGGATTACGGGGCGACCATCGTCACCTACGACCGTGCGACCGAAGACCGGGATGCGATCGCGGGCGAGATTTGCGGGCGCACGGGAGCTGCCTTCGTTCACCCTTACAATGACCCGCAGGTCATCGCGGGACAGGGGACGGTCGGCGCCGAAATCGCCGAGCAGGCCAAGGCCCTGAACCTTCTGCCCGACGCGGTGCTGGCCTGTACCGGCGGCGGCGGCCTGTCGAGCGGAATTGCGCTGGCGCTTGAAAGCGATCTGCCCGATGCGGTGTTTCATACCGTGGAACCGGAAGGCTTTGACGATTACGCGCGTTCGCTCGCCTGCGGAAAACGTGTTGCCAATGACCGCTTGTCCGGGTCCGTCTGCGATGCGCTGATGTCGCCCGAGCCGGGTGAGAACGGCTTTGCCATATTGCACCGTCTCGGCGTTCAGGGGCTGGCGGTTTCCGATGAGGAGGTTCTCGCGGCCGTCGCGTTCGCTTTTACGGAAATGAAGCTTGTGGTTGAACCTGGAGGTGTGGCCGCACTCGCAGCTGTTTTATCGGGGAAGATATCCGCTGCGGGAAACGTTCTCGGTGTGGTCCTGACAGGTGGGAACATAGACCCTTCGATGATGCAGAAGGCCCTTAGTTATAAGGACTACTTATAAATACACGTGTGAAGTATTTTTAATCGTCGCTTCTGCCGGCATGGTTCGGGATATTATTTTTCTGACTTTGGGTAATTAATAAGTATTATACTTTTGTATTTCGGAGAATTTTGTCTATTTTCGAATTTTATAAAGTTATGTCGAGACTTTACCTGTGTGAATGATTTCTGATTTTTATATTTTTACACAGGTAACGTTTGAAAATTAACCAATCAATAAATCGTGTCGGGCTAAAGCCCTTTGGCAATGTTCGGTTGGTTTGTCGGGTTCTTCGTATCTATTTTCCCGAAGCAGATCTCTCCGAAATTTTCTAGTAACAGGAAATCGGCCGGAAGCCCCCGTCAGCCCGGTCTTTTCGCACGTGTTTTGTGAGGTTGCGATGTCGGATGATGGCATTCTGAATCGTGTCAGGTTTTTTAAACTTTCCAGCGAGGATTATGACACAGCCCGTTCCGCCTGGCCGTTCGTGAAGAGCAATCTGAAGCCTGTGCTTGAGGCCTTTTACGCGCATGTGGAAACGGTTCCTCATCTTGCCGGGCTCGTGGGCCAGGACCAATCGCGTCTGATGGCGGCTCAGGAGCGGCACTGGGAAAACCTGTTTACCTCCGGCGTGAGCGCCGACTATGTGGAAAGCGCGCAGCGCATCGGTCTGGCTCATGTAAGGATCGGACTGGATCCCACCTGGTACATCGGCGGCTACTCCTTCTTCCTGAGCAGGCTGATTAGCCTTTTTCAGCAAAAATACCGCTTTTCTTCCGGCAAATCGGCCAAGGTGCTGCAGTCGGTTACCAGACTGATCATGCTGGACATGGATGTCGCCATTTCGACCTACCACGACAGGATGATCGCGGATGCAGAAGCCCGCGAGGAGGGGATCCGGCAGGCGATCCAGGAGTTCGACGGTGTCATGGGCGCAGCGATGACGTCCTTCGGATCGGCCTCGAACGACATGGCACTGACATCCGAACACCTTCTGTCGGCGGCGACCGACATCAATCAGCGCATGTCCAGGATGGAGCATTCCTCCGGCGAGACGGCGAACGGTGTTCAGTCGGGCGCTGCCGCCACCGAGGAAATGACCAGCTCAATCGAGGAGATCGGCCGTCAGGCGGCCATGTCCAGCAGCGTGGCCCAGAAAGCGGTCGACGGTGCGCTGAAAACCAATCGGTCGGTTCAGGAACTCGCCGAGGTTGCCGAAAAGGTCGGCTCGGTCATCGGTTTGATCTCGGAAATCGCGGAACAGACCAACCTACTGGCCCTGAATGCCACGATCGAAGCGGCCCGGGCCGGCGAGATGGGCAGGGGCTTTGCGGTCGTCGCCTCGGAAGTGAAGGAGCTTGCCGGGCAGACGACCAAGGCGACCGAAGAGATTACCGATCAGATTGCCGCCATTCAGCGTGCGACAAGGCAGTCGGTGCACGACATCGAGGAAATCACGGAAACCATCAACCAGGTTTCGGAAATTGCGACCAATATCGCGTCCGCCGTGGAAGAGCAGACGGTCGCGGCCTCCGAGATTTCTCAGAATGTCCAGATTGCGGCGACCGGTGCCCGGGACTTCTCTCGGGAAATCGTGGCGGTCCGGGCCTCCCTGGGGGAATCGGAACGTTCCGCCGGCAAGGTGTCGGAAATGTCCTGTGAGTTGAAGAACCATGCCGACCGGCTGGAACAGGAAGCCCGAACCTTCTTCAGCAAGGTCCAGGGCCGATAACCCGCGCGACCGGGATCAGATCGGACAGCGAGACATACAAAAAAGGCGCCACGGAGATGGCGCCTTTTTTCGTGTTTGGAGGAGATCGGATCAGTTGAACAGCGCCTGCCGTTCGGCTTCGGACAATTCTTCCAGCGGATCCTTGGCTTCGGCCTCGGCGCTTTCATCCTCGGCCTGCTCCCATTCCGCATCCGCGTCGGCTTCCTTGGCTTCCGCGTCAAACAGCTTGTCGATTGCGGCCTCGTCGAGAACCTCGGCTTCGAATTCGGAGACATCGAGTTCCGAATCCTCTTCGGCCGCTTCGACGGGAGGGATGTCGTCGTCGGCTGCCGCGTCCGCCAGTGAAACGTCTTCGTCGTCATCACTCGCATTCGGACCGAACATGTCGTCGATGGCGGCTGCATCCATCACATCGTTCGCGCCGTTATCCGCAGCCATAAGGGCTTCGATATCGGCTTCGCTGGCAATCGATTCTTCCGCAGGACCCGCATCCGGGTGAACATCGGTTTCGACCGTCGAGGGATGGGCCTTACGCGTTTCCTTCAGGGCGGCGTCAAACACGTCCCCGGAGACAGCCATCAGCTCGTCGACGTTGGTCTGGCTGACGCCATGACCATCCCTCTGCGGTCCGTTCAGCAGGTGGGCGTCCGGGCGGGTATCCTCCGGTCCGGCAGTTTCGTCGGCTTCGTGATCCTCGATCCCCCAGATGCTGATCATCAGGTTGATGCGGCTTTCCAGATAGCGCAGGACCTGCACCACTTTGGTGGTCCGCTGGCCGGTCAGGTCCTGGAAGGAGCAGGCCATGAAGATTTCGGTCGCCTTGGCGTCGATGTCGTCGCAAATGGCGTCTTCCGCACCCTGTTCGCGCAACGTCCAGGCTTTTTCCTGGATCTGCTCGGCCGCTTCCAGGATCGACTGGGTCGCCCCTTCGGTCTGGGTCACGATGGCGTCGAGTTCGTGTGAGGCGTCGATAAACCGGTTGGTGTGCTCGCCTTCCTGCTTGATGTTGGCGATTTCGAGCTTTGTGCGCTCGATCGCGTCATGCATTTCGGCAATATCCAACCGGATCCGGTCCAGGTCGGGAACCTTGCGCTGCCGGGTCATGGTCTTCTCAAGGCGGTGAATGGCCGCGAGAATTTCCTGCGTTTCCGGCGTCTGGTTGCGCTTGACAAACTCGGCGAGGAACCGTCTGCCCCGATCGGACTCCATCAGCGTCTGCTCAAGAGTCCGGTACTCGAGTTCTCCGATTGATTCCGGCTCGGTCTGTGCTTCCTTAGTCTGCATCTGAATCGTTTCTCAGCTTGCCTTGGGCCACAAATAGCCGTAACTCGGACGACTTCCAGATCAGCCTAGTGGCACAATCGTTAACATTGCTTTAGGCGGTCCGACGGATTTAAGAATTATGCCAGAAACAAAGACGGGCCTTCCGGGATGGGTCGGCGCATTATTTGCCAGCCATTTCCTCGGTTTTGGCCTTTTTCTGCCGTTCTTTCCGCTTGTCTTGGAGGCGCGCGGTTTAACTGTCGATGAAATCGGTTTTGTTCTGGGTTTAAGCACGGTTGTCCGGATTGCGGCCAATCCACTCCTGACGAACCTGTCCGACAGGAGTGGCCGGCGCCGGGTCTCCATTTTTGCCTATTCCGTTTTGAGCGGAGTGTTCCTGGGCGGATTTGCCGCCACCAGCGGCATCACCAGCGCCTGGGTGACGGTTGCCGGCCTGATGGCCTTCTGGTCGCCCATCGTCCCGCTATGTGATGCCTATGCGCTGGATGTCGCCCGCAACACCGGGGCCGACTATGCGCGGATGCGCCTTTGGGGATCCGTCGCTTTCGTTGTCGCAAACCTCATCGGTGGTTGGCTGGTGTCGGTGGGGAGCCCTCTGCTTTTCGTCGCCGGGCTAGCGGTGAGCGTCCTGTCGACCGGGGTCGTTGCCATCTGCCTGCCCGGGCAGACCTCCCGCCACGAGGAGGAGCAGGCCGGGCCGGACAAACCGGCAACCGTGTTCAGGTCACCCTGGTTTATCGCGGTGCTCTGGATCGGCGGATTGCTGCAGGCAACCCATGCCGCCTACTACGGTTTCAGTACGCTCTACTGGGTGAATGCCGGCATCGACAAACTGTCTATCGGCTTCCTCTGGGCGATCGGGGTCATGGCGGAGATTGCCTTGTTTTACGCCGCCAAGCGTCTGAACCCGCGCTTCGGCCCGCTCCAGTTCCTGATGATCGCGGCGGGCGGCTCCATCGTTCGCTGGAGCCTGTTTCCGTTAGCCGAGGATCTGGCGGCGATTGCGGCTCTCCAGGTCCTGCATGCGGTCTCCTTCGGGGCCGCTCATCTCGGTGCGGTCGGTCTGTTGTCGAAGGTCGTGCCGCGAAAATGGTCCGCTACCGGGCAGGGGCTTCTGTCCACGTCCAGCGGGCTGCAGCTTGCGCTCGGTCTGGCTATTTGCGGCCCGCTCTACAATCTCAATCCCGGCTATCCGTTCTGGGTCATGGCCCTGGCGGCGGGAGTGGCGCTGATTGCCGGC
>MDSW01011594.1_pt1 | contig 11225 bp, 9 predicted proteins | sample 811171 | NCBI WGS metagenome assembly MDSW01 (sample SAMN05326641, study PRJNA326480) | marine metagenome | isolation source: seawater | place: Atlantic Ocean: North West | collected 2012 | reverse complement strand
TATTTTTTCTAGAGAAAAAATTTGTTCTTTTTCTACATTATCTCCAATTTCAAGTATTGGAATTTGAATTTCTTCATCCTCATTTTTAAAATCATTAACTCCAACATGAATTAGATTTTTGTCATCAATTTTCTTTTGATAATCTGAGGCTGAAATAGCAATTTCTCTTTGAAAATAACCATTCTCTATTGCTGAAATGACACCACCAAAACTTTCAATCTCTTGAAAATATTTTTCAGCTTCTTGTTCAATCTCATCAGTTAATGACTCTATAAACCATGAGCCACCCAATGGATCTACTACATTTGCAACTCCTGTCTCAAATGCAAGCAATTGTTGGGTGCGCAATGCAATCTCTGCTGCTTTTTCTGATGGTAAGGCTAAAGTTTCATCCATTGAATTTGTATGAAGTGATTGCGTTCCTCCTAACACAGCTGCCATTGCTTGAAAGCCTGTTCTTGCAATATTATTTTCAGGTTGTTGTGCAGTTAGCGAACATCCTGCAGTTTGTGTATGAAATCTTAACTTACAAGATCGTACATTTTTTGCTTTATACTTATTTTTAAGCCTTTTTGCCCATATACGACGAGCTGCTCGAAACTTTGCTATTTCCTCAAAAAAGTCAAGGTGTGAATTAAAAAAGAAAGATAAACGCGGAGCAAAATCATCAATATTAAGACCTGCAGAAATAGCATAATCTATATATGTAAAACCATTCGCAAGAGTAAATGCTAATTCTTGAGCTGCGGTAGAGCCTGCTTCTCTAATATGATAACCAGAAATTGAAATTGTATTATAGTTTGGCATATTTTCAGTACAATATGTCATCATATCAGTTATTATTCTCATTGATTGTTCTGGTGGAAATATCCATTCTTTTTGAGCAATAAATTCTTTTAAAATATCATTTTGTAGGGTTCCACGTAATTTTGATAAAGGAACTTTTTGATTTTCAGCAGCAGCTATATAAAAAGCAAGTAGTATGATTGCTGGACCATTTATTGTCATAGATACAGAAATTTCACCTAAGTTTATCCCACTAAATAAAGATTCCATATCTTTAATTGACGCAACAGAAACCCCACATTTACCTACTTCACCTTTCGACCAAGCATGGTCAGGATCATAACCCATAAGTGTTGGCATATCAAAAGCTACTGAAAGGCCAGTTTGACCTTTGCTTAAAAGTGAATGGTATCTTGCATTCGTTTCTTTAGGAGTACCAAAACCAGAGAATTGACGTTTAGTCCATAATTTTCCTCGATACATATTCGCGTGGACTCCACGTGTATAGGGATATTGTCCCGGGAATCCTAGCTTATCGAGATAATTATCAGTAGGATTTTCTGGATAGTAGAGTGAATCTAAAGTTTTACCACTTAACGTATCAAAATTATAATCACGATTAGTAGAGTCGTTAGCAGATTTAACCCACTTTTGTTTTGCTTTATTAAATAATTCTAATTGTTTTGACATAGTTTAACTGATATATAAAATTTACGTAGTTCTACGAATTTCTAATACTTTATTAATACCTTCATAAACCATCCAAAGAATAAGAAAAATTAAAAGAATTGTTAAAACAAAAAGTATAGTATTTTCACCAAAAAATTTAAATGCATTAATAATTAATGCAGTGAATGTTATTGCTAAAATGAAAAGCATTGGTATTAATAGAGGTAAAATTGGTTTTTTCTTTTGCCAATAATATAACGTAAGAACCATTAATGTTAAAGCTCCAAGCATTTGATTGCTTGCTCCAAATATTGGCCACAAAATCCATCCCGCTTGTCTTATAGCCCCACTACCTGGATCTGAAAAATTCCAGAAGGCTAGAAGAATTGCTGGAATAATTGCAATTGCTGTTGCGAAAAAACGATTAGATAAAAATTTAATTTTAGTAACTAATCCAAATTCATTTAAAATAAACCTCTGAATTCTTGTAGCAGTATCAAGTGTAGTTGCTGCAAAAGAAATTACTAATACCGCCATAATTGTATTAGCCATATTCATTGAAATTCCTAAAGATTCTAATAGAGCACCTCCCCCAAGAACGAAAGCTGTGGCCTTATTACTACTTGCATGTTCCCAAGAATCATAATAAACAGCCCAATTTAAATCAGAAACTACACCAACAGATGGAAGATTAGCCTCAGCTACTAATGATATACCTGCTACAGCAGCAATAGTAGAAGCTAAAGCCAAAGTACCTTCTCCAATCATTCCTCCATATCCAACTATTCTAGCATCAGATAACTTTTCTAATTGTTTTGATGAAGTACCAGAAGAAACTAAGCCATGAAATCCACTAATAGCACCACAAGCAATTGTTACAAATAATAATGGAAATAGACTTGGAGTGTCTGATTCTGAAAATGATCTAATGGCAGGTGCATCAACAATTGGTTGTGCGACAAAAATTCCTAAAAATAATAAAGTTAATCCAACAAATAATTGGTGACTATTAATATAGTCTCTAGGTTGGAGAAGAGTCCAAACCGGTAACAAGCTTGCAATAGCCGAATAAATAAATAAAATTAGAATCCACAAATTTTTTGCATCTTGATTATTCATAGAGCTTGTAAAATCGATAGGATATAATGTGCCAACCCAAATAAAAAAATAAAGGACAAGCAGAGCAACCAGTGAAGGTATTAGACTTGTTAACTTTTTTTTATAGAGTAAATAACCCATAATTAATGCAATAATTATTTCTATATTTATTGGTATTACAGATGAAGGAATTCCAACAAAAAGATCAGCTATTGCCATAGCAAAAACGGCTAAAACCAACCAAACTAGAAAAATAATAAAAACAAGAAACATAAGTCTTGCACGCTTACTTATAGTAGTTGAAGCTATATCTGCAATACTTCGACCTTTTTCTTTCACACTCGTAACCAAAGCACCAAAATCATGAACTGCCCCCATAAAAACTGTACCAACTAGAATCCAAATTAATGCTGGCAACCAACCCCAAAAAGCAGCTACACATGGGCCAATTATTGGTGCTGCTCCAGCTATTGATGTAAAATGATGACCAAATAAAATATGTTTTTTAGTCGGGACATAATCAATACCATCTTCAAAAGTTTTTGATGGCATAGGTATATTTGTATCATCAATATCAAATATACGACTGCCAATAAATTTTGAATAAAATCTAAAACCTAAATAAAAGAAAGAAAGACCAATTATTACAAGTATGATAGCATTCATAAATTAATTTTCAATGTCTACTAGTTTTTCTTTTTTACTAACTGCATCTATTATTCCCTCTTTATTTATAGAACATTGATTTAAAAGTTCAATTCTTGAACCATGTTCTACAAACTTATCTGGTAAGGAAATTAGATTTATTTGATTCTTATATCCATTGCTAGATAACCACGCTGACACACTTTCACCAAAACCGCCGGTTCTAACACCTTCTTCAATAGTTATTACTTGTTTAAAACGTCCAATAATTGATTTTAAATAAGCAGTGTCCATGGGCTTAATAAAACGACAATTTACAACTTCACAAGCTATACCATTTTGGACTAAAGTTTCAGCAGCCTCTAATGCCTCATAAACTTGTGGCCCGACAGCTAATATAACAATATCAGTACCTTGACGGATAACTTCCCAGCTTCCAATTGGCAACAATTCTGCTTGTCCATGTACATCAAACTTTTCAGACGATGCTTTAGGGTATCTTATTGCAAAAGGGCCATTGTTATAATCTAAAGCCGTATAAAGTAAATGCCTTAATTCGTTTCCATTCATTGGTGCTGCCACAATCATATCTTGGATGCATTTTAAATAAGCAATATCTAAAGCACCATGATGAGTTGGACCATCTTCACCAGCAATCCCAGCCCTGTCTAAACAAAAAACTACAGGTAGATGTTGTAAGGTTACGTCATGAACAATATGATCAAAAGCTCTTTGAAGAAATGTTGAATAAATTGCCACTATTGGACGAACTCCTTCGGTCGCTAAACCTGCAGAAAAAGTAACAGCATGACCTTCAGCTATACCAACATCATAATATCTTTTTGAGAAATCTTTTGCATAATTTACAAGCCCAGTTCCTTCACGCATCGCTGCAGTAATACAAACTGTATCTTTCCTATTTTTAGCAATTTCACAGACTAACGAACCAAAAACTTCTTGAAAAATTGGAGCTTTAGGTACATTTAATTTCATTGATAATCCATCATCATTCTTCTTTGGTTTGACAGCATGGAATTTAACTGCATCATTATGATACTCTCCATTTTCTGTTTTAATTGAAACCATGCCTTTTCCTTTTTTGGTCTTTATATGAAGAAGAACAGGTGTTTTTAAATCCTTAATTTTTTCTAAAGTAGAAATAAGATCATTTAAATTATGTCCATCAATTGGCCCAATATAACGGAAACCTAATTCTTCAAAAAGCATTCCAGGAACTATTAGAGATTTTAAACTGTCTTCAATTCGATGAAGAAAAGTTCTCGCTTTAGACTTTCCAAATGGAATTTTACCTGAAATATTCCAAATTTCGTCTCTGATTTTATTGTACAATGGATTTGTAACAATTTTAGTTAAATAAGTGTTTAAAGCTCCAACATTTGGACTAATTGACATTTCATTATCGTTTAAGATAACTAACATTGGAGTTCTTAAATGTCCAGCATTGTTTAAAGCTTCAAAAGCTAAACCTCCTGTCATTGAACCGTCACCAATAATTGAAACAACACGGTAACTTTTACCCGTTCTTTTTCTTGCTTCAGCTATTCCAGTAGCAGCTGAAATTGATGTTGAAGCATGACCAGCACCAAAAGTATCATACTCGCTTTCGGATCTTTTTAAAAAACCACTTAGTCCACCTAATTTTCGTATACTTGAAAATGTATCGAAGCGACCTGTTAATAGTTTATGAGCATAACCTTGATGTCCAACATCCCAAATAATCTTATCATCAGGTGTATCGAAAACTTTATGAATAGCAACTGTAAGCTCAACTACACCAAGAGTAGGAGCTAAATGCCCGCCAACTTCACTAACTACTTTAATAGTATGATTCCTAATTTCATTAGCAAGTTGTATAAGCTCATCCATGGAAAAATCTTTTATATCTGCTGGAGATTTTATATTTGGTAGAAGATCAAGCTGCATTATTAATCTCAAATTGTTTTCTAAAAATATAATTATGGAAAAAAGTTGTTTTTACCAACTCAGGATGAAAAGTTAATCCTAAATGATGACCTTGTTTAACCACTACAGGCTCATTATTATAATAACTTAATATTTTTACATTAGAACCAACTTTATTTATTTTTGGAGCTCTAATAAAAGCAGCTGAAACGTTATGGATGTTATCATTTAGTGAAACCTTTATTTGATCTGTAAATGAATCGACTTGTCTGCCATATGCATTTCTATCAACAGAGATATCTAATAAACCTAAAGGTATTACACGGTCGTCTGAAATATTTTTTGACATCAAAATTAATCCAGCACATGTACCAAGGATTGGTTTTTTTTTAGCAAAAATCTTTATTGCTTCATGAAAACTTACGCGAGTCATTAAATCAGAAATAGTAGTTGATTCACCACCAGGAATCACCAATCCATCAATTAAAGATAAATCATTAGGATAACGAACTTCTAATACTTCCAAATTAAGCATTTCTAAAATTTGTACATGCTTAGAGTAATCTCCTTGAAGTGCTAATACGCCTACCATTCTAAAATAAAAACCTCACCAACCTCTTTCTTGCAAACGTTCTCCTTCAGGAATTTCTGACATATCTAAACCTTTCATGGCTGATTTTAAACCAGTAGATATTTCTACTAATTTTGAAGCATCTTTATAATATGCAACAGAATCAACTATAGCTTTTGCCCTTGGAGGTGGATCTTCACTAGCAAAAATTCCAGAACCTACAAAAACAGTTTCCGCACCTAATTGCATCATTAAAGAAGCATCAGCTGGAGTTGCTATTCCCCCTGCCGCAAAATTTGGTACAGGTAGCTTACCTGATTTTGCAACTTGTTGAATTAGATCAAAAGGGGCACCCATATCTTTTGATGCAGCCATAAGCTCATCTTGGTTCATAGTTGTTAATCTTTTGATGTCACTTTGAACTTGACGCATATGTCGTACTGCTTCAACAATATTTCCACTACCAGCTTCTCCTTTAGTTCGTATCATTGCAGCGCCCTCCCCTATTCTCCTTAAAGCTTCCCCTAAATTTCTACATCCACATACAAATGGAACTTTAAAATCATTTTTCCAAATATGATTATGTTCATCTGCAGGAGTTAAAACTTCACTTTCATCAATAAAATCAACTTCTAATGCTTCTAGTATTTGAGCTTCAGCAAAATGCCCTATTCTTACTTTTGCCATCACTGGTATCGATACTGAATTTTGAATATCTTTAATCATTTGTGGATCGCTTGCACGCGAAATTCCACCATATCTTCTAATTTCAGAAGGAATACGTTCTAAAGCCATAACTGCAACAGCACCTGCATCTTCAGCAATTTTAGCTTGTTCAGCATTCATTACATCCATAATAACTCCACCCTTTAACATCTCTGCTAAACCTACTTTTATTTCAAAGGAACCTTTTTTAGCCATAAATAATCTCCTTTTGGATATCTCCAATTTTTTTAATTTTATCTAAAACTTCATTAATTATTTTATCTGGAGTACTTGCACCAGCAGAGACTCCAACAACTTCAACTTTATCAAACCAATCGGCTTTGATCTCATCTGCATTAGTAACTTGATAAGAGTTGTTATTTCGTTCTTTAGCTAAGGCGGTTAACCTTTTTGAGTTTGCACTAGTAAAAGAACCTATTATAACCATTAAATCACATTTTATTGCTAACTCTTTAATTTGACTTTGATTGCGTTTGGTTGGGAAACAAATTGTATTTACAAATCGAAGATCAAAAACTTTTGTCATCATAATATTAATGATTTCTTGAACATTTTCAATAGTCTGTGTCGATTGACATACAATACCTGCTCTTTTATATTTCCTTTGGATTAAGGCTTCATCTGGCGAAGAAATAATAATTGGATCTTTAACTTGACTAGCAATTCCTTTTACTTCATCATGGCCATGATCACCGACAATAATTATTTTTCTCCCTTCTTCCTCTAATTTCTTTACTTCTTCATGAATTTCTAGAACTAAAGGACAGGTGGCATCGATAATATTCATATTACTATTTTTTGCATTATTCCATGTTTCAACTGACGTACCATGCGCACGAAAGAGAACAGGTTTATCTTTAGGAATACTATCTAAAGAGTTCACTACTTTAGCACCTGCTTTATCTAAATCTTTTACAACATTTTCATTATGAACTATATGTCCTAACATAAAGACATCACCATTTTTATCTGCAGTTTCATAAGCTAAGTTTACAGCATCTCTAACACCAAAACAGTAACCTGCATCTTTTGCTAATAATATTTTCATGAGAAACTTGAATCTTGCTTAGTTAATTGACTATGGGTTTCAGCTAAAACTTTATTTGCAACATCAACTAAATTACCAGTTTGAACTGCACCCGCCGCAAATTTATGACCTCCACCACCTAAAGACTTCGCAATGGTATTAATAATATATTTACCTTTTGAACGAAAATTGATTCGGCACGTTCCATTTGCATTCTCAAATATCATCAATGCAACTTCAACTCCACGTATTGTTCTAATAAAATCTGAGAAGCCATCAATATCTTTTTTATTCGCATTCGCATTATTCATCATTTCTTGACTTATAGTAAATGAAGCAAGTTCACGATTATTACTATAATCTAAATTATTAATTATATCAGCAAGTAATTTTACTTGTCCAGGAGTTCTACTCTCATAAACTCTTTGATAAATTTTGGCAGTATTAACTCCAAGCTCTAAACATTCAATAGCAATTTGATGGCATTTTTGATTTGTATTGCTGTAACAAAATGAGCCAGTATCAGTCATTACTGCAGTATATATTCCATTTGCCATAGCTAAGTTTAAATCAACATTTGCTGCTTTTAGAAAGTCATATACCATTTCTCCAGTAGCTGCTGCAGTTATTTGAATATAATTATTTGTAAATCTTTTATCCTTTAAATCAGGATGGTGATCAAAATTAATTGCTTTAATAGAGTTTGATGTTATTTGTTCACCAACTTGCCTTAATCTATTAAAATCACCAACATCAAAGATAATTGCTAAATCAGCTTTAGAGATCCAGGTATCATGTATCTCAGGCCTGTATGTTTCAATTATATTATCCGGGTTGAGAAAATTATATTCCATCGGTAAATCAGAAACATGAATCAATCGACAATCTTTCCCAATCTGCGTAAGATAATGCCATACAGCAGTTGCACTTCCTAGGCCATCACCATCAGGATTCTCGTGTGTAGACAGCATAATTTTTGCTGAACTATTAATGGTATTATGTAATGATTTCCAGTCTAGCATAACAATATAAGACCTAGAATTTAAGTATATTTTATATAGAGTCTATCTAACTATCGGAGTAATAATTATTTTTTATCTTTCCCATAACATTTCATCTAAGCCTTCATTTTGATTTAATAATCTAATTAAAACAAAAATGAAATCACTTAATCTGTTTAAATATTTTAACCAATTTTTATTATTAGCCTTTTTACTTAATAACGGAATACACGATCTTTCAGCTCTACGACAAACTGCTCTTACAATATGAAGTCTTGAACAAAGTTCATTCCCACCTGGCAAAATAAATTCTTCTAAAGGTGGTAACTCTTTATTCATTTTAGTTATATAACTTTCTAAATACGTAATTCTACCATCTTTCAGAAGTGAAATTTCTTCTTTTGGCATTGAAGCTTCACCTCCAATATTAAATAAGTCTTGTTGAATAGATTGAAGTTGTTTTTTTATTACTTTGGAATCACATATTGATACAGCAAGACCTAAATAGGAGTTTAACTCATCCATATCTCCTAAAAAGTTTATATTAGGATGATTTTTTAAGACTCTTGAGCCATCCCCTAGGCTTGTTTTTCCATTATCTCCCGTTTTAGTTGTTACTTTAGAAATTCTCATAATTTAAAAAAATATAAAGCTTACTAAGACAAAAAGAGGAAATAAGATAGCTAAAGAATATAGAAAATAACCAAAAAAGGATGGCATTTTTATTCCGGAAGACTCTGCAATAGATTTAACCATAAAGTTTGGTGCATTTCCTATGTAGGTATTTGCACCCATAAAAACTGCTCCGGCTGATATTGCTAATAATGTTTTTGAGAGCTCACCCATTAGAATTTGAGGATCTCCTCCAGCTGTATTAAAAAACACCAAATAGGTTGGAGCATTATCAAGAAAGCTTGATAAAATTCCAGTTAACCAGAAATACATATGATTTACAGGTCCAGAATCACTAGAAACAGCATTAATAATTATTGCAAGGACTCCAGAGGTTCCAGCTTTAAGAATGGCAATTGCAGGAATAATTGTAATAAAAATCCCAGCAAATAACTTCGCCACTTCTACAATTGGAAACCAAGTGAATTCATTAGCTTGCCTGATTTCTTTTGATGTGAATTTCCAGCTTGCATAAGCAAGAGCTAATAATAATAAATCCCTAGTGATATTTTGAAGTTCAAGATGCACATGATAAATAGTAAATTCAATGTGTGGTCTCCAAAAACCGCTTAACAATACAGAAAAAACCACTCCAAGAATAAGTAATAAATTAAATGATCCTTTTAGTCCAATTTTCTCTTTATCTATTGGAATAGGAATTTTTTCTTCTTTTTTATATTGAATGTTATCATAGATATAAAAAATTATGAGTAACGACGCTACCAAAAATAGCATAGGGAGGAACATTGCTTTAGTTGTCCAAAAGAAATCGACACCTTTCAAAAAACCTAAAAATAAAGGTGGATCTCCTAATGGCGTTAATGAACCTCCAATATTTGCAACAAGGAAGATGAAAAAGACCACAACATGAACCTTATGTTTTCTATCTTTATTTGCTCGTAATAGTGGTCTTATAAGTAGCATCGCAGCCCCTGTAGTTCCCATCCAACTTGCTAAGACGGTTCCAACAAAAATAATTCCGGTGTTCATAATCGGTGTACCCACCAAAGAACCAGTTAATTGGACTCCTCCAGAAATAGTAAATAGTGCCAACAATAAAATAATGAAAGGTATATATTCTAAAAAACCAACGTGGAGAATTTCATAAAAAGTAATTGAAAATCCTGCACTAATTAAGAACGGCGCAACAAAAAGAATAGCCCAAAATGCAGAAATCTTACCAAAGTTATGGTGCCAAAAATGAGGTGCAATAAGGGGGAATATAGCAATTGATAGCAGGATACCAACAAAAGGGATTACCCAAAAAATAGATAATTCTGAGCCATCTAAATGAGGAGCATTACCTTCAGAAGCAAATAGAAAGGTACTTAAAGTAAAAAAGGATAAAAGTATTTTTTTCATAGTTTTAATTAAAAATTGAATATTTCGATTATTTAACGAACCTTAAAATAATCCAACTAATATTAATCTTCCTAATTTTTGATAGAAGTTTTAAATAGATATTTTATTGTAATTTTATGGATGGAATTCTTCCTTTCAATTATTGTTATTGGTCTAGCTTTGCTAGGAATGTCTATTGGCATAATTTTCAATAGAAAACCACTCCAAGGGTCATGTGGTGGGGTTGCAAGTGACTGTATATGTTTAAGCGGTGGTACCTGTGATGATCCTTCGCAAAAACCTAACACAACTAATCCCATATAACTGGCATTCCAGAACTATATTCCACTTTAAAGTTGTTATTGTATCCAACATCAATTATCCAAAGAGCTTCATACCCATCTAATGAGTTAATTAATTGTAACCCTTCATTATATGATAATACATTTAAAGCTGTTGCTAAAACATCCGCATCTAAACAATTAGGTGCAACTACAGTTACAGAAGAAATGTCAGAAAATATTGATTTGCCATTTCTTGGATCTATAATATGAGAATATTTATTACCGTCAAATTCATAATAATTACGATAATTTCCTGAAGTAGCCATAGCCTGATCATTTAATCTTGCTACTTCACCAATAATATTTTCACCTGGATTATTTCCTCGTATCGGCTTATCAATACCAATTTCCCATTTCTTACCTTTATTATTTAAACCTAATACTCTGATTTCACCACCAACTTCAACCATAAACCTTGAATA
>MDSW01008665.1_pt1 | contig 11225 bp, 8 predicted proteins | sample 811171 | NCBI WGS metagenome assembly MDSW01 (sample SAMN05326641, study PRJNA326480) | marine metagenome | isolation source: seawater | place: Atlantic Ocean: North West | collected 2012 | reverse complement strand
TATCGGTGAGCGAAGGAGAAGACGCAGGATCCCCGGAAAATGATCTGATGCCGAGGCCCTCGTTAGCGGGCCGAGTGCTTGAAACGGAGAGTTCGACCGGAAGCGAACACTTAAAATAATGATCGTGATCGCAAGCGAAAGTCGACTTCGTAGTGCATCCGGTCGCTAGACCTGTCGTTCGCAGTGTTCGCACTGACGCAGCCGGGGCGACGGCGTCCAGGCTCAAACCCTAAAGATCCGTACGTCTGGAGAGCTTGGCGACATTGACATAACGCTGTTGCTACCTCAACGTGTTGACACGCACGCGAACTAGATAGGTCGGGTAGCTACTCACCATGCTAAAATGTTAACTGCGAGCAGCTTGGGCGCGGCAACGGGAAAGGGACAGCGAGGAAGTTCGATGCTTTACTATATTTCGTACCACGTCTTGGTTTATTAGGTGTCGATTGAAGGTTTCTGGTTGTGCGTGGGTGGGGATAGTTGTTGTTTTAACTTATTATTATGAAATTATTTTGCATATATGATGATGGACAGGATATATAGATGACATGACTGGACATATGCATCAAAATTCGCATTAGCTAATAATAATAAGGCAACATAATAATATATTAAATAAAGATCTTATTATTACCTTCGATTCGTATTAAATACCTTCGAATACCATATATAATCATATATATATACATCGTTCATATATATATCTATCTTCGAAGATTGATCGATGGTGACATCGCATCGACAACAAAATGACGTGGCGCAAAATGATTGGCCGAAACAAAAGGATATATAAAGTATAAGATTTCTCGCCGTCTTAAAGAGCATTGCGGACTGGGGGCGACTACACTCGACATCAGTTCCCGTTGGAAATACCATATCTACAGATGAATATGACCGGACTCTCCAAGACCTTCGCAGGCGCACCGGTAGGCAACTTATTTAGGCCGGCGAGGTCGAATGCGATTCGTCGCACTTGCCCCGTAAGCTCGAAGGCTGCTGACGTCGACCTCGCGCCTCCTACCAAACGTGTGGCCCCAAGAGCTCCCGAAGGTAAATGATCCATTCTGCGACCATCGTCAAAATCTTGATCTCTCTGGACATGAGTCCATCGTGTGGTATTCCAACTCTCATACCCTCAGAATGGTGATCAGGAAGTCCCGTTGTGCCTCCTCAAGACCTGGCTTCTCGTCCACGCCGAAACCGCCGAAGCGCCACCGTCCGAGAGGCCTTCCGCGAGGTGCGCCCCTCACTTGCTGTTCTCAATTGATCCGACAACTTGTTATTACCCTGTAACATCATGCTTTTGTCACCAAGCTAACTAAGAGTGCTTCAGACAATATTGACTCCATCAAACTTTATCTACCCAATCTTCGTTCACGATGGCGATGACGACATCCCGATCGACTCGATGCCCGGGCAATCCCGTCTCGGATGGAAGACCGGAATGGTCAAAAAAGTACGCGAGGCACGTGCAGCCGGTGTGAACCAAGTTGTGATTTTCCCGAAGACGCCAGACCACCTGAAGACTGCCACTGCGGAAGAATGCTTCAACCCAAACGGGCTAGCGCAGCGCTCGATCTCACTCCTCAAAGATACGTTTCCTGACCTTGAGGTTTACACAGATGTTGCACTTGATCCCTACAACACGATGGGACACGATGGCATGGTTAGATCCGATGGTGTCATCATGAATGATGAGACTGTCTACTACCTTTGCAAGCAGGCTGTATCCCAGGCTCGTGCTGGTGCCGATGTCATATCTCCTTCTGACATGATGGATGGTCGCGTCGGTGCAATTCGTGAGGCGCTTGATGCTGAGGGATTTACAAACGTAGCGATCATGTCATATACCGCCAAGTATGTCCAGTAAATCGCTCAAACTACCGATACTGGTCAATGTCAATACTAACTCTTTGCTTATTTTTGCACTTCCAGGTACAACTCTGCTTATTACGGACCCTTTCGAGATGCACTAGCAAGCGCTCCTCGTCCAGGTAACGAAGACTGGAGTATCCCGAAGGATAAAGCAGAGTATCAAATGGACCCTGCCAACTATAGAGAATGCCTCCGGGAGGCTGCCCTTGATGAAGCTGAAGGGGCTGATATAATGATGGTGAAGCCAGCAGGGGCATATCTGGATATCATTCGTGCGCTCAAGGATAGTACGACACTTCCCATAAGTGCTTACCAGGTGTCTGGTGAGTATTCAATGCTCAAGGCAGGGTCTGCAGCAGGATATTTGAACGAAAAAGATGCCGTTCTTGAGAGTCTCATATCCATAAAGCGTGCTGGCGCAGACCTGACTCTCACTTACTTTGCTGTTGACGCCGCCAAGTGGCTGCAAGAAGTGTGACCTTTAGGGTTTGTGATCACATCTTAGCATAATTTTCTCGTCAAGCCGGAGGGGTTTGCAATGTTGAGGAGGTTCCACGGTCAGTTTTCTTTGCACTCGAGACGGTAGTAACCATGTTGATGAATTATTATTATTTATTCAATCCTTTCACGCTCGCGCCGCGTCCTATGATTATTGCGCCTACAATCATACAAGCTGATCGCGTAACCCTAGAAATGTTTGGCAGCCCTGGTGAATAATTGACAGAGACTTGCGATCTCAAGGGCCTTCGATTGACATCAGTAGAAGAAACCTGACAGAAAAATGAGGCGCAGACGTCAGTATCCGTCTCTGATGGGCTCATTGGCCAGTTTTGAAGCACGTCGTCAACCTACCCAGAACTTTACCGCCGACCTTTTTGCGTCGTGCTTCTTCGTGGTCAAGAATTCCATTGGCAGTAGTCAGTACGATGACCCCGAACTGAATTGGTGAAAAAAAGTCAATGATATGATATGATTTCGACACACGTGTAGCTATGAGGCATACCAGACGAGACGGAAGAAGACGGCCAACCCAGTCTTCGACATCCGTGTGCGAGAGATCATAACGGGGGCTGCGGAAAAGAGAAAGAAGTTTGAAACATATATCTTGTTGGATGCAAATATGAATCCTTGGTAAACCGAACCAGATGTACGATGGCGGCATTACCTTATGACACCGCACTTATTGATGCGTCCATTCAGCTCTACGACGATCTTTCCAGATCTATGATCGTCGATGTATTCGAACTCGTTGATGTAGCCTACCACGATAAAAGAAAAAGATGTCAAAGAAGTTTGATCGACCGATCGAGACAAGGCAGCCAAGAAGAATAGTCGTCAGGTAAGGAGCTCACCATGCTTCTGCATGACCTGAAGAAACTTGATCACAACTTTTGAGACAGGGCGCACAAGCACCTGGCGCTTTCCGCGCTTTTCGGCGTTGTACATGGCCTGCGCAGTAGAACAACACCCTCAGAAGCAGAAGCGAGAAGACCCTAAATAGTTAAATGGCGGTGTGGCCGCCTTCGACACAACCGCGACGCAAGCTTGATGGCTGGAGTGCAAGAATTACCTTGAGAGTGTCATTGAGGACGCTTATGCGAACCATGCTTATCGCTACCGACGCTTGTCGTGCTTCCCTGGCGAACGGTGTAGTGGCTTACGGAAGGCGGCGGCCGGGTTATATTCCATCGCTCGCCGGAAAAAAATCTCGTACAAAAAATAAATAATAAAAAATAAATAATAATAATAAGTATTAATAAGATCTTATATTAATAAATAAGATCTCATTAAATACCTTCGAAGGTACGAAGGTACCTTCGAAGGTACCTTCGTAATTATTATGATGTTGTGAGTTATTATTCCGATTTCGGCCCATCACTCCTTTGGTATTCTTACCCGCCCCCGTGTTTTGCTCCGGCCGTTTGATCACTTAAGTTCGAACGATATATACCGAGCGAGGCCGTGGATGATACTCCTAATCCCTGGGTGGCTGTGTGCGCGGCAAAGCCGCGCCCGGTTCGTAACGTATATCATATATATTATTAATATGATCTTAACTTGCTTTGCTTGATAATCGATTATGATACGAAGGTATATATAAATAAGTCGCTAACTTGAACATATAAGCGCGGAATCTTTATACTGTTTGCCCACCGGAGTGATTTTGTGGATCGTAATAATGATAAGTGTTAAAGTATTTACGTTCTTAATAAAAAAATGTCCAAGCCTAGCTAGCTAGATATATATCTATTGAAATTCGGATTATATATGTATGTAACTATAATAGCTAGCTTGTCACTTTGCTGATAGCTTCACGTGTAAGACCGCAAGCTATGACGAAACTACTGTTTGCTCGATGAAAAAGTCTGAAAAAGTCCAGCGGATCGGATATCCGCTTTTCAAAATCTCCGAAAAAAAACTCGGGCTGGGTCACGACAACAGTTTTGCAAATAATAATGCATGGTGATATCTGTCTTCGAATGAAGGTAATATCTTCGAAACTTATCACGTAATAATATATTATAAAATATTTCTTGCTGCGGAAAATAAATAAAGACACGCATCAAACACTTCATATGGCATCGATGGCCAGAAACGAGTACGCAACTGTTGTTCCTTCGTTCATTTTCTTTTGACCGCATGTGGGGTCCAGGCAGTTCCCTTCAACCACTCATCGACGCGGTGATGGCTGTAGAATCCCGCTTCCTTGTTCTTTTTGAGAATAGCCGGAAGTGTCTTTTTAAATAACGTTGTAGCTGCTGGAAATGATGTTCCAGATGCATGCAAGCTTGTATAGGTGGCAAAAAACAACACACTCAACACCGTGAGGTACATGAATATTAATTTGGTGTCGATGACTCCAACGGGATCAAGCACTTGAACTGTCGAGTTGAAGAAAGTAGTGGAGAACAGTTCTTCGCTGTCCTGATAAAACACGGCAAGCTCAACGTTGCAGTCATGCCCTGCGAGTTGTGAATCGAGGGAAAAACTATACAAAATTGAAGCCTCCTTGCCGGGCTCGACCACGGCATTATATGCACGTTCTGTGAAGTTTGCGACATAGAAAGAACCTTGGCCGGGTACTCTGAGTGATCCTGCTATGTGCGTGACGTTTAGACTCGCTTCTCCGGTGTTGCGGAAGCCCAAGAGCACATGGATGTCCTTCTTTGAGGGGAAGCCACCCTGCACCGGATCACGAAAGAAGTGCACGGTATCGACGTCATCATTTGCCTCTGGTACGCTGAGTTCGGCTTCAGTACGCTGGAAAGTAGGCTCGGAGGCTGCGGGGTTGTTTAAAAGGGGGTGACGAAGAGGTCAGGTAGACACCTGGGACCGACGTAATTCTCCGCCAAGACAAGACGGGAGGAGAAGTGAAATGTCAATGTCTCAGGGAGTCCGGCGGCTCAAAATCGGACTGTCGATGGCTAAGTTAATGCAAAGAAAGATGCTCTGGGACCGAATCCTTGTTGCGGCGGATCAGTTGGACCGAATATTGATATTGATTTCTCCGTGTCGAGGCGAGGGGAAAACGTCCGCTTCCAAAAGGGTCTCGTTGTTTTTCAGTCACACCCACCGACATGTAATGTAAGAAAGAAATACGTAATGATGCTAACTTTGCAAAGAAATGTTGAAGGCATCTTAACCCCGGTCCAAATGGGCCGACAACCCCAGCACCCACCGCAAGAAACTTGCCTCAGCTTTTACTTGACGGTAATGTTTAATAAGCACGTGATAATAATTATTAATAATAAAAATCTTCCAGGGGCGAACGAATGACATTACTGATTTGTTGTGGTTCGCTCCAGGTGGGTCGGACATCTTAACTTCTTTTAAGTGCCGACGTATGAGCAAACACATGTCATCATTGTATGAAGCGAATAGACCGCGATTCCTCATTAACGATACCAGTTCCGTGTTACGTTAAGGTACATTTTTGCAACTGTTCCGCGCATAGACTGAAAAGCTGTATGAGATGGTCACCGCTGGTCACCGCGCTTAATACCAATTGGACCAATCACGTGACAAAATTTCCGCCCTCTAATATTTCGACGCGGTGACCAATATAAATCAATGCGGTGATATGAGTTATTAGACGAAACTACATCTCATGTAATAAGCAAAAACTGGCGTTTTATTTTAATTAATACCTTCGTACAAATTATCATTTTCTCCGTCCGAAATATTTGTGAGTTTATTATTAATAATGATAATAACATATATGCATGTAATACACGAATAATAATTCGGTCGTCGAGCGAGCCAGCTATTCATTTATTAAAATTCCCACAAAATTCACACAAAATTCACAATATCTTAATCGTGTGTGGCGAAAATTTCCAAAAATTTCACACAACGTGTGTGGGGAAAAATTCCAACATAATTCCCACTCACAAATATTTTAGTGTATTAATAATAATGCTCATAAGTCAATACTATTAATAATAAGTTATAATATATAAGATTAGAGCAATAATTAATCAAGCAAGATTATTTATCTTATTAATTAATAGTATTAATAATAAGATCTCATCATTTAATAATATTATAATATATTCGTATTTATTTTTATTTTAAAAAATGTTACCTTCGAGGTTAGATCTAAAGATATGAAAATAGTGTTTCCGCGAGAAAGCCTAGCTAGGGCTCGTCAATACTTCAGTCAGCTTGTCCCGGGAACGAAGCATGATAACAGTCGCGAAAACCTACAGCACCATTCGTGGCGCCGGCAGTAATCTGCTCTGCACCTTGCGAACTATCCAACAACACGTCAGATGCACCAGTCAAGACACGCCAACCTGTCGCAACCGGCAAACGGAACTGCCATACGTGAAATGTTATTTGTATCGCGGGGTCAAATTAGAAACGGTCTGATGCATCATTTCTGTAACGTGAACTGGGTCATCGAAGACATCGACCCGGATTTCGTCTTTGCTTCGAGCAGCTCGTGCGCACTTTTTATTTCTCTGAAATTTCAGTCCCTTCAACCGTCATATCTGCGCGCTCGAGTTCTCGGGCTTGGTTGCTCATTCGCTTTGCGCGTGGTCGTTTGTCTCGTTGATGACGAAGACGCAAATATTTCATTGCCTGGAGTGAATAGGTTTGCTGGACTCGGTGACTGCTCTCTTGTGTGCGCGTGGAGCCACGACGAGGCCGCAAGGTACATTGAATTCTTCAATGAGAGTGAAAGATTAGTTGAAAAGTCCAACGAGAGCAATAACAACGACTACATAACCCAACTTCATGAAGCCCTGACCTGTTTGCACGGTATCCACAAAATCGATGCAGCGACACTTGCCGCAAGATTCGGGACATTTGCTTGCATATTGCGCGCAACCCATAGATCGTTGCTATCAAGCCCAGGCCTTGGCCTCACAAAAGTGGTTAGACTGTTTGAAGCATTCCACGCGCCGTTGCTAATTAAATCCCACTTCTAGTTTTGCATTACACGTCACGTTATTCAATCTAAAGCAGCTGTCTCTGACACGCCGTGAGGTTACTCTAGCTGTTTTTAATTTTCTTGGCGTTATCTAGCCCTGATGAACCCGGAGCACCATAGGTTGACGTGCGCTGAGTCCTTTCCCAAGAATTCTTTTCCGCACCAAGACACATGCACGTATCAATCACTCCGTTAATTAGAGGAGGTGCATGTGGAAATTATTGTTTTCAAATCTCCTTTTATTGCAATCCGCCTTGTCAATTATTACAGGGCAGAATGATGAGCCCCATTTGAGGTCAAAAAGTTAAGTAAAACTCTACCAGCAAATGCAACATCCTCAGGGGTGCTCTGCTCAAGGGGACTATGACTTATACCGTCTTTGCACCTAACGAAAAGCATACCAATAGGACAAGTCTGGCTGATTGCTAAAGCATCATGCCCTGCACCACTTGTCAATGCACGCCAAGGTTTCGTGTCCTTCATATTGATCAAACCTGTGTCATCCCAGAACTGTGAAATCGTCTTATCTGTGCCAGTCCTTGCATCTATTAGTTCACTGGTCACGTGTAATATGGACTCGGCAAGGCTGTCCAAAATTTTCTTATCGCAATTGACTGCAGGCGCGTCATGAGTACGATCGAAGCTAAATATTAGCCCTCTTGCCTGGCAGACGTGTTGTGCATACTGTATCAAGTGTTCAACCACCGCATTCCTGACACTGTCTGACCGCGATCGTATGTCAACAGTGAAGTTTGTGGTACTGGGTATAACATTACTCGAGCCTGGCCATACGCGCACATCCCCAACAGTACAGACCAATAAAGTATCTTCAGAAGCGTTCAAAACTGTTTGCCTGCAATACTTCTCGATGGTGTGTATAATATTTGCTGAAGCTGCTAGCGCATCTTTCCTCTCTGTCATAGGCACAGTTCCAGCATGACCTTGCGTTCCATGCACTGTGAAGAGTAGCCTTGTTTGACCAGAGATTCCAACAACAGGAGAAGCAAATTGCTTTCGTTGCTGGAGGACGGGACCCTGTTCAATGTGCACCTCTACATAAGAGGATAATGCGTCGGATATATTTGCCGTCTTGATGGAATCAAGCGTTCCTTTGAAACCATTATGACGCAACACTTCAAGGAAAGTATGTCCCTCTTCGTCTCGTGCTTTAATCACCGTGTAAGGTAAAGTCCCTACGAGAGCACGACTACCAAGGAATGTACTTGAGAACCGTACACCTTCTTCGTCAGAAAAAGCAACAAGCTGGAGAGAACAAGGTACTGGTGCCTCTTCAGTGAAAGAATCCAGCACGAGCGCTTTGAGGGCGGCGATGCCGACGATAATACCTAAGGCGCCGTCATACTTTCCGGCATCCTTCACCGTGTCTAGATGGGAACCAAAAATGAGGACATGCTGGCCTGTACACCCAGCCCCTTCGATTCGACCGTGAACATTTCCAACTTCGTCGACCCATGTGTCCAACCCAGCTCGAAGCATCCAGCTCTCTACGGTTGTCATCGCGCGTCGGGACCCGAGGCTCAGAAATGTCCGCTGAAGGGTGCCATCGTCAGTATCGCTGATTCGTCCCAAAACCTGAAGGCGCTGCCAAGCTTCATGGTCGACCGCCCGGGTGGCAACGAGCCCGAGAGATTCCGCCGTTGGAACAAAGAAAAACAAACAGGAAATCGCGAAAAAAAGTGCCATCCTCTTGAGAACAGGCTATCTTCCAGATAGTTCTCTGAACCGATGCCTTCAGCTCTTTTCTCTGAGCATTTGCAGGGGAGTACGTCGTGGCAGAAGGAATTGTGTCGCTGTGGAAAACATGCACGAAGGTAATAGATCGATGAAGAATACCCGAAAATATGATCTTGAAGGATCAATGATGATCATTATTATTAGTCTTGACCAGCACGGCATTTCCCTCAGTTGGGTTGCAAGAGACGGACTAACTAACTCAAGAATGTCGGTCTGATTTCCGAAAATCGGAATGCCCATACAATTTTCGGCAACGAGTTTCTCTTTTTTTCATGAGTTATTTTCGAGATTAGTCCGACTCTTAGCTGCAACCCAACTGACGAGGGAACGAAACGAATGCATGCGAAGTACGAAGGTACCTTCGAAGCTTACAAAACCTTACGAAACGTACGAAAAATAAGGGTTATGGTACGTTCGAAGGTAATAAATAAACTGCTCTTCGTGTGTACAAAGCAGAGCAAAGCAAAATAAATATATCTGAATTTCAAGCAAAGCAAGTTTCAACTTCTACTGCATTGTTTGATGACTGTGAAAGTGCCTCGCTCAACAGACACAACAGAGGTAGTATCAAGCCGCACTGTGACTTATGATTCGTGTTGTTCAAGTCGACTGAACGAGGACTGAAATATTTTCCTGCTAATTGATATCATAGTATTTGAGCGATGTTACTGCTTAAAGCTTGTCAAGAATATATTTGACGACTTGTTTTTGGGTATCTTCTGGCGAAGTCACTGCGTGTCCGATAGTCCTTTGTGAGTTGTATATCTCATAGTCGTTTCCCCCGTGATGTGTTTTATCGCCGAAGAAGTGAATGTCATCGTAATCATTTTCTACAAACTGAAGGCAAAATGTCTTGTCCCAGCCTTTTGGGAAGACGTCAAAGGAAATCTGACCACCGATAGAGAACGTAAGGTTGTATTCTTCGAACTGTGTTTGTAAAATCTTGACCATTTTCTCACGGACACGGGCGTCCGTGTCATATCTTTCGAACTCGTCTCGTTCTGATTGGTTGCAATTTCGTCCAATGGGAGATACATTGAGCATACCATTACGGAACTCTATAAATGTTCCGCGCTTGATTGGGATGTCCAAATTTGCAATGTAGACGAGAATGAAATTGATGAGTTTCTTCAACTTTTCGTCCCCGAGATATTCCTTGAAGCTGGTCGCCCTAAGAAGGGAACCTCCCTTAAATGCCATCAGACCGTTTTCAGCAAAAAGGAAATCATAGTCTTTTTGGGCTGCGGGGAAATAAAAAGTCACGATTTACAAGGACCCGGCTGAAAGCGTTCATCGAAAGTGTGCGCACCGTCCTCTCCCAACTGTTCTCTGATCTTGATCAAGTCGCTCCCGCCAACGATTCCGACACTTATTTTCTATTCAAACATCATGTTCGGTTGATTATGTTCAGCTCGCAGCCGAGGAAGTTTCGGAAAAACAATATTCGGCCGGTGGCAAGCTTGGCGCTAGGGTGAGGGAAACGCACCTCTCCAAGATCTTTGAGGAATTTCAACATACTGGCATCCGCACGCTGCGTAAGTGAATGTGGATGTAAGGAAAAACAAAAGTTGCAATGTTACTCGGCACTGTTCTTTACAATGCCGTGGCAAGGTGAGCTCTGCGAAAACATCGAACGATCTGAGATGGGCTGGCTACGCACTTTGCGCGGTATGGTTAGAGTGCCGTCAACATCGAACAATGCCAATGTTTTCGATTTTCTAGGTTTTTTTGACATTGATAGTCGTGGTCGTCACTAGTCTCCCGGTTTTTTGCAGCTCTCGGTCGAAAGTATTGAAATGCAATGTCGAAAAGAAGTGGGAAGCTTGATCAAGGGTTGAGAGCGAGCTAACTTAACTTAACTTATCTTCGTTCGTAACGAACGTCATGTAGATAGATGGGGGTTAGTTTAAATTGAGATAGGCAAAAGGTAAGGTTCGCTTTTATTCTACGTTGAATATTACCTTCGTAGCACCGATTTCGCGAGTAAATGAAGAATAGTACTGCCGTAGGAATTTTCTTCATTGACTCGGTACGATTGATTTAATTATCGTATATGGTATGATACTCTATCATAACATTATGTAACATTATTGTTAATCAAATATACGATCCAAATCACGTGATTCGTAAAAGATTCCCATACAAAAGTGACATCGCC
>MDSW01193377.1_pt1 | contig 11226 bp, 10 predicted proteins | sample 811171 | NCBI WGS metagenome assembly MDSW01 (sample SAMN05326641, study PRJNA326480) | marine metagenome | isolation source: seawater | place: Atlantic Ocean: North West | collected 2012 | reverse complement strand
TTTATTACTCAACGCAAAAAAAATGCTGATATATATATAGAATTGTTCTCAAAGGAAGAAAATATAATTATACAAAAAGAGATACATGAGTCTTCATGGTTCGGTTTTTCAATAATTCTGAGCAACAAAATGTCTGAACAGAGGAACAAATTTATTCAAACTCTTGAAGAAAATAATATCGAGACAAGACCAATAGTAGCTGGCGATTTTACTAAAAACCCTGTTATAAATTATCTTGATCATGAAATAAGTGGTAATTTAGAAAATTCAGAAACAATTGATAAATGTGGTTTTTTTGTTGGCAATGATCATCGCGATCTATCAAATGAACTAAAACATTTATACGAAACATATAAAACATTTGAAAAAGGTGTTTAATAATAATTATGAAGAAAAAAATTGCATTAATTACGGGTATTACTGGTCAAGACGGAGCTTACCTAGCGAAACTACTTTTAAGGAAAAATTACAAAGTATATGGAACGTGTAGAAGAAGTACATCAGAGAAATTTACAAGTTTAAAACATCTAAATATTGATGATAAAATATCATACTGTGATTTTGATTTATTGGAATTTAGCAATATTCTAGAAACAATAGCTAAAATAAATCCAACTGAGATATATAACCTTGCTGCGCAGAGTTTCGTACCTACGTCATTTAACGTACCAATAGTAACCACTGATATAAATTCGCTAGGCGCGTTAAGAATCTTGGAAGCAATAAGAATAAGTAAAAAAAATATAAAATTTTATCAAGCATCAACATCTGAGATGTTCGGAAAGGTAACGCAAATACCACAAACTGAAAAAACACCTTTTTATCCTAGAAGTCCATACGGTGTAGCAAAGCTTTACTCTCATTGGATTACAATTAATTATAGAGAGTCATATGGCATTCATGCATCATCTGGCATATTGTTTAACCATGAGTCCCCTTTAAGAGGTAAGGAGTTTGTAACAAAAAAAGTTACATCAGCACTGGCACGTATAAAAAAAGGTTCAAAAGAAGTATTGGAAGTTGGTAATGTACTTGCAAAAAGGGACTGGGGATTTGCTGGAGATTATGTAGATGCAATGTATAGGATGCTTCAGCAGAAAAATCCCGATGATTATGTTATAGCCACAGGAAAAACTCATAGTGTAAGAGAATTTATAGATTTATCGTTAAAATATTTAAACATTAGATACAAATGGGAAGGCAAGGGACTAAATACTAAAGTAATAAATTTAGATAGTAAAAAAACAATTGTGAAGATTAATAAAAGCTTTTTTAGACCGGCAGAAGTTGATCTATTAATCGGAAATCCAGTTAAAGCAAAAAGAAATTTAAAATGGAAACCTAAAACAAAACTAAAAGAGTTGGTAAAAATTATGTTAGATCATGATTTAAAGTATGGCTAAACTACAACTTTTTTAAGTTGATCTATTATTTCATTGTAGGAAAATTTTCTATTATCATCCGATTTTAAAATTCTGCTGTATTTAGTGTTATAAGGTACCCAGCAATCATACCACATGCAATCAACACTATTAAGCAAGTCAATTACATGAGATGAATTTGTTCCACATACCTGAACTACAAAACCTGAGTGACAGCTGAGCACATAATCAGAATTAAAAATTAATCTCTCAAACTCAAAGATCGGTATATTTTCTAAATGAATTATTCTTTCATCAAAATCATTAAAAATTGACATATTATTTGAGTTATATTCATAAGTAACAATATTATTTCTAATGTGTTTCATATAATTCAAAGTGTTATTAAATGAGGTAATTACTATTTTTTTATTGATGGACTTTTGTATTTTTTCAATAAATAGATGACATTCACTATCAAAATTTTCTATATCAACCCATTTTTCATCAAGATGTATTAATAGGTAATTTTTATATTTTATTTTTTTAAGTATATTTAAAATAAATTCTTCCGAATATTTCTTAAATGGAAAAAGATAGGGATCACTATTTTTTGTTTTATTTTGAACTCTCTCTAATAAACTAATATAAATTGAGGGTAGGTGTTCAACTTTTTTTAAACTGCTTCTACCAGTCATTATTTTAATAAAATCAAATATTAAAATTTCACTTATAAATCTAAAAGTAAATGGTCTGTATCTAGTAAATTTGAAAATGCCTAAAAAACTTGATTTTACTTTATAAACCAACCCTAGTTTATTTTTTGACTTCATTAACAATGAACACAAGTATGAAATTTTTTTACCATCCATTGCCACAGATGTATGGTAATTTTTTTTTAAAATTCGTAATATAATTTTTATTTTTTTGTAGAAACTAAAGTCTTTATGGTAGGGGATTGTTTCATCAATAAAATCATATTCTTTAATTATTTTTTCATTGTATGGAGAACAGACAACGGTTGTGAAAGGGTCATTGATAGAAAGAGACGTATCTCTAATTAAGTTAGAGTGAATAAGAAAGTCTCCTAATTTATCAGTTCTAAACCATATTATATTATTCATATTTTAGTTTAATAATATTAAATAAATTATTGATAATATTAAATTAAATCGCTTATTATAATATTACTTATTAATAATATATCTTAATGTATTGATATAAAGTCGGTATTATTATTTTACATAATATATATTATACGAATAATTGATATAATTTAAGTATCTATTTTTAGTCTTTATAATCACCCTTTCAAGTGTCAATATTAATATACACATAAAATTAAAGGAGAAAAACAATTATGAGTGAATATGAAGCTTTAAACCTAATGTATTTAGGTTTTACATTTAATGCCATTTACACACTTGGCTTTATATTGTTTACATGGCTTGGATTTAGAATGGCCAGAAGTATTTATGAAGACACATCTGCAACAATGCTTGGCAAGGTATTCACAACAATATTCTGTTTATTTATCGCATTCTTTTACATTCAATCAAATATGATTGGTGGAGGAATATTACAATCTTATAGCTCAATTTTGGTTGAAATGGGATCACCTTCTGGTGAAAGAATATCCGCTTATGCGAGCTCACCAACAATTCTAGGTGGACCTGTACAGACAATATTTCAACTATTTATATTAGCTTTTCAACTTGCTATTGTTTGGACTAAAAAGAAATAAATTTCGATTGGAGGGGCTTTTGTGCTCCTCCTATCTTCCATAGGCTGAATATTATTTAAAATATTGATGGATTGGCCAACCATAATCACTCTCTGGTTTATTTTTAAATGCAATTTCTAAAAAATAATTAGTTACGATTTTTTCATTGTAGAATTTGTGACCCCTCTCCCATCCATTTTTAGCAATTCTTCTTGTTTCATCTTTATTAGAAATATAATAAGAAATTTTTTTACCAAAATCAGTTAAATCGTCGGTTTCAAAAAAAATAACCTCATCATTTGTAAAAAGATCTTCTAATTGAGAATTTTTATCTACAAATATACAAGATCCATTTCCAAGATATTGTGCTATTCTATCTGAGCTATAATATTTAAGATGAGGTTTTCTACTTAGGTTTAAACTAATTGGTGATTTACTAATTTCCCTTTCAAATTCTGCTCCCCAAACAGGTTGAATATTGTCATAGCCAAAAAAATTTGTTTTAATTTCGGGATGTTGAGTTTTAATAAAATCTAGATAGATTTCTCTATCATAATCTGATTTGCTTTTTCTTATTTTACCAGAACCGACACCATAACTTAGCGCATAAAATACATCGTATTCAAAAGAATTGTTTTCAAAAATTTTTAACTGCTCAATTGATGAGTCAAATATGTTAGGAAAAAATGATATTGAATTATTATTATTTAGGCATGATTTGATTGTTTCATCAGCATTGGTAATAAAAAAAGCATCAATTAAATCAGTTCTTTTTGTAAGTTTATTTTTTGTATCATCTAAATAATAATTATCCACATTCCACTCAATTATTTTAATGTCCTTTTTAATCGATTTAAACTCTCTGAGAGTTCTATTGTGAATTTTATCTGCATGACCCAAAACAACGATATCAGGATCATAATTTTTAAAAGTTGCTAATAATTCTTTGTTGAGAGAATTGTTATTGTTTAATTTATTTAATCTATTCATTCTACTCATATCTCTATCACTGAATAAACAGAGATTATGTCCATTTCTAATGAAACCATTATTAATTTTAAAACAGTGATTCCAAAATAGACGTCCTTTCTGTTTTTGGACAAAATTTGAAATATGTAGTATTTTCATTACTTATGACGTCAATTAAAAAAATTTATTTAGTTTTATTTTTAGTTTTTTTTTCATATCACACTTTAGCAGATACAATTGATCTAGAAAGAAAATTCATTATTTACGCGAAATTACCACTAGTTCCCAAAATCTCAGTAATGGAAATAGCTACATCTTTAAATATTAAAAACCACAAATATTTCTATAAATTTGGCATAAAATCAAAAAACATTGTTGAATTCGTTAATCAAGTTAATGGAAACGGTGAGGTAGTTGGTGTAATTGATAAAATATACAGACCCATTAACTACTCATACAAATACACTCGTAAAAAAAAAGAAAAATATGTTGAAATAAGTTACTCAAACAATGTAGTTAAAAAAATCCTTAATTTACCAAAAATTGATAGGTCAGAACTATCCTCTGTTAGCGATGAGATGTTGGTTGGAACAATTGATCCTTCAACATTTTTCCTTAATTTACTTGATTATGACAAAACGGAACAATGCAAAAAACAATTCAAAGTTTTTGATGGCAAGAGAAGATATGATGTTGTCTTTAAAAATATCAATAAAAATATAAAAAATAATTCAATTGAATGTGAAGCAAACCAAATCAGACTTGGTGGATATAAAAAAGATGAAAATGTATCAGATGTATTTGCTGCATCAGATTATATAAAAGTAATATATTCAAATAATAATAATGAATTCATTGGATATGAAGCAAAGAACGGGCCCATTAAAATTATTATTGAAGAGATTAAATAAGTTTTCTTTCTATATTGTCTTTCAAATTATCAATCCCCTCTCCTGTAAGAGCACTTATAAATATTCTATTTTGATTTTGCCTATAGTTTGATTTACTTAAGTCGATTTTATTATAAACATTTATCATTTTTGATATCTTTTCATCACTTACACCCGTTTCTCTCAAGATGCGTTTTGTAGTAAGTATTTTATCTTTAGCATTTATATCATTTACATCAACTACGTTAATTATAAAATTTGCCGAAGTAATCTCCTCTAATGTTGCGTGAAATGACTCAATTAACTGAGTAGGAATATTATTTATAAATCCAACGGTATCAATTATACCGACTTGATGATTGTTTAAATAAAATTTACTTATTCTTGTGTCTAACGTTTCAAATAATTTATTCTGACTTGATTGGTTTTTCTTTGTTAATTTGTTAAATAATTTTGTCTTACCTGCATTTGTATAGCCAACAAGTGCAAATGTTTTAAAATTACTATTTAGTCTTGATTTTCTCTGTATTTGTCTTCGTGCTTTTACTTTAACTAATCTTCTTTTGATTTTAATAATCTTAGACTGAATTAATCTTTTATCTAATTCAATTTGTAGCTCACCAGGTCCTCCAATAAACGTTGTGCCTCCTTTTTGTCTTTCGAGATGAGTCCATGCTCTCACTAATCTTGATTTTCTATAAATTAATTCTGCTAGTTCTACTTGTAATCTGCTCTCTTTTGTCGAAGCTCTTTTACTGAAAATTTCAATTATTATGCCAGATCTATCTGTAACTTTTATATTTAGATATTTCTCTAAATTTCTTTGTTGAGATGGCGATAAATTATTATTAATAATTAATAAATTTATTTTAAGTTTAATTATTTTTTCCTTTAATCTTAGTAAATTTCCTTTACCTATAAAAGTCGAGGGGTTTTTCTGTTTAATTTTTATTATCTCTTTGAGTATTATTTCTATATTTAAATTTAAAACAAGATTCTGAATTTCATCATACATTTCAGAAGTTTTATTTTTAAATTCTCTCCCTATTTCAGGATGTACGATTATACTCCTTGTTATATTTTCTTTTAAGATAATTTTACTGCCTCCATATAAACTTTTCTGAATATTTCAGCATACTTTCCAGGTTTGCCATTTCCTATTCTAATATTATCTACACGAATAACTGGCATAACATACTGTGTTGCGCTTGTTATAAACGCTTCGTCAGACTCTTTAATATCTTTTATATTAAATCTTTTTTCCACTAATTTTAAATTATTGTTTTTTAAACCTCTTATTAGAGTTTGTCTGGTAATACCATTTAAAATTGAATTAGATAATGGAGTTGTGTAAAGTGTATTACTTTTTAATATCCAAGCAGTACTAGAACTTCCCTCTGTAATAAATCCGTCTTGATCAATTAACCATGCTTCTTCACAATTATGTTTTGCAGCAGACTCCTTTGCTAAAACAGGAGCTAAAAGATTAATTGTTTTAATGTCTACCCTTTTCCACCTTAAATCTTTTTCAATCTTTACTCGTATACCTTTATTAAATACTTTTTCATAGTTTTCTGAATGAATTGTTTTTCCGATTATCACTAAAGAGCCTTTTGTATTTTTAGGAAATTTAAAGTCTCTCGATGCAACGCCCCTTGTAACTTGTAAATAAATCAAACCATTATTTATAAGATTCTTATTAATTATATTTTTTATATGAAAATAATACGATTTTTTATGTATGGGTGATTTTATTTCAATCTCAGATAAAGATCTGAAAAGCCTATTTAGGTGACCATCATAATCAACTATTTTTCCTTCAATGACGGAAAATACTTCATAAATACCGTCTGCAAACTGGTAACCACGATCTTCGATATGAACTTTTGCAAAATTATAATCAAGATATTCTCCATTAACATACGAAACTCGAGACATTAATATGCCTCTCTTACTTTAAACAATTCCTCAGCTATTTTTAAGTCGGCGGTCATGCAAATAAAAATTACCTCATCATTCGCCTCAATTTTTGTTTGTTTGTCAGGAACAATAATTTTGTTTTCTTTTTTAATTAATCCTAATCTTATTCCACGAGGCAACTTAGATTCTTCAATGGTTTTATTTATTAGACTTGAACTAGATAGCGCTTGAGCATGTATTATTTCTGCTTGATTATTGCCAATTGTATATGCTGACTCGATTTTTCCCTTATGTATATGTTTTAGGATTTTTGATACAGTAATCATTCTTGGATCTACTACTTTACTTAATCCAAGCAAATCTTTTAATTTATTATAATCAGAGTTATTTACTAAGGTGAGGGAGTCGCAGTTATTTTTTTTTGCAACAGCTGATATAATAAGATTTGTTTCATCATCATTTGTTAATGCCAATAACATATTTGCTTCTCTAATATTAGCTTCATCAAGAATTGATTGATCTAGCCCATCTCCGTTTAAAACTAAAGTATTTGTAAGCTGGTCAGCAATAAATTTGGCTCTTTCATTATTATTTTCTATTATGCAGGTTGATATATTTGCATGATGTATTTCAATATCTTTTGCTAAATTAAAACCAATATTACCTCCACCTACTATTATAATCTTCTCTATAGGTTTTTCATTTAAACCAAATGCACTAAGCGTCCTAATTACATGGCGTTTATCTGTAACTATGTATACATTATCACCTTCTAATAAAGTGTCATTTTTTTTTGGAATAAATAGCTTTTCATTTCTATTTATTCCAATAATTGAGGCTCTAAGATTCTTGTCATCATCAGTATTTTTTTGAAATAATTCATGAATACTAGTTAGACTAGTATCAATCAATGGACAGTTACTGTGCACAATTAAACTTAATAACTCAATTTCATCATTGATAAAAGGTACAACGTCGAAGGCTCCCGGAGCTTTTAGTTGACGTTCTATAGCTCTAGCTACTTCAAGTTCAGGACTAATTATTAAATCTATTGGCATGTTTTCGGCATTATACAAATCTCTCCAAATAGGATTTAAAAAATCTTCAGATCTTAATCTTGCAATTTTTCTTTGTATTTTAAAAAATGTATGAGCCATTTGACATGCCACCATATTAATTTCATCTTGCAATGTTACGGCAATGATCATATCAGCATCGTCAGCGCCTGCTTTTTTTAAGATAGAAGGATTTGAAGCTGATCCAATAACAGTATTTATATCGATTTTTTCATTAATATTATCAATGAGTTTTTGAGATTGATCTATAACAGTAACATCAATTTTTTGACTCACTAAATGTTTAGCGATACTTGATCCAACTTTTCCTGCACCACAAATTATTACTTTCATTTTTTTTCCTCTTCAGTAATCCCGAGCTGTTTCAATTTTCTATGTAATGCCGATCTTTCCATTCCAATGAATGAGGCGGTTTTAGATATATTGCCCTGGAATCTAGTAATTTGTGATAATAAATAATTTTTTTCAAAAATCTTTCTAGCATTTTTAAGAGGAAGAGAGATAACATTTTTATTATCAATGCCACTGATATCGCCGTCATTTGAATGATCAAAATTTTTGTCTCCTAAGATAATATATCTCTCAATTAAGTTTCTTAATTCTCTTATATTTCCGGGCCAGTCATAATTTATGAACTTTGATTTGATAATTGGTTTTAAATTTTTAGGGGGAACATGGTTCTGCTTTGAAAAATAATTAGTAAAATAATCAATTAATAAATCCATATCTTCAATTCTATCTATTAGATTTGGCAATTTGATTGTGACAACATTCAATCTGTGAAACAAATCACGCCTAAAGGATCCTTTATTGATAAGTGTTTCTAGATTTGTTGTGGAAGAGCAGATTATTCTGCATTTTAACTCTAGCACAGTACTTGAACCAACTCTTGTATAATATTTATCAGTTAGTAGTCTCAATATCTTTGCTTGAGTTTGCAATGGCATCTCTGCGACTTCATCTATAAATAAAGTTCCATCCGATGCCAATTCTAAATAACCTATGTTATTTTCATTGTCATTTGATCCAAAAAGCTCTATTTCAATATTGCCAGGCTCCATTAACGCAGCATTCAAGGCCACAAATGGGCCTTTGTTAAACTTGGACATTCTGTGAATTTCTCTTGCTACAATATCTTTGCCTGTTCCTGACTCGCCGTATATCATCACTCTACTTGAGGTTGGCCCTATTTTTTTAATTTGACTTTTTATTCTTGAAATAGGGGCGGAATTTCCTATAAAATTGTAATTAAATATATTTTTTTGCTTTAATGCATCATTTTCACTTTTAATTTCGTGAAATTCAATCGCCCTGTTGACAGAAAGCAGCAATCTTTCCGATGTAAATGGTTTTTCTATAAACTCATTAGCGCCATCTTTTATTGCCTGCACCGCCATGTCAATATTTCCGTGACCTGATATAATTATTATTGGAATATTATTTGATAATCTAATTTTTTTTAGAATATCAAGCCCATCAAGTTCAGAATTGTCCAGCCATACATCAAGTATTATTAAGTCAAATTTATATTTTTCTAATTCATTAAAAGTTTCTTTTGAGTTAACAGCTGTTATCGCTTCATAACTCTCATCTTCTAAAATTGCTTTTATGTTATTAGCTATATCTTTTTCATCATCAATTATAAGTATTCGTTTCATTTTATTTATATCTCAAACCTAATAGATACTTTAGCACCTTCTTTTCCATCTTTTCTATTTTCTATGGAAAAATCAGCATTATGATCAAATAGTATTTTTTCAACAATCGCAAGTCCCAATCCTGTACCACCACTTTTTTTTCTTGTAGTAAAATATGGTTTTATTAAATCATCTTTTTCGTGTTTCAAGCCAATGCCATTATCAATAATAAATATATGTAAATATTCATTTTTTTCTTCAGCTATAATATTAATTAGCGCTTCATCATTGACGTATTTTTTTTCCATTATTGAACTAATTGAATTAATTAGTATGTTTTGTAAAACTCTTGTTATTTGAGATTTATCAATTTTTATTTCACAATTTTGATTATTGTATTGTTCTTTGAAATTTATTTCTTTGTAGTTAATTTTATAATCATTTACAATATCTTTGATTATTAAGTTGATATTTTCACTATCTAATCTTGGCTCAGGAAGTCTCGCAAAATTTGAAAATTCATCAACTAGGTAACCTATTTCACTCACTTGTCGCCTTATTGTTTTAATGCAATCATCAATATCTTCCGAATTTATAGATAATTTATTAATTCTTTTTTCTAACCTCTCAGATGATAATTGTATCGGAGTTAACGGATTTTTAATCTCATGAGCAATTCTTCTAGCAATATCTGACCAAGTTTCATGTTTTTTAGATATCAATATTTGTTTTCTTTGCTTAACGATATCGTTACTCATTTTGTTAAAAGAGTCAGCTAAACGATTAAGCTCAATATAGTCATTTGTTTTTTTAATTTTATCATCATAAGATCCTTTGCTAATATTATTTGATGCAGTGATTACACTAGAAATAGGTTGAACTATTCTTTCAGCAAACTTCAGACCATAAAAAATTGAAATTAATATAATGATTAGAGAAATTATTACATATATTAGTAAAAATATAAGACTGATTTGATCCCTATTGTTTTCTAAAAAATTATATTCATTTCTGGCTGAAATTGTATCATCCAATGCACTTAAAACATTTGCATCCATAGATCGTCCTGCAAAAAGGTACGAGTTTTTATAGTTTTCTAATTTAACGAGCGCATATACCTTATTAACTTTAGTCGAGGACATAATTGCCATTTCACCTGAATTTGCCCTTTCAAACGCATTGTTTGGTGGTAGGTACAACAGTTTACTATTCTCAAATGCTTGAGTAATTATTTCACCTTTACTATTTAATATAAAAGATTCAGGCAGTGACCTAATAAGTGCTTGAGTTCTTAAAAAAAATTTCATTTTTTCAAGATCATTTTCTAAAATCACGCTTGATTTATTTATATCGTTATACATAGTATAAACATCACCTTTGATGGTTTCTTTATGCTCCTCCAAATAGCTCTCTGCAACAAATACTGAATTATTTATTACATTGTTTATTTTTGAATTAAACCAATCATTAATACCTAAGTTTATTAAGATCATTCCGATTATTCCTAGAGAAATTGCTGGCGTTAATGCAATTAGTATAAAATAAAGAGTAAACTTACTATTGAGTGTGCTTATTTTTTTTCTTCGAACCCTTAAAATGATGGGAAAGATTAAGTAGACTATTGTAACTATTAAAGTGATTATAAATATT
>MDSW01048337.1_pt1 | contig 11226 bp, 6 predicted proteins | sample 811171 | NCBI WGS metagenome assembly MDSW01 (sample SAMN05326641, study PRJNA326480) | marine metagenome | isolation source: seawater | place: Atlantic Ocean: North West | collected 2012 | reverse complement strand
GATCCAGGGATGCTGGCGTTGCGAGATAGTGGAGCGCCGGTTTGTACTGTGGTTGGTAAAACATGGGACTTCCATGTGACGGAAGTATTGCGAGTTACTCTGGAAGAGAATTTGCAGATGATCGCAGACAGCGTGGGATTTCTTGTGGGAGAAGGCCGTGAATTGATATATGATGCCGAACATTTCTTTGACGGCTGGAAGGCGAATCCTGACTACGCACGGGAAACAATCCGTTCCGCAGCCGAGGCCGGTGCAACTTTGGTGGCGTTATGCGATACCAATGGAGGTTCACTGCCGGAAGAGATAGCAGAGCTAACAATCGCCGCAGGCAAAGCTGTGGCTGAATTTGGAGTCGCCATTGGGATTCATTGTCACAATGACAGTGAATTAGCAGTCGCTAATTCACTGGCTGGTGTAGATGCCGGTGCCGTGCAGGTGCAAGGAACGATTAATGGAATTGGTGAACGTTGTGGTAATGCAGATCTCATTTCAGTGATCGCAAATCTCGCATTAAAGAAAACGGGGTACGACGTTTTAGGTGGTTCTAATCTTGAACATCTTACTGAACTGTCAAGATTTGTTTATGAAACAGCTAATATGAACCTTCGTAACGGGCAGCCATTCGTAGGTCGCAGTGCGTTCGCTCATAAAGGTGGTATGCATGCGCATGCCGTAGCCAAAGCAGCCAGCACTTACGAACATCTCGATCCGGCACTTGTGGGTAATGAACGTCGGATTCTTATTAGTGAATTGTCAGGTCGCAGTAATGTAAAAGCGTTGTCAGCAGAATATGCGCTTCCGGATGATGATGCCTTGATGCGTGAGATTCTTGCCGAAGTTGTCCGGTTGGAGAACGAAGGATTTCAGTTTGAAGCAGCCAAAGCATCTTTTGCTTTGCTGGTGCAACGGTGTGCGGGAAATTACAAGCCGCATTTCAATCGTGTTAAGTACCACGTTGAAGTTGGTATGCAGGCCGACGGTACGGTTACGAATGAAGCGACAGTAAAAATCACGGTCAATGATGATGTGCGGCATGAAGTTGCCGAAGGTGACGGTCCGGTAAACGCTTTGGATGCTGCCATTCGAAAAGCACTGAGTGATACTTATCCGCAATTACGGGAGATGCATCTGGTCGACTATAAAGTGCGTGTGGTAAACTCGGACGCCGGAACTGCCGCCAGAATCCGAGTCTTTATCGATTGCAAAGACGAAAAAGACGTTTGGGGCACCGTTGGGGTGAGTGAAAACATCATTGAAGCCAGTTGGATGGCATTGGTTGATGCCATTGAATACAAGCTCCACAAGGATGAAGAGTAAGAACACGTCGCCGTGTTTCTGTCTGTTCGTAACATAGATCATTAATCAAGAAATAGCAGCGTACCAATGGGCTTTGAATTTTCATCAGAATCGCTTCCGACAAGCTTTGATTTTAAGGAAGCGAGCACGCGTATCTTTAATAGTTGGGTCGAGGCCGGGTATTTCCATGGAGACCCGGATTCAGACAAACCGCACTTTTCCATCGTGATTCCTCCTCCTAACGTTACAGGAGCTTTGCATTTGGGGCATGCCCTTAACAATACATTGCAAGATGTATTGGCCCGAATGAAACGGATGCAGGGGTTTGAAACACTGTGGATGCCGGGTACGGACCATGCTGGTATCGCTACCCAGGCGGTTGTCGAGAGACGTCTCAAAGAAGAAGAAAATAAAACACGTCATGATCTAGGCCGACAGGCTTTAGTAGAGCGTATTTGGGAATGGAAAGGTCAGTATGAAAAACGAATTATCTCTCAGCTGAAACAGCTCGGTTCAAGCTGTGACTGGCAACGCACGCGATTCACGCTCGATGAAATCTGTGCTCGGGCAGTGCGCACCACCTTCTTTGATCTCTTTAAGAAGAAATACATCTATCGCGGTAAGCGACTGGTAAACTGGGACACATTCTTGCAGACGGCGGTCAGTGATGATGAAGTGTTTCATGCGGTTGTTCAGGGCCATTTCTGGCACTTCCGGTATCCCGTTGTAGATCCACTGCAAGGCGAACCCACGCACGTGACGGTTGCCACGACTCGGCCTGAGACCATGCTGGGCGATACGGCGGTTGCCGTTCATCCGGACCCGGAACGTGCTTTGGAAAAGGTTCGAGCGGAACTTGAGGTGAAGCTGCTGGATGCTACAGCGGGAGAAAAAGAACAGCTTCAGAACCAGTTAGATGCTCTTGACCAACGTCAACAGGAGATCCTGCCGGGATTGATCAAGCTTCGTGATATGGCATTGGCGGGCCGAAAGCTTATGTTGCCCTTAATGAATCGAGAAATCTTGTTGGTGGCTGATGAATGGGCTAAGCCTGAAATGGGAAGTGGTTGTGTGAAGATCACACCTGCTCATGACCCGAATGACTACGAAGTTGGGCAGCGTTGTGGACTTGAGAAAATAAACATCCTGCGACCTGACGGGACGTTGAACGCTAATGCTGGTGATTATCAGGGACTGACGATAAAAGAATCTCGTAAACGGGTTGTCGAAGATCTCGAAAGTCTGGGGCTCATCGAGCAAATTGAAGATCGCGAAATTGATCTCGCACATTCTGATCGAAGTAAAACCCCGATTGAGCCTTATCTGGCTGACCAGTGGTTTGTAAGGATGCAGGAATTGGCTCAGTCGGCTATGGATGCCGTCGAAGATGAACGCGTGCAAATCTTTCCGGAGCGATACCGTAAAGGTTATTTGGACTGGTTGGGTGAAAAGCGTGACTGGCCGGTAAGCCGCCAGTTATGGTGGGGGCATCAGATTCCTATCTGGTCCTATGCCTGTCAGGATCAGGCAGATTTGGATAACCGGCTGGCAACCCTTGAAGAGGATGTCGATGTCCAGACCGGTGCAGCAGCCTATCAGGTTGAATTGACCGCCGAACTGAATGAGCAGAGTCGTGTGGTCGGAGACGAGGCTGTCGAGACGTTTGCGGTTATTCACATATGTATCAATGATGAAAATGGAGATGTAGAAAAAAGGTTTGCTGCAGCTGGATTCGTTCGCGAAGACGATGTTCTGGATACCTGGTTTAGCTCAGCGTTGTGGCCTCACAGTACCTTGGGATGGCCGGAGCAGACTTCGGAACTGGCGAAGTTCTATCCTACAAGTACTTTAATTACCAGCCGTGACATTATTACGTTGTGGGTTGCACGTATGGTGTTGATGGGAATGAATAATATGGGCGAAGTTCCATTTCATGAGGTATTTATCCATCCGAAGATTCTTGATGGGTACGGGGAGACGATGTCTAAGAGTAAAGGCAATGGCGTTGATCCGCTTGATGTGATTGATAAATTTGGTCCGGATGCGTTGCGATTCGGGTTGGCGTATCTGACGACAGAAACACAGGATGTCCGTATGCCGGTGCAGTTCGAGTGTCCGCACTGCGGAACCTTGATGGATCAAACTAAGAAGAATCGTGAATTACCGCGTGTTACGTGTAAACAGTGTGGTGAGGCGTTTAGGACTCAATGGGCTCGCAAAGAAGAGGATTTAGCATTGCCGTCAGGGCCTGTCGTGAGTGAACGTTTTGAAGTAGCGAGAAACTTCTGTACGAAGCTATGGAATGCGTCTCGATTTACTTTGCTGAATCTGTCGGGTTATGAACCCGCACCGGTTAGTGATGATCAATTGGCTTTTGAAGATCGCTGGTTATTAAGTCGTTTGTCCTCGGTCACGATAGAAGTGACCGACAAACTTGAACATTACGGTTATGCTGACGCCGCCAGAGCGATTTATGATTTTGCCTGGGATGAATTCTGCAGTTTCTACATTGAAATGACAAAGTCTCGTATGCAGGATGCAGAAGCAAAGCCGATCGCTCAGCGTGTAACGGCATTTGCGTTAGATCAGCTTTTGCGGTTGTTGCATCCGATGATTCCTTTTATCACAGAAGAAGTTTGGGGACTGTTATCCCAAATTGCTCCACAACGTGGTCTCACAGAAATTAGTGATGCCACCGAGTCGATTATGCTTGCCACTTGGCCGGAAGTTAACCGACAACACATTGACTCCGTTATTGAGCATCAGTTTTCCTTGTTTCAGGACGTCTTGCGTGCGATTCGGGAAATTCGAAGTCGACAGAACATCGCTCCGAAGCAGGAAGTCGAATTCTCTGTGGCTTGCAGCGATGAAATTGTAGAGTTGCTAAAGCCGATGGATGGATATTTTCAGTCCATGGCCAACGCTCATAGCGTTGCTTGGGGAAAGAATGTCCAACCGCCGGTCAACAGTGCCAATGTACGAGTTGATGAGATTGAAGTATTTGTAGACTTGAAAAATTTTATTGACGTTGAGGCAGAGATTGAACGCAACGAAAAGTTGTTGCAAAAACTGCAAGGGCAAATTCAGGGAAAGCAAAAGAAGCTGGCTAATGAAAACTTTGTGGCCAGAGCTCCTGAAGAAGTTGTGCAACGTGAGCGCGAAGGCCTAATGAAGCTGGAAGAAGAAGTCTCATCGGTGGCAAAATCCCTGGAAACTTTACGTAGTCAAACTTAGTTCTCATTTGAATTCTGAATTGAGCGTATAATACGTCATAAGTACACAGGTATGTGCCCTTTCGGAGATCCTTGCCGATGCCAATCGAATTAAAGCTTTCTCGCATCATCATCAGTGACATTAATGACCATCAAGTCATCTACCTCAAAGAAGTGGACGGGGAACGCACGTTTCCAATTCTAATCGGGATATTTGAAGCATCGAGTATTGAACGGCGGGTCAAAGATTTTAAGGCACCCCGACCTCTGACCCATGATTTGCTCTGTAGCGTGGTCGATGCCTTAGGTGGAGAACTGGATAGTGTTTTGATTTCAGAAGTTCAGGGCCACACATATTTCGCTCGGCTGCGAGTTAAAGTGGATGGGCAAATTATTGAAGTGGACTCACGACCATCGGATGCTATCGCAGTTGCGGTAACCTGTGAACCGCCTTTACCGATTTACATCGAAGAAGAAGTACTAACCGAAGCTGTGGAGAATTGATTGCGAGCGAGTTGATCGCCCATTTTCTAGCCGGCAGACTGAATAACGTCCGCGAATGCTTTATTCAGAGCTTCAAGTCCTGCTTGCCCCTGACTTTCATCCACGACGACATTGACTCGCACTTCGCTCGTGTTGATCATCTCGATGTTTAATCCTGCTTCAGCGAGGCTTTGAAACATTCGGATAGCGACGCCGGTGTGACTCCTTAATCCAATACCAGAAACACTGAGCTTGGCCACGGTCGGGTTACTCACGACTTTCTGGAGGGGAACTTGGTCCTGAATCCCTTGGATGACTGCTACAGTGCGGTCCACATCATTGCGGTCAACGGTGAAACTAAGATTAGCGATATCAGAATCATCTATATAACTCTGGATGATCATGTCGACAATGATGTTTTCCCGAGCAACTTTTTCGAAGATCGTGGCAGCAATTCCCGGCTGATCGGTAACTCCAAGGATGGAGACGCTGGCTTGGCTGGAATCGAGTGATATGTCGGTGATAGCTAGTTCTTCCATGCCCTGAAGCTCGTTAGCCGCTGCCGCCGGATCAGTGGCCGGAGTAGCCTGTGGTGATTCGGCCGGAACAGCATCCGGATAAACACGGTCAAGTTCAAAGGTTTGATGGACAGCATTGATAGCCTCGAGAGCCTGATCGCGATCAACTAGGACAGAAATTTTAATTTGACTGGTGGTGATCATATGGATGTTAATGCCATGTTCACCCAAAGCACGGAACATGCGGTCTGATACTCCCGACTGTTCTGCCATTCCAATGCCAACCACCGAGATTTTGGAGGCGTTGTCACGGTGGGTTAGTTGTTGAATACCAAGAGTTTCAACCACCGGTTGCACGGCTTCCAGAGTGTGAGTGAGTTCCGCTGAAGGCACAGTGAATGAGATGTTGGAGAGACCATCAACGCCGGCATTTTGTACAATCATGTCCACGGTGATATTGGCGTGGGCAATGGAGCTGAAAATAGCGTTGCTGCTACCTGGTTTGTCTGGAACTCCTGTTAGGGTGATGCGTGCTTCGTCCATAGTTACGGCGGCACCGCTGACCCCTCGGGTCGGATCTTCAGAAACGGTGGAGATGATAGTTCCTGCCGTATCTTCTTGACTGCTGCGGACATGCACCGGCACACTGTACTTTTTAGCGAATTCGATCGAGCGGCTATGCATTATACCCGCTCCTAAACTCGCCATTTCAAGCATTTCGTCATAACTGGTATGAGAAACTTTGCGAGCGGTTTTCACGATACGCGGGTCGGCGGTGTAAACGCCATCCACGTCCGTGTAGATTTCACAACTGGCTCCTAATACTGCGGCCAGCGATACGGCGGTCGTATCACTTCCGCCTCGTCCAAGTGTAGTAATGTTGAATTCTTCATCAATACCCTGGAAACCGGCGGCAATGACGATATTTTCATCATCAAGAAGCTTTTGCATCCTGTCCGTGGAAATCGAGATAATCCGGGCTTTTCCGAACACGTTATCCGTCCGAATTCCGATTTGAGCTCCGGTTAGACTAACGGCTTTGTGGCCGAGAGACATGATGGCCATTGCTGTCAGTGCAACACTGACCTGTTCCCCGGTCGCGAGCAGCATATCCATTTCACGGGCTGGTGGGCGTTGCATTAATTCATGAGCCAGGCTTACCAACGCATCGGTGTTTTTACCCATGGCGCTGACAACCATGATGACCTGATGGCCTTCTTGCTGGGCTTTAATGGCTTTCCGAGCTGCAGAAAGGATCTTATCGGTAGTGGCGACACTCGTTCCGCCGAATTTTTGAACGATGATTGGCATGTTGCTTAATACAGAGATTGAAAGGATGGATTGTGATTTTGCTTAGGAGAGAAAATACTTCATGACTTGATGCCCATTAGGGTATTGAAGTGCAGAGGCTTCAGCCTGAATTTCGTTATAACTGGATTGTCCGTCAGCGGATATGCCTGAACCTGCGATGGCAAAAGGCACAATCCCGTGACTGTGAGTTTTAGTGCGAATTGGCGTTGGGTGATCCGGTGAAACTAATACTCGGTAATCTCCCCTTGATTCCAGATCGGCGAGCAAGGGGCCGACGATATGGGTGTCAATTTCTTCCAAAGCTTTGATTTTAGCTGAGGCATCACCCTCATGAGAAGCTTCGTCGGTTGCTTCGATATGAACACAGATAATGTCGGTGGAATCGAGAGCCTTAATTGCAGACTGACCTTTGCCGGCATAATTTGTGTCGGTATACCCGGTGGCACCTTCAACTTCGATACAATCCCAATTGATCAGTGTTGCAATTCCTCGCAGTAGGTCAACGGCGGTAATCATCTTACCCTGTTTGCCGTAAACGTCTTTGAAGTCCGGTAGTTTGGGAGTGACTCCAAGTCCCCATAACCAAATGTTGGTCGCGGGTAGCTTACCTTGGGCAATTCGTTGTTGATTCACCGGATGATCTTCGAATAGCTCAACACTATCGCTCATCAGTGAACTAAGTAGATCACTGCCGGGCCCCCGTGGAAAATCGTTGATAATAGAATTGTCTGTCAGGTCATGCGGAGGCGTTGTACGAGTATCATTGCTGAATGGAGCTTCGGATTTTTCACCACGGTAGATCAACAGGTTTCGATAGCTAACTCCCGGGATGAATTCCAGAATGTCGCTTCCCAGTTCCTGTTGGACGGTGGCCAACAACTCGGTAGCTTCTTCATCGGTAATATGATCTGCGGTGAAATCTGTCATCATCTGGTCCTTAACGGTTACCAGATTACAGCGGATACCCCAGTCTTGAGGACCAAGTTCGATTCCCTGAGCTGCCGCTTCCAAAGGAGCGCGGCCTGAGAAGTACTGCTGAGGATCAAAGCCAAGCAGGGACATGTTGGCCACTGCAGATCCTGCAGGAAGATGAAGCGGAACATGATTGGCGGCACCGATGACGCCTTTTTGCACCACAGCATCCATATGCGGTATGTTAGCAGCTTGCAATGGTGTTTTACCGCCCAGACTTTCCTGAGGTTCATCGGCACAGCCGTCGGGAATGATGATTGCATATTTCATGTGACTACCTGAATTTGAGAAGTGGATGTCGTTACAGAACTTTCAGGACTACCGCTTTCGTTTCAATGTTCTCCGATTGCTCGAATTGCATGACAGAATTTGTGATTGCAGTCTGGGTCGTATTGTGGCTCATGATGACTAGTGGAACAGTTGCATTAGTGTTCTGATTCTCGGATTTGTGTTGAATGATGGAAGCGATCGAGACTCCGTTGTTGCCCAGGATGCCCGTAATTTCAGCCATTACTCCTGGCTGGTCAATAACTTGCATCCTCAAATAGTATCGGTTTATAGACGGGCCGGCATCAGCCATTGAACGGGGGCGATTATTTTCCGACCAAAGTTCAAGATTGTTGAAAGTGATCTGACTGCGTCCCACGACCGTATCGATAATGTCTGCTACGACGGCCGAGGCTGTCGGCATTTGCCCTGCTCCTTGTCCATGATAGAAAACCGGGCCGACAGCATCTCCAAGTACTCGGATCGCGTTAAACGCATTTTGCACTTCGGCCAGTGGTGATCCTTTTTTGATCAGCGTAGGGCTTACACTCATCTCAACTTCGTTGTCTACAAGTTTGGCCATCGCCAGCAGTTTGATACGGTAGCCAAGACGATCGGCATAGCCGATATCAGCAATATCTAGATCATCGATACCTTTGCACGGAATGTCTTCCCAGTTTCCGCGCACGCCAAAGGCGAGTTGGCTAAGGATTGAAAGTTTTTGAGCCGTATCAGCGCCGTTGACGTCCAGTGTTGGATCCGCTTCCGCGTATCCAAGACGTTGCGCTTCTTTGACAACTTTTTCGTAATCGGTACTATGCTCCTGCATTTGGGTGATGATGAAGTTGCATGTGCCGTTTAGGATTCCACGAAGTGATGTGATCTGATTGGCGGTCAGGCATTGTCCAATGTTAGTAATGATTGGGATACCCCCGGCAACCGATGCTTCGAAAGCAATGCAACGTCCCAGTTGACGAGCTTTGTCAAACAGTTCCGGACCGTGGACGGCCAGTAACGCTTTGTTGGCAGTGATAATATCTTTGCCGGCATCAAGCAATTGCAACATGATGGTACGGGCCGGCTCAAGACCACCGATCAACTGCGCAACGACTGTAATCTCAGGGTTTTGAAGCACAGCATTGAGATTGTCGGTTAGCACTCCGTCCGGGATTGCAACGTCGCGTGGTTTGCTGAGGTTTTGTACGACAACTTTTTCAAGCCATGGAATACGTCCTGCATGTCGCGCCGTACGATCTCCATGATCCAGTAGCAGCTTGGCAACGCCCGTCCCGACTGTTCCTAGGCCGATGATGGCAATTTTTGTTTTTTCCATGGATGCTCTGCCTGTGAGTTTAGCGTAGTGTGTTGTCTAGGCCCCCGATAGGTTTATCAGAATGGATTCGTTACACTCATAGTTGGCGATTCGGATGACTAGGCATAGGTAGGCCATCCTAGGTCGATATTTTGAAATGGTCAAGGATCCCGGAAACCCCTCAAAATATCAGGGTTTGGTCTTGATAATGCATGAAATGGTTAGAGGGAACTGAAGAGTAAAAACACAGAAGGAACTAAAATATGGATCAGGGATCAAAGGATTTCTTGGTGAATCTGCTGGAAACGCCAGGCCCTTCCGGGTACGAGGAACGCGTGCAGCAGATCGTTCGGGATTATGCTGCCGATTTTGCGGATGAAATTACAACAGATGTTCATGGCAATGTCATATGTGCAATCAATCCTGAGTCCGGCTCTAAGCTGATGTTTGCAGGCCACTGTGACCAGATTGGAATGTTGGTATCGCACATTGATGACAACGGATTTGTCTATGCTCAGACGATTGGAGGGTGGGACCCTCAGCAGTTAATTGGTCAGCGTATGGTCATTTGGAGTGCGACCGGGCCGGTGCACGCGGTTATTTCGCGTAAACCAATTCACTTGCTAACGGACGTGGAACGTAAGCAGGTGGTGAAGCTGACAGATATGTGGTTGGACATTGGTGCCAATAATAAAGAAGATGCAGAGGCATTAGTCGAAGTTGGTGACCCCGTAACATTGAGTCTCGGAATGCAGGAGATGCTAAACGGTCTGGCTAATGCTCCCTGTATGGATAATCGCACTGGAGTATGGGTAGTGATCGAAGCTTTAAGGCGTGCGAAAGACCGCTATCCTACGTGTGGTGTTTTTGCTGTGTCAACGGTTCAGGAGGAAATCGGGCTGAGAGGAGCGCGGACGAGCGCCTTTGGCATTGCTCCGACAGCCGCAATTGCCGTGGATGTAACCCATGCTACGGATTGTCCGAGCATCGATAAGAAGCAACAGGGTGATATTAAGTTGGGGGCTGGACCAACTGTTTATCGCGGCCCCAACTGTAATCCGCTCGTCGTACAAAAATTGCGTGATGTTGCTGCTCAGGATCAGATCCCATATCAACTGGCCGCGATAGGTCGAGGTGCATCGAACGATGCCAATGTAATACAGTTGAATCGTAGCGGCGTAGCGACTGGTCTGGTTACGATTCCTAATCGCTATATGCACAGTGCGGTGGAGACGATTTCGCTGGAGGATATCGACCATGCAGCTTCCCTGCTGGCGGGTTTTGCGGCTAATTATACGTCTGAAGACGACTTCACGCCGCGAATTGATTAGCGTTGGGCTCTTCAAGCCATCCTATTAGGACCTTGTTTGGGTTGAAATTCGCGTTCACAGTTGCACCTAAGTTGGTACAACGCTAGTTTTTCAAAGACGCTGCGATGGATTTCTGTCAAACTGACACGTCAAGAAACCCTGTTTTTGCCGTCCTGCCAATTTGGCATCGAGCAATTTCCCTTGATTTCGCTGTGGCAAACGAGGACTACTTAGATTGAGAGCTCTTTTTTGCGTTTTTAAGAGAGCTAAAGTAAAGGGAAAAGCGGCAAATAATAAGTGCCTGTGTGCTTGTCTCCGAGCCGTTTCTGGAATATTTTGGATACTTTGGCACGCGTGTTGCGTTGTCCACTGTATCGATCGTTAATTTGATGTTCCTTGTTGGGTACGCTAATTAACAGATAGATAAAGAGAATTGGAAATGGAACGTCATTTCCGTTGATATGAATTAAACGCTTTTGGAACACTCTTTGAAGGAGAATCCGGACGTGGCAAAACAAATGGTATTTGACGACAAGGCTCGGCAG
>MDSW01222438.1_pt1 | contig 11228 bp, 11 predicted proteins | sample 811171 | NCBI WGS metagenome assembly MDSW01 (sample SAMN05326641, study PRJNA326480) | marine metagenome | isolation source: seawater | place: Atlantic Ocean: North West | collected 2012 | reverse complement strand
TCAGCTGCTCTGCCAACTGAGCTATGCGCCCACACTATGAAAATAGACCGTAGTAGAATTTTGTTTATACTCCAACCTCTGTTACAAATTTAGTTCTCATAAAAGCATCTAAACCTTCTATCCCACCTTCTGAACCATATCCAGACTCATTTACTCCTCCAAATGGGGTTTCAGGTGTGGCTACCATAGGGTGATTGATTCCTACTAGACCTGTATCAAGAGCTTGCTCAATTTTGGCTGCCTTATCCCCACTTGATGTGAAAACATATGATGCTAAACCAAAAGGTAGAGAATTCGCACGTTCAACTACTTCATCAAAGCTATTAAAGTTTGTCATTGGAGCCAAAGGTCCAAAAGGCTCTTCTATCATAATTTTAGCTGTGTCCGGGACCTCTGATAAAACCGTAGGTGCATAAAAGTATCCTTGATTTCCTATTCTATGACCACCAGTTTCTACCTTGGCTCCATGATCTTTAGCATCTGTGACAAAGTCTTCCATTATTGGCAAACGCCGGGAATCAATTAGTGGTCCCATTTGGACTCCGTCATCAAGACCATTACCAACCTTTATAGCCTTAGTACGTTCAGTGAATCCCTCTAAGAATTTCTTATATACATTATCGTGAATGTAAAATCTTGTTGGAGATATGCATACTTGACCAGCATTACGGAATTTAAACCCACTGGTGACATTAATTGCATTTTCTATATCAGCATCTTCAAAAACAATAACTGGGGCATGACCTCCTAGTTCCATTGTACAGCGCTTCATTGTATCAGCTGCTAGTTTTTGAAGGTGCTTACCGACAGGAATTGACCCTGTGAAGGACATTTTACGGGGTATCCATGATCCAAGAACATGCTTTGAAACATCATCAGGAACACCAAACACAATATTAAGTACTCCATCTGGCAAGCCTGCATCTTGAAAACATCGCGCTAAAGCAATTGCAGTACCAGGAGTTTCCTCACTAGGCTTTATAAGCATAGAGCAGCCTGCCCCTAGTGCACCTGCAATTTTTCGTATTGAGTTTGTGCCAGGAAAGTTCCAGGCAACAAAAGCACATGCAGGTCCAACTGGTTCTTTAATTACCATTTGTCTTGCACCAGGGAAACGAGACGGGACGAGACGACCGTAGGCTCTTTTCCCTTCTTCTCCGTACCATCGCGTTACATCAATAACAAATCCTAATTCAACTTTAGCCTCTGCTAAAGGCTTACCCATCTCCATAGTGAGGGTTTTAGCTATATCTTCTTTGCGATCTTCCATCAGTCTTGCAGCTTTTTCCATAATGGCTTGTCGTTCTAAAGGTGTTACATTTTTCCATGTCTCAAAACCCTCTGCACTAGCTTGTAAGGCATTATCTAGGTCAGATTTAGATGCATGTGGGACCTCTCCAATTATTTCTTCAGTAGCAGGATTTAATAAGGGTTGGCTTTTCCCTTCACTACCTAGGCACCACTGGCCATTAATTAACATTTCTATTTTTTCTGAATACATAATGATTTCCTAAGTTGTGTGTTTTTAAATATGACAGTTTTATAAAAACTCATTTAGCTATTATTAGGTTATAAATAACTTTGAGACATTACAGCTTTATACTCGTATTTATTATAAAAAATTGTTTTATTGTAGTAATATATAGATTCTAGCTTGGTTTGTAGCTTTTTGGTGTGAACTGAAGCCAAAATTTTGTAATTGGACCAACAGTTCGACCTTGATGGTCAAAGCTATCTTTGCGTTCGATAGCTCTCTTAACCATATGTCCACCAATCCATCTAAAGGGTTCATTTGGAAAGTCTCTGTTAAGAGGACGAACTAGTGGACAAGATGTCCACTCGTCTTCAAGGTCTTGAACAAGTGAAGCTAGAATATGGCTACCTACTCTAGAAGGTACTATCCCAGCCCCAGAATATCCATAACCAAATACAATGTTTGGGCACTTAGGAAGCCGACCAAATGTTGGCAGTCCGTCTATTGTACGATCTATCGGTCCACACCATGTCCCTTCAATCTCAACATCCTTAAGAGAGGGGTGATAAGCTGCTAAAATATTTCGAAGCTGGTCTTCTGATCGGTAGGTATTTTTTGGGCAGGCATCAAGCCTATCTCCAAAGGGTAGCCACCCACCAGATTTAGTCAGCATAACTCGCCCATCTGCAGTTGGTCGAATCGCCTCTATAAAAGTTCTAGAGTCAGTAAATCCAGGTGCTTTATCAAATCCAATTTCACTAAGTTTTTTAGGTATAGGTACAGTCATTGCTGCATCTGTGAACATGACCATAGAGGAACGTCTTAGCTCGGGTATAGTTAGTGACCAGCCATACATAGCAAGAACAACTTTTCTGGAGGTGATTATTCCAGCAGGCGTTTCGACTTTAGGTGGGGTTGTTCTACCGAGTTTGGTCATAGGTGTTTTTTCATAAATTCTTACGCCTTTATTGAGTGCAACTCTTCGCAGACCACGTACTAAGTTTCCAGGGTGAATCATGACACTTGCTGTATCGATTACACCTGCAATTAAGGCATCAGAGCCTGTCATTTCTTGAATCTTTTGTTGATCTAGTAATTGATAGCTATGAACTTGAAAAGCTTCCATAAGTGATAACATTTTATCCCAATGACCAGATTGTTTTTCACATGTGGCGCCCCAAATAGTGTTTGCTTGACTGATTTGTGTATCAATTCCATTTTCGTAACTTATCTTTTTAATATCATTAATGGCATCAATTGATGCCCGCCCGATGTGTATGGCCCTAGAAGTATTACTCATTTTTTCAAGAAGCGGGAGTTGGAGCCACATTGGGAGAGCAAAGCCGGCATTTGCTGAGCTAGCTCCAGCCCCACAAATATCTTTTTCTATAATAGCTATATCTAATTCAGGGTCACGGTTCTTAAGTTCAATAGCAGTCCAAAGTCCAGTATATCCACCACCTACAATAACCACATCAACCTTAAGGTCACTATTTAGAGGTGTGACAGTATCTTTATTTTCAGAAAGTAAGGCCTGTTTTAGCCATGGACTTTTCATTCAATAGACCCGTTTATTTATTTATCTATATTTGTGGCAAAACTTCACGACCAATAAGTTCAAGTTGTTCTGGTAGTTCTTCAGATGGAACGATACAAAGTATTACAGATGTAGATCCCGCATCAAAGAATTTTTCAATATCATTTATGCAATTTTTTGGTGTACCGGCAATTGTAAGAAAATCTAACCAATCATCTGGCATTTCAGATTCTAATGCCCTAAGCCCACCTTTATCTATAATTGACTTTGTCTCTTCACTAATATTATAGACATCTGAGATATAGGTTGGTCCCATTGCGTTCAAATAGAATGCTGTTGCTGCCCTAACATCTTTTCTTTTCTGTTGGGTATCGCTTCCTACGGATGCTAGCACATATGTAACCATTTCAAAGTTAGTATTACCTCGCCTCTTTGCTATTCTTTGGTGCGCAGTTTCTACGTATTTAGGACCACCAAGAACAGAAACAACCATGCCATCAGCAATATCAGCACAGAGATCAATAGATTTTGGTCCTACAACCCCCGTTAAGACTTTAACTTCAGGGGCAGGGTGCGTTAGAGCTACGTGGTTAAAACCAAAATACTCACCCTTTTCTGTTATTTCTTTTCCTGAAAGGAGCCTTTTTACACTGGTTACACTCTCACGCATCGAGGTTAGGACTGATTTAGGGTAAAGGTCCATTTGCCGAATCCAGGCAGGGACTCCGTGGCCTATCCCGAGTGTAAAACGTCCTGGATGTGCTCGAGCAATTGTTGAGGTTTCCATAGCAGTAACACCAGGATGTCTTACAACTGAAGAAACTACTCCAACCCCGACATGAATTCGAGTTGTTGCTTGTAATGCCATTGCGGCGGATGCAAAGCCAGAAATCATAAAGTAATCTTCTGCGAACCAAAGTTCATCAAAACCACAGGATTCTACTTTTTTACTAAGAGGAACGATGTCTTCCGGGGGAACATCTCCTAGGATAAACACGCCTACTGGTCTACTATGTGTCATTGCGCAGCTCCATAGAGTAGAAGGTTAAATTTTTTTAACTTCTGAACGGACGCTTAAGAAGAGAGGATAGGCTTTTCATAAAATATCTACAACTAAAAGAGAGTAAATCACATGACTATTAATGAACCAAAAGTTATAGTTGAGAGGTTTTTAGGTCTTTTAGCAAACGGTACAAAGGACGAAATAGTAAATTGTTTTTCTGATAATGGTGCTATTGATATGGCAGGAACACCAGATTTTCCTTGGACGGGTCGTTGGCAGGGTAAAGAAAAACTATATGAATATTTTACAGTTATGCCTGCTGCCTTAGAAATGTTAGATCACCAGATCACAAAATGGATAGTTGATAGAAATTGTATTACTGTAACTGGAACGGAACATGGTCGTAGCCGCATTTCAGGAAAAGAATACCGTGCAAAATGGGCTTGGGTATTTTACATACATGATGGATTAATTGAATTTTGGGATGCTTATGAGGACACGCAAGCTTTTGAGCATTGTGGACCATGGAAATAAGAAGTGTTTTTTTTAGTAATGCATAAATTGGGAATCTGTATAGTTTCTATATTATTGGTTACACTTATATTTGTAAATTTATCAGCGGTTGATGTATTGAGTGATAATTGTAATCATTCATCAGAAAACAAAATTTGCAAAGAAATGTCACTTTCAGAAGATATTAAGGTAAATGACTATTCTAGGAATATATCTATAGAGTTCTCTAATATTCGTAGAGAAGTCGAAGCAGCTACCCAAAAAGCCGTAAAATCAGCAGAGCGAGCAGCGGCTGCAGCAAAAGCTGCTGCTGCTGCCAGTCTTCGACTAAGTAATTTGCTTAAGAGTATGGAAGCTGAAAAATAGATATTTCTATATTTTCATTTGCCAGCAGACTTGTAATTTAATTGAATGAAATATTATCATGGTTTTATAATCTTATATCAATATTAAGTATGGGAGATAATAGATATGGATATTGAAGCGAGGATTCAGAGGTTAGAAGACATAGAAGCAATTAAACAGGTAGTTGCAACATATGCTAAAGCCGTAGACCATAATGGAAACCGTGAAATGTTAGGCAATGTTTTTGCTGCTAATAGTAGTTGGAATTGTGAAGGCATTGGTGGTTGGCAGGGGCATGATGAGGTAGTCGATGGTCTACATGAAACATGTACTTCAGTAATTCCTTGGGCTTTTCACTATATGATGAATTTCATGATAGATGTTGAAGAAAACGGGAAGGTTGCAAAAGCTGAATATTATTTGTGGGAAGTTGCTAAGTTTGCAAATGATGATGGACGAAACGTAGATACTCTTATTGCAGGTTGGTATGAGACTGACTTTGCAAAAGAAGATGATGGTACCTGGCGTGTTACTCACATGGAGCTTAAGTTAAAGATTAATGGACCTGCACACACAGATTATTGGGAAACACCTATAGCACCATGGGCTGGATAAATTTCAAATGCAAAGGCATTGAATAAGTAATGAAAACCCTGAAAGTTAACACGCACCTTACTTTACCTAATAGTTTTATTGGGGCTACAAGGCAGATTTGTATTGTAACTCCTGACTTTGACCGTACGGTTAGTTCTTATGTTGATTCTTTAGGTATTGGTCCATGGTGGATAAATGAATATACCCCCCCTGATATAAAAGATACTACCTTCAGGGGGGCGCCTGTTAAGCATGGAATGAAGATAGGGTTGGCATGGACGGGCGAGATGAATTGGGAAATCATTCAACCACTTTTTGGACCCAATATTTACTCAGAATTTATAGAAAAAACTGGGGGTAGAGGAGGTGTCCATCATATAGGTTTTCTACTGGAGGATTTTGAAACAGGGTGGAAGGAAACTATCGATTCATTTATCTCACATGGTCAAACGATAATACAGGAAGGTGGCTGGAGGGGTGTTAAGTGGGCATATTTTGAAGGTAATGACCCAGCGCAGCCCCAATATGAGCTGATAAGTCGTGAACCTGGGTGGGTACGTCCAGAGCCTATGAGATGGTATCCCCATCCTCCAAGTTAACCAATATTATTTACCTCTTTATCTAATAAGTAATATAAATATTTCACTCAATGCTGCATATTAATGGACTGACACATCGCTTTGGTTCGCGAGTAATTTTTAATAATGCATCTGTGCACGTATCAAAAGGTCACAGAGTTGGAGTTGTTGGTCCAAATGGAAGTGGAAAGAGTACTTTATTTCAGCTTATAGCTAATGAGTTATCCCCAGATTCAGGAGATATCAAGTTGCTAGGAAAAAGTCGACTAGGTCGGGTCTTACAAGAAGCTCCAGCTAGTGAAAAGAGTCTTATTGAAACAGTGTTAGAGGCTGATAAAGAGCTCACTAAATTAGAATCTCAAGCTAAAAAAACACAAGACCCCTCTCAAATAGCACAAATACAACTCCGTCTTACTGATATTGGAGCCCACACAGCAAAAGCTCGAGCAGCTCGGATTCTCGCAGGACTAGGTTTTTCTGAAGATCAGCAAGGGCTTTCATGTGGCTCATTTTCAGGTGGTTGGCGGATGCGAGTAGCTATTGCGGCTACTTTATTTTCTCGTCCAGATTTATTGTTATTAGATGAACCTACAAACCATTTAGATTTGGAGTCTAGTTTATGGTTAGAAAACTATCTTGAAAAATTCTCAGGTACATTACTTATTATTAGCCACGATAGAGCTTTATTAAACCGTTCTGTAGAACATATTATGCTTTTGGAACAAAAAACATTGAAACTATTTTCTGGAAGCTATGACAGGTTTGAAAAAACAAGGGCGTTAGAAAACGCGCTCCTAGAGGCAAGTAATAGAAAAAAGGTTAAAGAACGTGAACGAATACAAAGCTTTGTAGATCGTTTTCGAGCAAAAGCTACAAAAGCCCGCCAGGCGCAAAGTAGATTAAAAAAATTATCCAAGATGGAGCCAGTCACAGAACTTTCAAGGGAGAGAGAGAACAAGTTTTCTTTTCCTCTAAAAACAACTTTGCCATCACCAATAATAAATATGGAATCTATTGCATGTGGTTACGGAGATACTACGGTTCTAGAAAATTTAGAACTACAAATTGGTCAGGATGATCGTATAGCTCTTCTAGGTGCTAACGGAAATGGTAAATCTACATTAATTAAGCTCATGGCAGGAAGAATAAATCCATTATCTGGAGGAATGAATCGAAGTAAAAAACTTAGAATTGGATATTTTTCCCAACATCAAACTGAAGAACTAGAAATACATCAAACAGCCTATCAAATCCTATCTAATAAAATGATAAATGATTCTGAATCACGTGTGAGGGCCCTTCTGGGCAGCTTTGGCTTTCAGGGATCACGAGGTGATGTGCAAGTTAAAATGCTTTCAGGGGGAGAAAAAGCTAGATTACTTTTTTGTCTACTTAGCTATGATCAGCCACACATTTTACTTCTTGACGAGCCAACTAACCACTTAGATATAGATGCTCGTCATGCCCTGGTAAAAGCTCTTAACGATTTTCAGGGCGCAATTGTTCTTGTAAGTCATGATATACATATTCTTGACTTAGTTGTAGACCAATTATGGATTGTAGGTGAAAAAACCTGTAAAGTATTTGATGGAGATCTAGATGATTATCGTCAAATAATGCTTGGAGGTGTTACAAAAAATAAGAAAAAAGATTTTGACTCACAATCAATTAAAAACTCTAAAAACTCCAAGCTTATTAAGAGACAGCAGCGTGCAGCTGAGAGAAAGCATACTGCTAACTTACGTAAAAGTTTAAAGGATGCAGAAGTTAAGCTTGAGTTAGCAAGTATTAGGGTTTCTGAGTTAGAAGCATCTTTAGCTAATCCTGAAATTTATCAAGGTTCAACATATGAGATGCTTAGGTTAACTGAAACGTTAGCCGTTGCACGTGAAGAGTTATCTTTTGCAGAGGCTAAATGGCTTGATGTTGAGGAAAAATTGGATTTAGAAATCAAAAATAGCTAATATCGACAAATGACTTTTCCTATGACTTAGTCTCGAAAGTTAAGGTATTGAAGAGGTTGATTTATTGACATTTTTTTTACTAAATCGATAATTGATTGCAGATCATCCCTTTTCTTTCCAGAAATACGAAGTTCATCACCTTGGATAGAAGATTGTACTTTAATCTTAGAGCTTTTGATTTCTTTAATAATCTTTTGAGCTAAATCTCTTTCAATACCAGTTTTGATTGTGCCTTGTTGTCTGACTGTTCCACCTGCAGCATCTTCAGCTTTATTAAATTCAAAATAAGCACTAGAAACCTTACGTTTAGCTAGATGTCCTCGAAACAATTCATGCACTTGTTGAAGTTTATAATCATCATCAGCATTAATAACTAAAGAAACTTCATCAGTACGCTCTATAGTACAATGCGAACCTTTAAAGTCGTACCTTTGGTTTATCTCACGCATTGCAGATTGAATAGCATTATCAACCTCAGGAAGTTGAACCCTAGAAACGATATCAAATGATGGCATTGCAGTTACTCCAGTAAATCTTATGCTGAGGGAAGTTTTATTTTTACTTATAGTTTATTAATTGATTAATACTTTTAACAAAAAGTGTTATCAAGTAATAGTCACTACAAAAACTTACCTTCAAAATTACATAAAATAATATTTCATACTTTTATATATTCTTTAAGCGAGTAATCATTATTAGTATCTATAATGAAAAAAATCACTTTTTCTGTTCTTGACCTTTCCCCGATCCCAGAAGGAAGCTGTGCGCCTGAGGCTTTTGCAAACACATGTGATTTAGCACAGTTCGCTGAAAAAGTAGGTTTTAGTCGTTACTGGCTTGCTGAGCACCATAATATGCCAGGACTCGCTTGTGCTGCCACTGCTGTTCTTGTTGGTCATGTTGCGGGGGTTACTAAAACTATCAAAGTAGGGGCAGGGGGAATAATGTTACCAAATCATTCTCCGCTTGTTGTTGCCGAACAATTTGGCACATTAGCTGCTCTTTATCCAGGTCGAATTGAACTTGCCTTAGGGCGTGCACCAGGAACTGATCAGCAAACAATGCGTGCTTTACGAAGATCTTCTGCATACGATATCAACGATTTTCCTAAGGATGTTCTCGAATTACAAACATACCTTGGTCGGTCTGTTGTTAAACCTGGAACATTTTCAAAATGTACAATCCCAGGACGTGGTTTAAATCTTCCAATATGGATTTTAGGTTCAAGTCTATATGGTGCTCAGTTAGCTGCATCTTTGGGTTTACCCTACGGTTTTGCTTCACATTTTGCTCCGGGAGCACTCATGCCTGCACTTAAGGTTTATAGGGAAACATTTAAACCTTCTGCGTACCTTGATAGGCCTTATGTATTGGCTGGTTATAATGTTTTTGCTGCTGAAAATGATAAGGCTGGAAAGTTTATTATGAGTTCGGCTCAACAGGCGTTTCTTAACTTAAGACAAGGACATCCAGCTCAATTACCCCCACCAATTGAGAACTTTGAGGAAAAAATATCAAAAGTTGAAAAAAATATATTATCTGATGTATTGGCATGCTCAGTTGCAGGTGGACCAGATACAATAAAGAATGGCATAGAAAAATTTATTAATTGTACGGACGTAGATGAATTAATGATAGCTGGACAGATATTTGATCATCAGACAAGAATTAGATCGTATGAGATTGTTTCTGAAATTTTTATTAAAAGGGAAAAATAATTTTACAAGTTGAAATTTTACTTAATTAGAATAGATAAATTACTTTATTAGTATGCAGAACTCTGGATTTTTCTAGATTGAATTACCAATGATCCAATAATTAAGAGATTAACAATATTAAAAGCCACTGCGTTAATAAAACTTACTGTATATGAGCCAGTTATATCATAAAGTATGCCGGCTGCCCAAGCGCCTATAGCCATTCCAGTAATAGTTGAAAAGAGTGCTAAGCCTATTCTCCAGCCAGCCTCCCGAGGGGGGAAATATGTGCGAATAATCACAGCATAGGATGGAACTATTCCTCCCTGTGAAAGCCCGAAACATGCAGATATTATATAAAGACCTGTTAAGCTATCTATGCCTAAAAAAGCTATGATAACACACAACTGAAGTGTAGAACCAAGAATTACTGTTCTTAAACCACCTATTTTGTCACAGATGAGACCAGATGCCAGTCTGGAAATAATTCCAAACCCAAACATAAGGCTTAGCATTTCAGCGCCACTTTGAGCTGTAAACCCAAGGTCTGTGGCGTGGGATACAATGTGGGCTTGGGGCATGGACATTGCTATACAACAACCAATTCCTGCACAGCATATACCAAACTGTAGTATTGCTGGAGAAAAGCCTAGTGGTTTTTTAAATCGTATATCACGAATTTTGGAAGTTTTTTGCTGTAAATGAATTGGTTTACGCCAAAATAATATTGATAAAGGTAGCATTGCTGATAAAGAGATTAATGCAACCCAGTGCAGAGCTTCACGCCAACCATAAGCATCAAACATTATTTGCAGTATGGGGGGCCACAAGGCTCCAGAAAAATAACTTCCAGATATTACAATTGATAATGCAAGCCCACGTCTTGCAGTGAACCAATGAGATATGTCGGATATAACTGGAGCAAAGGTTGCAGAAGAGCCCAGAAGCCCTGCTAATATTGATAGAGATAATATATATTGCCAGAATTGATCTGAAATGCTGGCTAGATATATTCCAATTGGAACACATAAGCTTCCAATAAGTAGTGGTAAAAGAATACCAAATTTATCTGCAAGACGTCCGTAAACAATTCCACCAATACCATATCCAATCATAAACAAGGCATATGGTAATGTGCCGAGTGAGCGCGTTATTCCAAATTCCATAGCTACCGGCTTCAGCCCCACCATCCCTATATACATTGTGGCTGTACCAAGGGTCATTAGCAAAAAACCTGCAACAACTCGAACATTAGCATAAATAGGACTAGAGTGTTCGAAGCCTGGTCCTGACTTTCCCTCTTTAGCTTTTTGTATGGTTAGTGAACTACTTTTGTTTTTGTTTATAACGGGTAGATTCATTTTTTGGTTTTTATCTCTTAGATCTGCGATTCGGTATAATTTCTTGTTACTCGTTTGAAATTTTAAATTCTTTTTTTACTGCTGGGTTGATTAAACCTGAATGGTAGGAAAGAGCTAATAATTTATAATCCAGACAACTAGAGTTTTCTAAAGCAGATTCTA
>MDSW01083639.1_pt1 | contig 11228 bp, 12 predicted proteins | sample 811171 | NCBI WGS metagenome assembly MDSW01 (sample SAMN05326641, study PRJNA326480) | marine metagenome | isolation source: seawater | place: Atlantic Ocean: North West | collected 2012 | reverse complement strand
TACAGTATAAATATTCAATGAAAAAAATCTTAATTTATAATTCTGGTGGGGGTTTAGGTGACTCTATACAAATCATCCCATTGATATTAAGTCTTAAAAATCATTATAGAAAATCCAAAATTTTTTATTTGAGCGCACATCCTAATCATTTCGAGGGGAAATTGAAGGAGTACAATATCAATATTGACTCTCTAAACTTGAATTTGAAATATTTTGGTTTTAGATGGTGGCATTTATTATTTGTTAAAAAAAATTATAGTAAAATAAATCAGGATAAATTTGACTTGATTATTGATCTTCAAACTAAATTTAGAAATTCTTTAATTCTAAAGAAAATTCCACATCATCATTTTTATTCAACTACATATGGAAGTCTATTTTTATCAAAAAAATTAAAATTTAAAACTAAGAATCACTTAGAAAACTTAAGTGTATTTTTAGGTGAAAAAATAAAACTAATTAATTTTAATTATAAAAACTTACATAAGAATTTGTTAAATGAAGCAAAAAAACTATTACCTAAATCAAATTATATTGGATTTTCCATAACACAAGGAAATGAATATAGAAAAAAAAGCTGGTCAATTTATAAGTTTATTTCGCTTGCTAATAAATCACTTATTAAAAATAAAGTGCCAGTTTTTTTTATTGAAAAAAACCAAGAACACATAATTGAAAAAATAAAAAACCAAGTTCCTGGAGCTTTATTTCCTGAAACAAATTCTGATTTAGCCTGCCCTGCTCTAGTAACAGCTTTATCATCAAGACTCGATCAAGCTGTATCAATAGATAACGGGGTAATGCATATGATGGGGTTAGCGGATATTCCCATGGTAGTCTTATTTGGCCCTACAAACTCTGAAAAATTTGCACCAAAAAATAACTACATTAAAATATTAGATAGTAAAAAACTTAATGGAACAAAAGATATTGACTCTATTTCAGTCGATGAAGTCTATGATTTGATTTAAAGTTTTAAAATTTGAATTTTTTTAATTTTAATTATTTTCATTAAATCTGTATTGACATTTTTTAATTTTGTTAATGAAGTTGACCTAGAAACGATTGAAACACCTATTTTTCCTAATCTAAAAAAAGGATAACTTCCTATATCTACAAATTTTTTATATTTTTTTTGAATTGATCCTAATTGTTTGGAGATATTGCTTTCAACAGTAAAAAGATTAATTGTCTTACTGTGAATTTTTGATCCTTTTATTAAGTATCTTTTACAATTTTCGATCATTGAATTTAAAATTGAAGGTACACCAGGTAATGAAAGAACATTTTTAGTGATAAATCCGGGAGCGGCGCTCGAGGGATTATAAATTAATTTAGCTCCTCTAGGCATTTTTGCCATTTTTTTTCTCCCATCGTTAAATTTTTTTTTACCATAGTATTTTTCTAAAATTGCAAAAGCTTCTTTATGATACTCGTATTTTACTTTAAATGCTTTTGAAATAGATTTTGCAGTGATATCGTCATGTGTAGGGCCTATTCCACCTGTAGTAAAAACATAATTAAATTTTTTAGATAAATATAAAACATTTTCTACAATAGTCTTTTCTAAGTCCGGGACAATCCTTACCTCTTCGACTTTTATCCCACATTTTGAATTAAGCCAGCTTGATAAAAATGAAATATTTTTATCTTGTGTCCTTCCAGAAAGAATTTCATTCCCAATAATTAAAATTCCAGCATTTATTTTTTTTATTTTTTTCTTCATTAGAGCTATAAATATATATGCTTTTTGAAAATAAATTAATATCAGGCCTGCTAATAAAAAGATACAAACGTTTTTTTGTAGATGTGAAAATTAATAAACAAATTGTGACGGCACATTGTCCTAACACTGGTTCCATGCATGGACTTTTAGATAAAGGAAACAAGGTGTGGATAAGCAAATCAAGCAACCCAAATCGAAAATTAAAATATACTCTTGAAATTATTGAAGTAAATAATTCAAAAGTTGGTATAAACACACACTCAACAAATAAAATTGTGTATCAAGCTCTTCAAAATAACATAATAAACAAATTTAAAAATTTTTTAGAAATTAAGCCAGAAACAAAATTCGGTGTTAATGCAAGATTTGATTTTCTAGTTATTGATAAAAAAAGTAGATCATTTATTGAAGTTAAAAATGTAACTCTTTCTCGAAAAAAAGGAATTGCTGAATTTCCTGACGCGATAACAACAAGAGGATTAAAGCATATTAACGAACTTATTAAAGCTAGCAAAAAAAATTATAAAATATATATACTGTTTTTAATTCAAAGAAATGACTGTGAATTATTTTCAATAGCAAAAGATATAGATCCTAACTATTATAATGCTTTAAGCAAAGCTGTGAAGAACAATTTAAATATTCTCTGCTATGATTGTAAATTTTCATCAAAAGGAATAAAACTCAATAACAAGATTAAAATAAAAATATAATGAGTGATTATAAAGAAGCTTTTGAAAAAACTAAAATAGCTGGATCTATAGCAGCTGGCGCACTAGATGAAGTAAGTAAATTAATAAAACCAGGAATTTCTACTAATGAAATCGATAGAGTCTGTTATGAATTTATTAATGATAATAAAGCCTATTCAGCTCCATTATTTTACAGAGGTTTTCCAAAATCGTGCTGTACTTCTGTCAATCATGTTGTGTGTCACGGTATACCTTCAGATAAAATCTTAAAAGAGGGCGATATATTAAATGTTGATGTCACAACTTATAAAGATGGATGGCATGGAGATACAAGTAGAATGTTTAAAGTTGGCAAAGTTTCTATAAAAGCTGAAAAATTAATTAAAACTACTTATGAATCAATGATGAAAGCAATTAATATTATTAAAAATGGAATTAAATTAGGAGACATTGGTTCTGCTATTCAGACTCATGTTGAGGCTCAAGGATTTTCAGTTGTACAAGACTTTTGTGGACATGGAATTGGTCAAACATTTCATAAAGAACCGAATATTTTACATTATGGTAAAAAAGGTACTGGTGAAAAGGTGAGAACAGGTATGATTTTTACTATTGAACCGATGATCAATATTGGAAATTATGAAACAAAAACTTTAAACGATGGATGGACCGCTGTAACAAAAGATAAGTCTTTATCAGCACAATTTGAACATACAATAGGTGTAACAAATAATGGTTGTGAGATTTTTACTCAATCAAGTAAAGAAAATTTAAAAATATGATTGAAAGATATACAAGAAAAGAAATTAAAAATATTTGGGAAGATTTTAATAGGTACACTATTTGGTTAAATATTGAATTAGCTGCAGCTGAAGCAATGGAAAAACTAAAAATTATTCCCAAAGGAGTCGTTAAAAAGGTTAAATCGAAAGCTAAAATAAATCCAAAAAGGATTTTACAAATAGAAAGTAAAGTTAAGCACGATATTATTGCCTTCTTAACTTCAATTACTGAAAAAGTTGGTAAAGAAGCAAGGTTTTTACATAAAGGTATGACATCTTCGGATGTTTTGGATACATGTTTTAATCTTCAATTAAAACAGTCTGGAGAAATTCTTTTAAAAGATATTAATGAATTACTTCTTTCTATAAAAAAACAAGCTATAAAACATAAATATACTTTATGTATTGGCAGAAGCCACGGAATTCACGCTGAACCAATTACATTCGGTTTAAAGATGTTATCTTTTTATCAAGAATTTTTAAGAAATAAAAAACGTTTAGAAAATTCAATAAAAGAAATTTCAACTTGTGCAATTTCAGGAGCAGTTGGAACTTTTGCCAACATAGACCCTAGAATTGAAAGTTACGTTGCTAAGAAATTAAAATTATCTGTTGAACCTATATCCACTCAAGTAATTCCTAGAGATAGACATGCTCAATTTTTTTCAACGTTAGGCATAATTGCTAGTTCTATCGAGAGATTTGCAATTGAAATAAGACATTTACAAAGAACAGAAGTTTTAGAGGTAGAGGAGTTTTTTGGGAAAAAACAGAAAGGCTCCTCAGCTATGCCTCACAAAAAAAACCCAATCTTGAGTGAAAACTTAACAGGTTTAGCAAGATTGATAAGGTCTACTGTAACGCCAGCGTTAGAAAATGTTGCTCTTTGGCACGAAAGAGATATTTCTCATTCTGCGGTAGAAAGAAATATTGGTCCCGATGCTACTGTGACTTTAGATTTTGCTCTTCATAGATTGATGAATGTGATTAAAAATTTAAATGTTTTTCCGAAAAATATGAAAAGAAATTTAGAATTAACCAATGGTATATTTTTTTCACAAAGAATACTTTTAGAATTAACCACTGTTGGTTTTACAAGAGAACAAGCATATAAAATCGTTCAAAAAAATGCGCTGCTAGCCTGGAGAGAAAATTCCTCATTTTATAGCAAAATTATATCGGATAAAAAAATTACAAATAAAATAGCTGTTAATAAACTTAAGAAACTATTTAATTTTGGTTACCATACAAAAAAAATTAATATAATTTTCAAAAGAAATCTAAAAAAATAATCTTATGAATAAAGGAAAAAAATTATACGAAGGTAAAGCAAAAATTCTTTACGAAACTAAAGATAAAGATTTAATTATTCAGCATTTTAAAGATGATGCTACTGCGTTTAATAATCTTAAAAAAGCAAGTGTTGAGGGGAAAGGTGTACTTAATAATAGGATTTCTGAATATATTTTGACTAATCTATCACAGTGTGGAATTAAAACTCACTTTTTAAAAAGATTGAATATGAGAGAACAGCTTATAAAAAAGGCAGAAATTTTTCCCATTGAATTCATTGTAAGGAATATTGCAACCGGCTCACTAACCAAAAGACTTGGTATTCCTGAGGGAACTATCTTGGAAAAACCTTTATTAGAATACTGCTATAAAAAAGATGAATTAGATGATCCATTGATTTCAAAGGACCATATTTTATCATTTGGTTGGGCATCTGAAAAAGATATTAAAATTATAGATAGAATGACTTTAAGAATCAATGATTTGCTTTTAGGTATGTTTAGAGGAATAGGAATAAAATTAGTTGATTTTAAAATTGAATATGGAACAACTTGGAATAAAGACACTGAAGAAAAAGAAATAGTTTTAGCTGATGAAATAAGTCCTGACACTTGTCGTCTCTGGGACTCAAAAACTGAAAAAAAATTAGATAAAGACAGATTTAGAAAAAATTTAGGCAATATAATCCAAGGCTACCAAGAAGTAGCTAGGAGATTAGGAATAATGCCCGAGGAAACAAACATAAGTGAAGTAAATTTCGGTAAAACAATACCAATAAAATTTAAAAAAAAATAAATTGAAATTTTCAATAACAGTAACTCTTAAAAAAGATGTTTTAGATCCTCAAGGCAAAGTTGTTCAAAATACACTTATCAATATGGGTATGAATAGTCTTGCGAATATAAGACAAGGTAAATATTTTGAAATCGAAATTAATGAAAATGATCAAATTGTTGCAAAAAAAAAAGTTGATGAGATGTGTAAAAAACTTTTAGTCAATCTCATTATTGAAGATTACCAAATTAATAAGGTTTGATGAATTCATCTGTAATTGTTTTTCCAGGTTCTAATTGCGATAGAGATATCGCAGTAGCTTTAGAAAAAATGCAGTTTAACAATAAAATGGTTTGGCATAAGGAAACTAAATTGCCAAAGTCAGATCTAATAGTAGTACCTGGTGGATTTTCTTATGGAGATTACTTAAGATCAGGAGCGATCGCTGGAAAATCATTAATTATAAATGAAGTTATTAAAGCAGCAAACTCAGGATGTCTAATTTTAGGTATTTGTAATGGATTTCAAATTCTTACAGAAACAGGGCTTTTGAAAGGTACATTATTAAGAAATAAAAATTTAAAGTTTATAAATAAAGATGTTCATTTAAAAGTATTAAACAATTCCACTAAATTTACTAACGAATATAAAAAAGAACAAATTTTAAAAATTAATATTGCTCACAATGAAGGGAACTATTTTACAAATCCTTCTCACTTGCAAAAATTAAAAAATGAAAATTTGATTGCATTTAAATATTGTGAGGAAGATGGAGTAGTAAGTAATAATTCAAACCCGAATGGTTCTATAGAAAATATTGCTGGAATTTTTAATGATAAAAAAAATATATTAGGAATGATGCCGCATCCAGAGAGAATGGTAGATGAAATTATATCTAATAAAGATGGGGTAAACCTTTTTTCGAGTTTATTAAAATAAAATGAAAATCACTGAGGAAATAATCCAAAAACATGGTTTAAAAACGGAAGAATTTAATAAAATAAAAAGATTATTAAAAAGGGAACCTAACTTGCTAGAACTTGGAATTTTTTCTGCGATGTGGAATGAACATTGTTCTTACAAATCCTCACGCGTGCATTTAAAAAAATTACACACTAAAGGGAAACAAGTCATACAGGGACCTGGAGAAAATGCGGGTGTGATTGACATAGGTGATAATGATGCAATAGTCTTTAAAATAGAAAGTCACAATCATCCATCTTATATTGAACCTTATCAAGGTGCAGCTACAGGTGTTGGTGGAATATTAAGGGATGTTTTTACTATGGGCGCTAGACCTATTGCTTTATTAAATTCGATACACTTCGGAGAGCCTGATCACGAAAAAACTAAAAGTTTACTCAACGGAGTTGTTTCTGGAATTGGTGGTTATGGAAATTGTATAGGTATACCAACAGTTGCTGGGGAAACTAAGTTTAATGATTCTTATAATGAAAATATTTTAGTTAATGCAATGGCAGTAGGTCATGCAAAAAAGGATAAAATTTTTTACTCAAGGGCAAAAGGATTAAATAAATCTGTTGTTTACGTTGGTTCAAAAACTGGTCGTGATGGTATTCATGGTGCCTCAATGGCCTCAGCTGAATTTGATGAAAAGTCGGAAGAAAAAAAACCTACTGTTCAAGTTGGAGATCCTTTTACTGAAAAACTTTTAATGGAAGCTTGTTTAGAACTTATGAAAGATAATTCAATTATCTCTATTCAAGATATGGGAGCGGCAGGACTAACGTCCTCAAGTGTAGAGATGGCTTCTAAAGGAGAATTAGGAATTGAGTTGGACTTAGAAAAGGTTCCGTGTAGAGAGGAAAATATGACTCCTTATGAAATGATGTTATCAGAAAGCCAAGAACGTATGCTTATTATTCTTGAAGATGGAAAAGAGGAGGAGTCAAAAAAAATATTTGATAAATGGGATTTAGACTTTGTAGTTATTGGTAAAACTACTAATACAAATAACCTTACTTTAAAATTTAAAAATAAAATTCAGGGAGAGATTCCAATTGATGCTTTATCCTCGAAAGCACCCGTATACGAGAGAAAATGGGTAAGAAAAAAAATTAAAAAAAGCAAAATAGTTCTGAAAGAATTAAAAAAAATTAAGATCGAAGATGCTTTAATTAAAATCTTATCAAGTCCAAATCATTCAAATAAAAGTTGGGTAACAAATCAATATGATCAAAGTGTAATGTGTGACACAGCTTTAAAATCTGGATCAGACGCAGCAATTATAAGAATACATAATAAAGATAAAGCTATTGCTGTATCTGTCGACTCATCAGCAAATTATTGTAAATCTCATCCTATTTTAGGAGGTAAGCAAATAGTTTGTGAAAATTGGAGAAACTTAATTACAGTTGGAGCAACACCACTAGCAATTACCAATTGTTTAAATTTTGGAAATCCTGAAAATCAAGAAATTATGGGCGAATTTGCAGAATGCTTAGAGGGTATTAATGAAGCTTGTAAGTTTTTAAATTATCCTGTGGTTTCAGGAAATGTATCATTTTACAATGGCACTAATAATAAAAACATTTATCCTACTCCAGTAATTGGAGGAGTTGGTTTAATTAAAAAATTATCTGAACCATTAAGTGTTAATTTCAAAAAAGATAAAAGTAATTTAATTATTATTGGAAAAACTTTTGGGCATCTTGAGCAAAGTTGTTTTTTGAAGGAGAATTTTTCAATAAATGAAGGTATGCCACCTGAGGTAAATTTATTAAATGAAAAAAATAATGGTGAATGTTTATTAAAACTGATCAACAAAAATTTAATTCTTTCATCTCATGATATATCTAGCGGAGGGTTAATTACTGCTTTATCTGAAATGTGCTTAAATTCAAATTATGGAGCTAAAATACAAAAACCAAAAAAATTAGCAAATTTGTTTAATTATTTCTTTGGTGAAGATCAAGCCAGGTATATTATAGAAGTTGAGCCTAATAAATTGCCACAGGTTGAAAAAATTCTCAAAGATAATAATATTTTTTACGAAAATATTGGATTTACACAAAAAGAATACTTCGAAATTGAGGGTGAGTTAAAAATAAGCACTAAAGATTTATTTAAAATAAATAATGAATGGTATAATAATTATTAATGGCTTTACCTGTAGAAGAAATAAAAAAATTAATTAAAGAGTCGATACCTGATGCGTCAATTGAAATCAAAGATTTAATGGGTGATAGTAATCACTATGCAGCAACAATTAAATCCTCAAAGTTTAACCATTTGAGTAAAATTGAACAACATAAACTTGTATACAAGTCTTTAAAGGGTAAGATGGGAAATGAGCTACACGCATTATCAATAACAACTGAGGGAAAATAATGGATACAAAAAAAAAAATAGAAGATCTGATCAATGAAAATGATGTTTGCTTGTTCATGAAGGGTACTCCTGATACGCCTCAATGTGGATTTTCAATGGCTGTATCAAATGTTCTCAAGCACTTAAATATAAAATTTAAAGGTATTAATGTTCTCGAAGATGAAAATTTAAGACAAGGGATTAAAGATTTTAGTGATTGGCCTACTATACCTCAGCTTTATGTTAAAAAAGAATTTATTGGTGGTTGTGATATTGTAAAAGAGATGTTTGAGAAAGGTGAATTAAAAAAACTTCTTGAAGATAAAAAAATAATTTAATTATCTTGAATAATATTCAATTACTAAACTTGGTTCCATAATTACTGGAAAAGGAACTTCAGCAAATTTAGGTATCCTCACAAGCTTTGCAGTTTTATTTTTATCATCAAGTTGAATATATTCTGGAACATCTCTTTCTTTACTTTGTAAAGATCCATCTAAAACAGTAAGTTTTTTTGATTTTTCTCTTACCTCAATTAAATCTGAACTTTTGACAACATAGCTTGAAATATTTACTCTCTTTTTATTTACTTTAATATGTCCATGATTAATCATTTGTCTAGCAGCAAAAACCGTTGGCGCGAATTTTGCTCTATAAATCACTGTATCTAATCTACTTTCAAGTAATGCTATTAAGTTTTCTGTGGTATCGCCTCTTTTAGAGAGTGCTTTTCGATAAATATTTCTAAATTGCCTTTCATTTATATTTCCGTAATAGGCTTTTAGTTTTTGTTTTGCTTGAAGTTGAATTCCATAATCAGTAGGCTTTCCTTTTTTATTTTGTCCATGTTGTCCTGGGGGGTAAGCTCTAGAATTAAATGGGCTCTTGGGTCTTCCCCATATATTTGCTTTAAGTCTTCGATCAACTTTATGTTTAGATTTTAGTCTTTTTGTCATATTTAATAAAAGTGTTTTTATAAGCTTTAGTAATGGTTTGTCAATTAAGCTTTAATGTTATTTTTTGCTTAAAGTGCTGATAATACTAGCTAAAATCCTCAATTCTTTATCGTTTGGTTGCAATCTATAAATTAAATTATTTATATTTAATATCATTGAATGTCTTTTCTCTTTAGGTTTAAAAAAATCTTTCTTCTCTAGAAGATTAGATAGATGCATAACTATGGAGGAAATTTTGGACTTAGATGATATTTTTAAACTAGGATTTATTTTCTGAATTTTTTTCTCATTAAATAATTTAAAAATTTCATAACAAATTATTGTCAACGAATGTGATAAGTTTAACGATTTAAATTTTGATGAAGTTGGAATTTGTAATATATAGTTAGCAAATGATAGATCTTGATTTGATAAACCTGATGCTTCTGGCCCAAACATTAAACCAACATTTAAATTTTTCTTTTTTACAATTTTTCTTAATTCTTTTAGTGAAATATGCTTTTTATTTATATCTCTGCGTCTTGCGCTGAAAGATATTACTAAATTAAAGGGATTGATTGCTTGTTCAACTTTTTTAAATACTTTTGCTTTTTTAATAATATCGTAAGCTCCAACTGAAGTAGCCTTAGCTTTATTATTTGGAAAATTTATCTTAGGATCAACAATATATAACTTTGAAAAACCAAAATTTTTCATCGAACGAGCACAAGCTCCAATATTTTCACCTAATTGTGGTTTGACTAGAATAAATCCAAACTTATTTTTCATTTAGATTGGCAGGAGCCTTTTCTTTGTAAAGCTTGTAATCCAAGCTATCAATTAAAGCTTTAAATGAGGCTTCAATAATATTAGGTGAGACACCAACTGTGAACCAACTTTTTCCTGTCTTATCTGTGCTCTCAATTAAAACTCTTGTGGTAGCCTCAGTCCCAGTATTAAGTATTCTTACTTTATAGTCTAACAACTTAAGATCTGAAAAATAATTATAATATTTTTCAACTTTTTTAAAATTAGATCTTATTGCATTATCTAATGCATTTACTGGACCATTTCCCTCACCTGAACATTTAATTTTCTTTCCATCAATTAAAAAAACAACATTAGCTTTGGTAGAAATCTTTTTTGATTTAGAAACATTTACGTCATAACTTTCTACTTTCAGATACTCTGGAACTTTACCTAATAATCGATTAGCTAATAATTCAAAAGAAGCGTCAGCACCATCATATGAATAACCACTAAATTCTCTTTCTTTAACTTTATCTAAGATTTTTTGTACTTTTGTATCTTTTGAGTTAATTTTAACTCCATAAGCTTCTAACCTAGATAAAATATTTGAACGGCCTGCTTGATTTGAGATAATAATATTTCTATGATTTCCAACAGCCTTGGGGTCTACATGTTCATATGTCTTGGGATCTTTCTTCACAGCCGATACATGCAATCCACCTTTGTGGGAAAAAGCCGAAGCTCCAACATAAGGTAAGTTTTTATTTGGTTTTCTATTTAAAAGTTCATCCAACAATCTTGAACATTCTGTTAATGAATTAAGTTTTTCTCTCTTAATATTGATCTCAAATTTATCTGAAAAAGATTTTTTAAGAGATAATGTAGGTATTATTGACATTAGATTAGCATTGCCACACCTTTCACCTAGCCCATTTATTGTACCTTG